>ENA-OPBE01002129-OPBE01002129.1-human-gut-metagenome-genome-assembly--contig:-NODE-2129-length-15316-cov-2.220628_pt1 | contig 15316 bp, 10 predicted proteins | sample MGYA00241066_ERZ501448 | MGnify/ENA primary metagenome ERZ501448 (study PRJEB25962, sample SAMEA2042585) | human gut metagenome | biome: human gut; feature: human-associated habitat; material: faeces...
GAGTAAGTTTATCATAAGCATCATCACCAAACGAAGGTAAATTAACATAATAATCTCTTGGTATTGAAGTAAGTAATACCTTTCTATTAATAGGATCTACGGTAATAATCATATTAACATCTGTATTGGTAACATTATCTATGCTACCATAAGCATCTCCACCTGCTACATATATATTAAATGGTTTCTTAGTAATATCAACTACTTTTACTATATCAGTCTTTTCTATAGAAACATATACTTTATATATTTCTTTTAATTTAAGTTCCATATCTGATAAATCACTACTTAGTAGGTTTTTAGTAGAATCATTAATTAATACAGCATCTATCTTTTTATCTTGTAAATCTTCAAATAATTCTACAATATTTTTATATTCTTTATTAGTACTATCTATTTTTTTATCTAGTAATTTAATAGCTTCTTCACTATTCTTAGAACTATATATGCCTATAGACTTACCATCTAAGTCTTTAACATTCTTTATAGTGGAAGAATCTAAAGTCATAACATAATATACTTCTTTTTGAAGTAAATCTTTACTTATAATACCAACGAAATCCATAGTATCATTTAAATATTTAATACCAACACCAAATATAGTGCCAAAAAGTATTAAAAATACACATGAACTAATTCTAAATTTATTCTTTATTTTCTTAGGAAAAGATGTAATAAATAAATATAAATATAACAGTCCAAATACTATATAGAATATAATTAAAAATTTAAAAGGTATCATATCAAGTACATATAACATAATTCCAAATACTATAAATATAATTATTGATATTATTGCTATTACTCTAAAAAACCAAGTACTTTTATTCTTACTTCTTTTTCTTCTATTCTTTTTCACAAAATCACTGTCCTACCAATAAAGAGTATACCATATTTTCATAGGTAAGTCTAGGTTAAAAAAGACTTTTTTAGACAAATAAGAACATAAAAAGAACATTTTTATGTTCTTAGTTACCTTAAATCTTGATCATTTAATATAAATTCTACTATATTAACATTATTAATACCATTAATGTTTTTTTGCAAAATCAAATCTAATACAAATAAATATCTAGGATACATTTCTTTTATTTCATAAAAGGGTTTATATTCTCTTTTTTCAGTTTTTTCATCATCTATATTTTTAGAAACTTGAATATAGAAATACTCATCTATACCACGTCTAGCAATAAAATCACATTCCAAATTACCAATTTTTCCAACACTTAAATTATAGTTTTTACTTTTCAAATAAGAATATAAAACATTTTCTAATACAGGACCATAATTAATTCTATTATCAGTATTAAGTGCAAAATATATACTTAAGTCTGCCAAATAATATTTTTTTTCACCATCAAGAACCTTTTTTGACTTAATATCAAATAAATCACAAGAATATATTATTTTAGCTTTTTCTAATATTTCAACATATTTCTTAATAGTTCTTCTATCAACATTTATATTTTCATTTTTAAACATATACTCGTGTATACTTCCAATTGAAATAACAGATCCAAAATTATTTATAACAAATTTCTGAATTACTTCAAACAATGCTTTATTCTTTATTTTATTATTACTTTTTATATCTTTTTCAAATATTTGACTAATAACATTCTTAGTATATAATAATTTATCTTCATAATTATTATAATGTAAAGCTCCAGGAAAGCCACCATTTCTTATATACTCTTCAAATTCACGATATATATTAATATCTATTTTTTTTTCTAAATATCTTTTCATATCCACATATTCATAAAAATTTAATGGTAACATCTCAACTTCAATGTATCTGCCAGTTAATTTGGTAACTAGTTCTCCACTTAATAAATATGAGTTAGAACCTGTTAAAAATATAGAATAGTTTCCCTCTTCTTTGTAAGCATTTATTACCATTTCAAAATTTTTTACATTTTGTACCTCATCTATAAATAAATACTTAAAAGCCTTATCATTAACAAAGCCATCTATAACCTTTTCCAATTTTTTAGGAGTGCCTATATCTTTAAACTCTTTCTTATCTAATTCAATATATATAATATCATTATCACTGACTCCTTTTTCCTTCAACTCATTAATAATTGTTTTTAAAAGATATGATTTACCACATCTTCTTATTCCAGTTTTTATCTAAAAAGCAAGTTTTATCGACCAATTTTTGTTATATAAATATCAATATTGGTCGATAAAAGACAAATATCTACATAAAAAGAACATTTCCATGCTCTTTTCTTATTATTTTAAATAACCAAGTATCTTTGTTTTCGTAGGCATATCTGAAGAATATATACTTGATAATAAACTATTTTTATTAAATGGTACATATACTTTTTCTATATCAAATCCACCTTTTTTCTTTTCTTTTAAAATTATATAATAGGCCAGACTCTTTTTATTATCCTCATATTCTCCCATACCAGCCCCTCTTAAAGTATGAATATTAGTATTATTAAGTCTATCTTCTAATTCAAAATGAACATGACCTTGAAAAACATCATCATACGAAGTAATAAGTTTCCCATCAAACATAGGAGTATTTCTGCTAGATAAATATCCTTGTACTTTAGGATTATCAATACCATATTTATTTATCATATATTCTACTTCTTTATTATATTCATCACCATTAGTAAACATAAACTGATCAGCAGACTTTCCATTACCAATATTATCTTGATATATCCAAGTATTATGTTTAACAAAATCCCATCTAATATCATTACCAAAATGACATAATGCTATTTTTTTACCACCAAGTAATAAATCTAAAGAAGGCTTATATAATTTTAAATTGTTAATATATCCTTGTACTCTATCATTAGTCCAATCTAAACTTCTTTCCCTTTCTTCACTCCAATAATTAAAAGGACTACCTCCTAGAGTTAAATAATATTCACTGTTACCCATAATTTGGTTAACATTATATTTATCCATCAAATCAAGTACTTCTCTAGGATTAGGTCCAAGTGAAGTATTATCACCAAGTGAATAAATCTCACTTATACCTCTAAATCTAATATCTTCGAGTATTGCAATAGTAGGTTCATACATAGCATGAGTATCAGTAAATATAGCTATCTCTCTTCCTGTATATATATCATTTTCTTTTTTAATTGTTAGTTTGCTAGCAATATATTTCTTTATACTATCAAGCTCTTTTACCCTACTGTCACTGACATATTTACCATTCCCAGAAGTAAACACTCTCTTTGGATTATCAATCGCTGTTTCTTTTTTTTGTGTAATAATAAAAGGTAAATTATATCTTTTATGATACATAATTTCATCACTATTAGGTCTTTTTCCATTGGCAAGTATAATACCACATGGTTTTAATCCTTCCCTATATAATAATGTTTCTGCATTTTGTTTCTTCACAGAACTAGTTTCTAATATTCCTCTCTGATTTCTATATTTATCGGCCACAACTGCGCTATTCTTTTCTACCATGCAATGATTACTTCCCATATTAGATAAAGAACTACATATAAAGCTATTATCATATATAGTATCATATGCCAATATACAATCACAGTAATCATAATAATATTTTTGTCCTCTATAACTAATTGGACTAAAAGAAATAAAATTACTATTACCACTACTATAACCATTAACCAAATCTTCAATATTCTCTCTACTACTTACAACATGTGCATATAATACATAATTTTTATCACTAAAATCAAATACCTCTCCACCATAAAGTTCCATATATTCCTTATTATATATACCAGGTACCTTTCTCGCAGATTCTAAAGTAGTTAAATTATACATACTATCAAGTTCATATAATCTTCTAATTTTACTCTTAATATTTATAATATCATTAATCATTCTATTAACAGGAGTATCTTCCCCATCTATATAAGAAATAATAATTTTAACGAGTTCATCTCTATCATTAGTAGTAGCCAGTTTATTAATAATATCCATACTAGTAATAATTTCTTCAGTTAAATAGAAAATTTCCTTATTATCAATATTATCTTTTTGTAGTATCTTCAGTAATGAAATATTACCAATATTATCAAAATAATCACTATTATAAGTAATAATATTATTAAAAAATATATCTTTAATTCTATTAATATAAGTATTCTTATCAAGTATTTCCACTCTATATTTATTAAATTCTTTTTTTCTAATTTCGTTTAAATCATATAAAGTTAAAGGAGTACCATTAATCTTTCCATTAAAAAGTAAACTCAAATTACTTTTATCAATATCACTAAGTATAATATCGTTATTACACATACTAAGTAACAAATCTTTATATAAATTATAATTCTTAATCACTAAATTTAAATTAATAATCACAGAGGCATTATTTAAAGTATTATCAAAATAATTATTAAACATATAACTTTTAATTCTAACAAAAGTATTTATTTCTTCATCATTAACAATACTTATAATATTACTAATTAGTCCATTACCAAAGTCATAACTACTATATTGAAAAAATGAATTAATATCTACATCTACTCTATCAAGAAACACTTCCATACTCTTAAGTAGTTCTAAAATATTTCCTTTTTCACAATACTTTATAATAGTTTTACAATAATTTATTTTTTCGCTACTTACATTAAATATTTTTAATATAGTATTCTGCATATTCATAACAAAAGTATTCTTATTATTATCATCACTATTTAAAAATTCTTTAAGTACATTGTTATCATATTTGCTTAAAACTTCTCTAATATATATACTATTTCTTTTATATATTTTATTTTGTATATTCTTAGGCAAAGAATTAATAATATCAAAATATTTATCTGTTTTATTTTTATTATATATAAGATTATCAAAATCAATATTTACTAAAATATTTTTAATATACTCACTTTTATATTTAAGTATAAAATTGATAATATCATTATTATAGTGATTATTATTTAAAAGATCAATTACTCCATCATCAAAAATCTTTTTATCAATAGTATTAATAATTAACTCATCAGTATAATGATATAAACTAATATACTCAAAATATTTATTAACACTACCATTATTTAATTTATTAATTAAATCATCTAATCTATAAGTAACAATTAATTCTTTATATTCAAAACATAAATCACTATAATTATGTAGTTTTTCTATAACCTTATCAATACTAAGCTTATTAATATATTCTTTTAAATATTTAATATTATTATTAATTATATTCTTAACGTATTCTTGAGGTAAATTCTTTACCTCAAGAAATCTGATAGATTCTTCTTTTCTTACATCATTAATAATCTTATTAATTTTTTGCTCATTTCCCTCTAACATAGTACTAATGAGTGCTTCATTTTTAAATGTTCTATCATAAACATTTCTAATATACCTATTAGTAATACAACTAGAAGTATTTTTTAACAAATTAGGCTTATATTTTTCAATAAAACTAACATTATCATAATTATAATAATCAAAACTAAGTGTATATACTAAGTCTGCATTTGAAGTACGGTAAAGTTCTTTAATAAATCTTCTTTTTTCTGTAGCCAAAATATACTCTCTACACTGATTATCAATTTCATCATTTAATAGAACATTAATAATTTTATAGTTTTTTATGCACTTTACACATAGTTTCCTTAAACTATCATCAATCATATCATCTTTTAATATTCTTACAACCTCATAACTTGCATTAAGTAAGTCTTTTACAATATATTCTTTTAAATCATAATCAATACTCTTCTTTAATAATGTTTGTAACTCTTCATCATTAAAACCATATTCCAAAATATATTTCTTTACATATTTAGGTATATCTTTATCAGACAAATAACTCTCAATATTAACATCTTCTTTTAAATTCCTAAAATATTTTCTTAATGAATCCCAATTATTCGTACGATTACTGTCATTATTTAATTTTCTATAAACCATACGATTTATTTTTAACTTATCCTTTTCTAAAATACCTTTATCAAGTAATAATGACATTAATTCTTCAATATTCCTATTTTTAATATCTTTTTTATTCATATATATATTCCCTCAAACAGACATTATTATATAAAAATAGACACTAAATGTCAAACTTAGTGTCTATTTTATCTGTCCCAAATATTCATTAATACCTTTTATTGTTGTATACGTAACAATAACAAATCTTCTTAATCTAAATTTATCACTGCCTACATGAACTAAATTATCACTTTTATCCCATTCACCAGCAAACGCCATGGTAAATCCAGCTTCTTTAAGCATCCTTATAGAATATTCATTATATTCATAGAATGGATAAGCTATATATGTTGATCCTCCTAATTTTTCTCTACTTGTTTTTAAATCAGTTTGTATTTCTTCCGCGCTAAGGCATTTTATTCCTCCACCCTGTCCACCAGGACAAACACCAGTATTATGCATATTATTAGTATGTGAATGAAGTTCAATATAATCAGTTTTATAATAAGTGCTAGGATCATACCAAGCAGTAACCAAAAATATAGTAGCATACATCTTATATTCTGTAAGCATATCTACTGCTATTTTATCTCTACCACCATCATCTATTGTCAAAAGAACACTCTTAGGTAATTGTAATTTACCATCAATATACATCTCTAATTCTTTCATTTTCAAAGTAAGAATATTATTTTCTTTCAAATAATCAAGTTGTTCTTTAAATTGTTTTTTAGAGTGACATATAACAGTAGGACATGAATCACTAGGATCATTCTCATCATAAAAGGCATGATAATTAAATACTCCTACTCCACTTGCATTATGTTTATCTGTATTAGTATTATTAATTACTTCTCCTTCATCACTCTTTATATATAGAAGTCTATTATTAAATTCCACACCATACCTATCAGTATCTTTAATTATTATAGGTAAAGAATATCCTTCATTAAAAGAATAAACTAAATTACCATTTTCATCATAAAATTCTGTTTTATCCCTAGTAACAACATTATTATTAAATACTATATATTCTTTATACCTATTATCTATACTAGATAATTCATTTATTTTCTTTATATCTTTATAATATACATAATATTTATCATCAAAGTCACTTACATTAAAATATCCATCATTACTATTATCACTATTAAGAGTAAGCTCTACATTACTACCTACAACTCCACCTTCTTTATATCCATCATTTTCTTTAGTATATAATTTAACTTCTCCAATAGTAGTAACATACTTACTATAATAATCATTATAATTAATTTTTATTGGTTTATTGCCTTTATTATTTAACATAAAGTATACTCCAGTACCCCCTATTAACAATAAAAGAAAAATTATAACAATTAACAAAACTATCTTCTTACTATTCTTATTTTTTCTCATAAACACTCCTTATAAATTTCTTATTCAGTAACTACAAATCCACTTGCTATAGGTCTAGTTTCTTCTCTATTAGACCAGTTAAACGGATGATTAATAATCTTATCATTTACTACCATAACACTAGAATTACCACCATCTAGATTAGCGGCATTATATGCATGATATCTAAGTAATATTTTTACTAAATCATTCATATCAGCTCCTTTACTTTTAAGACTTCTACCATCTATAACTAGAAATAATACTATACCATCTTTTCTCTGTGCAATAGCGGTTCTCGGATGAACACCATAACCACCATTACCATTTATAAATGAACTCTTACCATTTACTATTAAAAATGGTCCAAATTCTACTGCATCTCTAATACCAAATTCTATTGCCCTACTAGTACTAATTTTACCAAGATACAATTTATTATCATTAGTAAAACCTATAATACCACCGCCATAAGCACCTCCTGTACCATTAGAAAAGTTAAGTACTTTACCTCTAGATATAATAGCTCCAACTGGAGCACCACCATTTCCTTGTCCTCCGGCATCAGCAAAACCTCCACCATTAATAGCAAGGACTGCCCCTTCTCTCTTAGCCATATTAACTAGATACTCTCCAGTAACACCAAGATTCTTACTATAAGTAACTTTTATTTTTGAAGGATCATACACTGCAGCTAAATATCCCGAATAACCATCTTCATCTATTTCAATTAATTTATATATATCATTCTTATTTCTGTCTAGTATTTCTCTATCATAATCATCAATATATTCATTCTCATCAGCAGTAATTAAACTAGTATCAGTATCAAAGTCAGGTTCTACTGTACTATGCTGTGATAATATTTCTTCTATTCTATCCATATTATAAAAGGTAGTAGCCAAATACTGATGATTCATTGTCCCCATTGCTGTAGTAACTAACCAGTCTCTAAAGCCATTATAAGGTCCATATAAAAGAAATAAAACAGTAACCGCTATAACATCACAAAAAGATAAAATAATCATAAATATATTATCTCTCTTGTTAATATTCTTTTCCTTCTTATCCTTATTTTTCATATTATACTTCCTAACTATTATTATACTGCTATTTATTATCTTTAATATACCTGCAAACTCTTTCTATTTCATCATCTTCTATCATAGGAGTGCTCATTCTAATTAAATTCTTATCATTATCCAAATACATTCCATCTTTACCCAAGTTATCTCTGATAGCCTTACCTAAAAACATATTATATTCTCCTCTTGAAGTAAGATAAAAACTAATCTTTGATACATTATCTTTATTAAATAAATCATAAGTATCATCTTCAAGTACACTATCCGTAGATACTACTAAATATATCCCCATAGTACTACCTACTTCTAATAAATAATTAATATCATCTTTAACACTATTATCAAGTTTTAATATTTCATATATCTCATCAATAAATACTACCATCTTATCTCTAGTATTATTCTTTACTCTATCTTCAAATTCCCTTCTAAGTAAATTAATCTTTACAATAATATCTTCTTCTTTATTAACAACTTCACATACATCATTATATAAATTATAATTAATACCTTGTGAATCAAGTATAACTACTTTAACATTACTATAATTAATTAAAATATTCATAATAATATCATTAAATAAATTAGTTTTGCCAGTACCACTAACACCAGTAACCAAAAGACTCTTTTCCTTATCAAAATCAAAAGTAACTAATTTATCATATTCATCAAGGCCTAATACTACTTTAAAATCATTATCTACTTTATAATCTTCTAATACTTCTTTTAGACATAAAATATCTTTCTTCATATTATCAACTTTAATAAATATCTCATTATCTTTTACTTTATTCATAACTAGTTCAGATACATTTATTCCTAAGGATAAAGCAATTTCTTTCTTTAATTCTAAAATATCATCATAAATCTTATCATCATTCCAAGTAATATGATAAACAGTAATACTCCTATAAACTTCATAAGTAACTTTTGGATTAAAACCAAAAGCCTTCAAAGTATTATGTAAATTACTAACAAATAAATCAGCATTTAATATATTTCTAGTATTATCTGACTTAGGATTATTAAGTAACTTTAACATTATTTAACCTTCTTTCTATTTTTAATAAGTATATTACCAGTCATCTCCTTAGGTATATCAAGTCCCATTAAAAATAATACACTAGGAGCTATATCACATAAACTACCGTCTAATAATTTTAATCTTTTATCTGTAATAATAAATGGTACTTTATTAGTGGTATGACTAGTATTAACACTACCATCTTTATTTCTCATAACTTCACAGTTACCATGATCTGCTGTAATAATCATCGTATATTCATCTAATGATATATTATCAAGTATCTTACCAATACAAGAATCTACTGTTTCCACTGCTTTTACTGCAGCATTATAATCACCAGTATGACCTACCATATCACCATTAGCAAAATTAAGTATTATTAAATCTTCTTTATTTTCTGTAATTTCTTTTACTAAAGAAGCTGTAATCATATTCGCAGACATTTCAGGTTCTAAATCATAAGTAGCCACTTTAGGACTAGGTACTAATATTCTTTTTTCACCTTCAAATATCACATCACTACCACCATTTATAAAGTAAGTAACATGCGCATACTTCTCAGTTTCTGCTATTCTAAGTTGTGTAAGACCTTTATTAGATATATATTCGCCAATAGTATTATTAAGTACAGGATGTTCAAAAGCCATAGGACAAAGTACTGTATCAGTAACCTTCATCATTGTAACAATTTTTAAATTATTAATTTTATCTCTCTTAAAGCATTCATAATCATCATTAGTAAATATACTACCAAGTTCTCTTAATCTATCAGGTCTAAAGTTAAAGAATATAATACCATCATTATCTCTTATTAAACCATTTCTATCAGTAGTCGTAGGTACAATAAACTCATCAGTAATATCATTCTTTTGACTATCATACCAAACCTTCTTAACTTCTCTTACTTCAGTACCAATAACCATCGCATTATATGCTTTTTCTACTCTATCAAATCTATTATCTCTATCCATACCATAATATCTACCACCAATTGAGGCAATACTACCTATACCAATAGTTTTTAGTTTCTTTTCTAAAGCCTCAATATATTTAATTCCACTAGTAGGACTAACATCTCTACCATCAGTAAATATATGAATATAAACATTCTTAACACCATTATTTTTAATCATATCAAGTAAAGCAAATAAATGATTAATATGTGAATGAACTCCTCCATCAGAAAGAAGTCCTATTAAATGAATATTAGAATTATTATCTTTAACATGATTAATTACTTTTAATATTTCACTATTATTATAAAAACTCTTATCTTTAATCTTACTATTTATAAGTTCTAAAGACTGATATACTACTCTTCCTGCGCCAATATTAGTATGACCTACTTCACTATTACCCATTTGCCCTCTAGGAAGTCCTACATATGTTCCTGAAGCTTCAAGTTCACTATGTGGATATGTCTTCCATAATTTATCTAGATTAGGAGTTTTAGCATTATATAAAGCATTATATTTTTTTTCTTTAGTAAGACCTACCCCATCCATAATACAAAGTAATATTTTCTTCATTTATCATCACCTATTTTCCTACCTAATTATATCTAATTATTAATAGTTTTTCAATATATTAGATATAAATTTACATTATTTTATTTTAATGAAGCCTAAGGTCTTCACTAGCAATTTAGAGCCTATGGTCTCTAAATTGAATTCTTTTTTTGGATTATTAAAAAGTTAGTTCGTTTGGGCGAACTAACTTTCTATAATTACTATAAAAGAAAAAAAGCAAGTTTTTTACTTGCTTACTGGTAATACTGATATACTTCTAGCTATATCAAGTAATTCACTTTTAGATAGTTTATCACTAACTACATAGTATTCTATATTATTATCAATCCAATTTACTGAATTATCATTAACTATAGCCACAGTTGAAGCCATTAATTCAAGTTCACCATATGTAGGAACTATTAAATGTTCTTTTTCATAAGTAACTGTCTCTTCAATTAACATAAATGGATTATCACCATCAAATGTAAGAATTAATCTTTCTCCATTATCTTTACTTACCTTCTCCTTATTAGAAAGATAAGTATTAACAGGTAAATACATTGGATAAATAACATCCTCTATTGTACTAGTTTGTTTAGTTTCAGTAGTCTTATCTTTATCAGTATTTGTTTTGGTAATGTTGCCCGGAGTTGGTGTCCGGGCGGCTGCTCAGTATTTGTATTAGTATTATTTTCCGTAGTCTTATTGTCACTAGGAGTTTCTTCCTTAACATCTATGATTTCCTTTAAGTCAAAATAATTATCATTAAATTTACTACTTAAATCTATCTTATCAAAATTCATAGTAATTTGCGCAGTTCCATTAGTATCCATAACAGTAACTTTCTTTATATTAGCTTCTTTATCTAGTAGTATTTCTTGTTTAACTAATTTTTCATTATTTGGATAATTAGCCGCCACTACTATCTTATAATTGTCACCATCTTTAGTAAATGTTCTATTTTCATCACTCAAAATATCATCAAGTAATGGTTTAAGTAAATAAACTTGTGAATTATTATAAGGCCAATCACTTTGAAATTTAAAACTCTTGTTAATTCTCGGAGTAACAACATATACCCCATCAGAATTACGAAGAATTACTTGCTCATGATTATTAACCTTATTAGTTAAATTAACCTTATAATTATCTCCCTTAGCATAAGATACTTTAACATCATAAGTATATAAGTCTTCATTATTAACTATCTCTAAAGTACCTTCAATATAGTAAGATTTAGAATTATTAATCTTCTTTTCTAAATCTTTTATAATACTACTTTCACTAGTCTTACCACATCCTGATAATAGAAACACTCCCACTAGTAGTATAAACAAAATTTTCTTTTTCATTAGTCCTCCTTCTTTCTAATCAATTATATTAATTAAAATTTCTAATATGATGAATAAATTAACAATTTTTGTACAAAATAAAAGTAAAAAGGAGGATAATTATATGAATACATTATACAAAATAGCCTTAGCTTTAGGTATTATAGGTTGCATAAACTGGGGATTAGTAGGAATATTTAATTTCAATCTAGTAGAATACCTATTTGGTGATGGAACTCTTCTTACAAGAATAGTCTATATACTAGTATTAATATCAGGTCTTATTAGTATTGGTATATTTACTAAAGATTTAGATTAAAATTTAAAATTAATATTTATAAGTTATTTTGCATAAAGCAAGATAACTTTTTCTTTATATAAATGTCAATTTTAAATTATTTATTCAAGTTATATAGATTTTTTCCATAATATATAGTATAATTAAATAGGTGATATTTTTGAATATTAGGACAAACTTTAATAGTACATTTGCTAATCGTGGTATGTCATTAGAAAATGATATAAATGAATCAAATAAATACTATGTAGACTATGATATCGCTTTAATATATAAAAAGCCTACACCTATTAGAATAACAAAAACCAATTATAAAAATATGCGAATAACTGATGGTTTCTTTGAAAGTCCATCTACTCTCGATTATAATGGTGTATATAAGGGATATTATATTGAGTTTGATGCTAAGGAAACAAGAAGTAAAACTAGTTTCCCAATAGATAATATTCATAAACATCAAATAGAATATATAAGGAAAGTAATAAAACATAATGGTATTGTCTTTCTAATAGTAAGATTTTCTACTTTAAATAGAGATTTTGTTATAAGTGGAAAAGACATAATTGACTACATAAATAATAATGAAAGAAAATCTATACCACTATCCTACTTTGAAAATAATACTTATGAAATAGGAATTAAATATGCTCCAAGATTAGATTATATTAAAATTGTTGATAAACTAATAAATGAACATAATAATTAGCATACTATTCATAATAATAACTATTTTAAGTATTATAATTTTCAAAGTAAAAGGATTACTTATATTAATTATTACTTTACCATTATATATTATATACCTTAATTCAAATAAAATAATAGATATCATAAAAAAGAAAAAAGAAGGTAATAATAAAGATAATTTATTAGAAAGAAAGGAAGTTGAATTTGTGAGTTCAAGTAGTAGAAGAGGAAAAGTAAACGACGATAAAAATAAAAAGAAAAAAGTCAAGCCTCAAAATAAAAAACAAGCAAACAAGTCAAGAGACAAGAAAGAAAAAAGAAGTAGTAAAAAGAAAGGTATTGTTAGAAAGATATTAACTATCTTATTAGGATTTGCTATCTTTTGTGTATTTGCAGCAACGGCATTTATGATTTATATTGTAGTTAGTACATCAAACTTTGATCCTAATGCTTTAGTAAATCAAGATCAAACTGTACTATATGATAAAGATGGTAATGAATTTGCTACGTTAGGTGTTCAAAAAAGAGAATCAGTAACTTATGACCAGTTACCACAAGTTCTCGTAGATGCCATCGTGGCTACCGAAGATTCTAGATATTATCAACATAATGGTGTTGACATGGCAAGATTCTTAAAAGCAACCGCATTAAACTTAATTGGTAGAGATGATGCTGGTGGTGCATCTACCCTAACAATGCAAACAGTAAAAAATAATCTTACTAAAAAAGATAGTCTAGAAACAAATAAAATTAAAAAAATAATAAGAAAATTCCAAGACGTATACTTATCCGTATTCTTTATGGAAAAGAAATATTCTAAAGAAGAAATATTAGAATTCTATGTAAATGATAGTTGTCTTGGTGGAAGTGTATATGGAGTTGAAGAAGCTAGTAAATATTATTTTGGTAAAGATGTATCTGAATTAAGCCTTCCAGAAGCATCATTAATTGCAGGAATGTATCAAGCACCAAATAAATATAATCCATATAAGAATCCAGATAAAGCTGAAGAAAGAAGAAATACCGTTTTAAAATTAATGGTTAGACATGGCTATATAACTGAAGAAGAGATGAAAATGGCCCAAGCCGTTTCAGTAGAAAGTATGCTAGTGGGTGCTAAAGCTGATACTGATTATCAAGGCTATGTTGATACAGTAATTGATGAAGTAGAAAAATTAACTGGAGATAACCCAGTAGTAGTACCAATGAAAATATATACAGCCCTTGATAGAAGCATTCAAGATGGCATTAATGATGTATTAAATGGAACTTCTTACACTCGTTGGGCAAATGATTCGGTTCAAGCAGGTATCGCCGTAACTAATGTTAACGATGGTACAATTGTAGCAGTAGGAGCAGGAAGAAATCGTGAAGGAAAAAGAACATTTAACTTTGCTACTCAAGCCTATAGACAACCAGGAAGTACAGCTAAACCATTATTTGATTATGGTCCAGGATTTGAATATAATGATTTTTCAACATATACCCTATTCAATGATGAACCTTGGACATATACCAATGGTCCATCAGTAGGAAACTGGGATAATAAATATCAAGGATTAATAACTTTAAAACAAGCTGTTAGTGTATCAAGAAATGTCCCTGCTTTAAAAGCCTTTCAGCAAGTAGATAAAAAGAATATTGCAAAATTTGTTAGTTCTTTAGGAATAGATATTGCGTATAGTACTAAAGATGAAAATTATAAGGAATACGATAATGGCGGAGACAATATATTAAATGAAGCTTATTCAATTGGTGGTATGTCATATGGTGTAACTCCTCTAGAAATGGCTGAAGCTTATGCAAGTTTTGCTAATGGTGGTTACCACATTGAATCTCATGCTGTAATTAAAATAGAATATCGTAATTCAGATGAAACTATAGTAACAAGTGATCTTAAAGAATATCAAAAAGAAAAAGTAATGTCAGACTCAACAGCATACCTTATGAATAATGTCCTTCAGTATGCTGTAGAATATGGTTTCAGTGGTGGCGCTAGAATTTATGGTTCTACAGTTGCTGCTAAAACAGGTACTTCTAATCTAGATGCCGCTACATGTAAGGCAAAAGGTATTCCA
>ENA-OPBE01002141-OPBE01002141.1-human-gut-metagenome-genome-assembly--contig:-NODE-2141-length-15277-cov-2.594140_pt1 | contig 15277 bp, 13 predicted proteins | sample MGYA00241066_ERZ501448 | MGnify/ENA primary metagenome ERZ501448 (study PRJEB25962, sample SAMEA2042585) | human gut metagenome | biome: human gut; feature: human-associated habitat; material: faeces...
ATGGCCTCACCGGTGTCGATCAGAGTGCCGCCGCCTTCCTTTATCTCCGCCCTGGGCGGTGTGCCGTTGTTCGTGATGCAAAGATGCCATGCCTGTGGCCGATGCTCGGAATCGGCGTACAATTCCGTGGCGCCCGCATGGCGCACAGCGTTGGAGGTACATTCCCGCAGGATCAGTGCGTAGAGCTCGCGGGTGGCGCGTGCCGCAGGGTACGCACCGCGCAGCTGTACGGCTGCGCCCAGCACAGCCGCCCGCCTTTGCATACAGGTCAGCGGGTCCTCGGCAGCATCCTCCTGCCGGGCGCGGCACAGCAGGGAGATGGAGCTTTCCCACTCCGCGGCCTCGCTCTTGATCCGGGCAAGGTCATGCTCATGCCGCAGTGCGCGCCGTGCGGCAAGCAGGGTATGGCCGATGTCGTCATGCACCTGCATCTTCATTTTCAGGATTTCTTCCTCCCGCACAATGTCGGGCATATTGTCATATAAGCGCTTTGCGCGGCGGTTCGCATCGGCAAGGCGCTCGTTTTCCTGCTGCAGCGCAGCGTGCAACGCAGCCAGACGGCTGACATCGGTAGCCATCACCTCGGTGTACGGTATGCCGTATTTGTCCTGAACAGGGCGCACCGCAAAATGGTACACCGTCCCGTCCGGGAATGCGTAGATGCGGGCGGCCTCATCGCGCAGCTGCACACCGCCGCCGGGACTGTGCAGCGCCTGCTCCAGATCCGTAAGGGTCTGCAGATCGCAGCCGCAGAGGACTGCGGCGAGTTCCTGCATCCTGTGATTGATCAGACGCAGCAGACCGTTGCGGTCAAAGTAGCAGATGGCCGCCGGCAGCGTGTCAAAGCCTTCCTTGACAGCGTTGCGGGAGATCCGGGAAATCATAGGCTGCCTCCTTCTGCCGGAAACATTGTGAAATACAAAAGTCCGTCCTCATCCCGTTCAAGCTGCATCTGCGGCAGGCCGGGCAGCGCAGCGGGCGCGTCGGTGCATTGAACGCTGCAGCGCAGTCCCCAGCCCTGCGCCGTATGCTCGGCGCAGAAAAGGATCTCCTGCAATCCCGGCAGGGTCGCTTCTATGATGGCTTCAAAGGCGTCATAGATCGCCACGGCGGACGCAGAGGGAATCTTTGCTGTGTCGGTGATCTGTACGGCGCAGCGTATATCACTCAGGCGCAGGCTCTCGGCTGATTCAAACAGGCTCAGCCGCAGCTCTGTGGTGTCGATGTCCTCCGCCTTGTCGCAAACAAAAACAAGGTTGCTGCGCCGCTTGATATAGGTTCCCAAAATGACGATGTGCTTCAGCAGCCGGCGGGCGGTATCGACATCGTCCGTGGCCCTGAGCGCGATCAGATATTCCTGTATCCGTGCCAGCTGGCGGGCTGTGACGGTCTCGATTTTGTCATACAGCCGGTTCTGCTCGCTCAGCTTCAGCCATTGTGCCTTCTGGGCCGTTTCCGCCTGTATGATGTCCCCGATGTCATGCAATTCCTCCTGCGTGAGGCGCAGCTCCTCCAGCAGTGCCACCAATTCGGTGATGTCCTCCTGCCAGAAAACATACCCTTTCCGAATCGGGTGGCCGTGAAGCTGGGTCGTGGCGTCCAGCTGGACACTGCCGGTGAGCGCCTGACGCAGCTGCTCCTCGCGGAGCGGCGCTGCCTGCATCGAGCATTGCACAGGCACAAACGCCCGGTCCGTGATCAGACCCTTGGCCATAGATACCTCAAACAGCGTGGCATACCCCATGTTGGATTGGATAAGCCCGCACTGGATGCACGCCTCAAAGGTCGCTGTAAAGGTCAGGCATTGCACCACGGTCATATCACCGGCAATCGCATGCATCCACGGCACATTCAAAATATGCTTGTACAGTAAAGCATAGAGGGTGGCAAAAAAAATCGGCACAAGCGGCAGCCAGAGGATGCGCTTTGTATGCGGAATACGGCAGCGCCGTACAAGGTACACCACCGTGAACACGGCACAGGAAAATATCCACAGCAGACAAAGGTAATATACGAACCGATAGGTGTAATCGGGACTGCCCAGTACCTCCTGCCCGGGTGGGAACGCAAACGCAAGCTGATGGCAGTCGTTTGTCAGCACCAGGCTGAACAGCACCACAGGGAATACAAAGATCATGTACCGGTACTTGTACAGCGGGGCGGACTGCCCCCGATCTAAAAAGAAAAGCGTATAAAGTGCAAGGGTCGGGATCAGCAGCATCGGGATATAGTACGCATACCACAATCGCCGCAGCATCTCCGGTGTCTGGGCAAAGTCATAGCGGATCAGGCGGATATCCAGCCAGAACAGCATCAGGGCGGCGGCGCCCAGCAGACAGTGGCGGGTCTGTGCGTGCAGGATACGCCACCAGACCGATACCGCCCAGGAAAAGATTAGGATATTATACAGCACCGTGCGCAAAAAGCCGGAATACGGCATATAAAACGCCCGCATCAGGACAGCGCAGAGAATCACCCCTGCAACCGCAGCGGCTAACCACAGATTGCCAAGCCGTACCTTTGTCATAGCGCCTGTCCTTTCCAAAAAGGGTATCGTGCTGTCTTTTCACACTATTATTATGACGCAATCCGCCTTATTTTGCAATAGTGCTGAAAAAAAGCAGTAAAAAGCACAAAAAACTATCCAAATGGTGGGGGCAGAAATCGTCCGATTCCTGTATGATGAAGGTGACAAATCGTATTCTTTGCAGGGAAGGAGGGCTGCGCCGTGCGGAGGATCGTTTTGGACGCGCAATACTCTGTGATGACGAGCGCATTGACAATGGCACTGAAACACGGCAGACCGGATTTCCAAGTGCAAAACGCTGGCCCTAAGACAAAGGATATTGTAAAGCTATGCCGTTCCTGCAGGGCAGATGTCCTGCTGCTGGAGGTCTGCCCGCATCCGCCGCGCACCCTGCAGGACAGACTGCTGCTGGCAAACGACCTGCGGGATGTATGCCCGCACTGCAAAACGGTACTGCTTGTGGATGAGGCCGAATATCCCGAACTGGCCACCGCCGTGTGCCTGGCAAAAAAGGATCACATTGTCGATGATTTCGTCTACGCTTCCGTCTCGCCTGCCTATCTGAGCGCTATGATGGACACTTTATGACCAAAAGGAGGACAGCTATGAAAAAAGTACAACGAACGCTCGCTGCCGCATTGGCAGCCATGATGCTTATGGCTTTGGCCGGTTGCTCCAAGGGGGATGTGACCAAAGAGGTCAATTCCGGTTTATCAGACCTGAAAGCGCAGGCCGCCGAACCGGCTGTTGAACCCCAGACGGAGACCCCGGCAGAGCCCAAGACCGACGCGGCATCCGAGCCTGCATCCGAACCTGCATCCGAGCCTGCTGCAGAGCCGGAGCCGGAAGCCACCGCCGAACCGACCCCCGCTTCCGCTCCTGCAGAAAATCCCGATTACCCGTCGGCTGCCGGCCTGAACACCCCGACCCTGGAGGCATTCGGCACGGACTTTACGCTGGTGCTCAACGTGACCTGCCCCGACCAGGGCTGGTACAAGTCCGCGACCAGTTTCGGGGATTTCAAGCTGTTCCCGACCGATGACCCCAGCCATATCTTCTCCGGCGACCCGCGCATAAACTTTGAACTGAAAAGCGGTCTGGATAAGATCAACTACTATTACGACGACTTTGAAAATGTGGAGGAGCTTCCCCCGCGCACCATCGGCGGCGTGGAGCTGGCGGGCCGCACCTACAAAAACGTAGGTATGTGGTGGACGGAATACTACGGCGAAATGCCCACCGGCGGCTGGCTGAGCATTAGAATCTCCGGCGTAGACATTGACCCCGGCACCGAGGGCGACACCATTCTGAACAGCGTCACCTTTGGCTAAGCACAGGCAGGTTACTGCACTCTCAACCGAAAGGCGGGTGAACCAACCATGAAAAAACGCTGTGCCGTACTATTGGCGGCGGCGATGCTGCTGTCGGCGGCAGGCTGCGCACAGGACAGCAAGCAGCCCGAACCGACCGAACCGGCCGCAAGCGCAGTGAGCGAGACCTCCGTTGAAAATGTGGAAGCCGCGGAGGATACCCCGCAAAAGCCGCAGTCCTCCCGCAGGTTTGATGATTCACGCATCTCTACGCTGTATGACGAGCGGTTTACCTACACCGACCCCTACGGCATCGAGGACACCTACTTTTACCAGGTGCCGCAGATCGACGACGACACCGAGGGCGCAAAGAACATCAACGAGATGATTGGCTACCGCTTCGGCTATCTGGTGGAGCGCGCGCTGGACGCCCGTTCCCGCAATGACTTTATCGACACAAGCTACATCATCTGGGTCAGCAACTGGGACGGTCCCCTGCTGAGCCTGCAGATCACCAGCTCTGACGCGATGTACAACCACGATGTGGGTTCGTACCATTACAATTTTGCCACCGGGCAGGAGCTTTCCAACCCGGAGATGCTGGCGCATCTGGGCTACACCGACGACGCCAAGGTGATGCACGCGCTGGAACGCGCAGTAGCGCAGCATTTTGACACCTACTACGGCTACATTGACCCCGACCAGACCGCTACGCTGTACATGATGCGCGCGCAGAGCCTGAGCAATCTGGACGGACTGTACAGCTACTATTCCCTGTATCCGAAATACAGCCACGGTTTTGTTGCCACGGTTCCGATGTACACCCCCGCCGGGTCGGGAATGTACTGGACGGATGTTCAGGTCGACCCCGACAAGCGCCAAGGCAGCGGCCAGATCCTGCACGGGCAGGATGAATGGTTCACCTGCGATGTAAGCGCCGACGGCGCTGTGACGGTGCGCGCCCTGACCGACTATGTTACCCCTGACGGCGCTATGACCTATCAGACCATGAAGGAATGGTACGAGTTGGGCGACAAGACCGAGTTCGCGGTCAGCGGCTGCTACGGCGATTATATCAAGATGCTGATGACCAGCATCGGGCAGGACTACGCCCCCTATGTTTTCCTTCTGACCGAGAACGGCAATGTCGAATACATTGATGTCATCAGCGGCGCACAGTGCGGCACGATGGTCAACGGCGGTCCTCTCTTCGGTATCAACGGCATTGTCCGGTTTGAGACCGGCACGGCCTACGATGCAGAGTACGGCGCCGAGTACGCGACTGTGTACGGCGTTTCCCGCGATAATGAAAAATTCAATCTGATGGAGGCTGTCTGGAACACCGCCCCGCTGAGCATTCCGAGCATGGTCGGCTCCTTTGTGAGTGAGGAGACCGGCACCTGGTTTGAAATCTGCGAGGATCAGCCGAACTTCTATACCGGCGCATACACCAACGGCCAGAGGATTCCGGCCACATGGGACAGCAGCATCTCCTACCTTGGTATGGATGACCGCGGCTGGATCTGCTCCGTTTCGCTGTTCCGTATGGATTCAGGGCGCACACAGCGCGAAACGCTGGCTATGATGCCCGCTGATTACGGCGGTGTCAATGTAATGCACATCGGTGGGGAATCCCTTCTGAACCTGCCGCAGCAGGAAGCTGTATGGTTTGAAATGACACAGGAATAAGCAAGGCTCTAAAATATTACTTTATAAAAGGAGGCAGACACTATGGCAACATGTACGCAATGTGGTGCCGAGTTAAAGCCCGGTACTAAATTCTGCGAGAATTGCGGTGCAAAAGTATCCGTACCGCAGCCCGCCGCACAGCCCGAAGCTGTGCCCCAGCCCCCGGTTCAGCCTACCCAGGCTGCACCGCAACCCCCACAGCCTGCACAGACGCCCCCGCAGCCGCAGGCAGGCGGCGGCAACCCCTATGCAGGCGGCGCACCTGCCGCCCCACAGCCCCAGACGAACGCAGCGAATCCTTACGCAGGCAATGCGCCCGGCACACCGCCGCAGACCGGCGCAGGCGCACCGCTTTACGCCAGAAACACACCCCCGCCTGCGTCCACACCGCCGGATGCTCCCCATGCTGTCACGCCGCCGCCACCCGGCGGCACGGGCGGCAACCCTTACGGCAATGTGGCCCCCGGCGGCAAGCCCAAGCGCCCCCGCGCACCAATGACCCCCAAACGGATGATCCTGATCGCCATTCCGGTGATATTCCTGCTTATGATCATCGTAACAATGATCAGCGGCTCCATCCGCACCGGCAAGCCGAACGCCAGTGACCCGAATCAGGGCACCTGGGAAGCAGCCTACGCCGAGATCGGCGGCTCCGTGACGCAGGTCGAGGATGCCTTCGGCAACGGGTTCCTGATGGATCTGAATGATAAGGGCAAGTGCGTTGTAACGGTGGACGGCACCAAGTCCTACGGCAAGTGGACGCTGAACGGCGGGGCCTTCCAACTGGATTGCGGCGGCCTGAGCTGCACCGGCACCCTGCAAGACGAGATCCTGACCCTGAACGATGTGCAGGGACAGGGCGTGACGCTCTACTTCGTCAAGTCCGGCAGCACCATGCAGCAGCCTCTGGACGGTGACAGCATGACCCAGGGCACCACCGCAGGCAGCGATACCGATGTGGGCATCTATGTGCTGGAATCCGCCTCCGACAGCGAGTACACCCTCTCCAAGGAGGAGCTTGCCCTCGTCGATATGGAGGACTTCTACATTGAGCTGCGTGCGGACGGCACCGGCGAAACCTACATGGAGGATTTTGTCACCTTCCAATGGAAGGACGGCAACTTCTATGCGCTGACCGACCCCAATACCCCGGCCATGACCTACACCCGCGAGGGTGACCTGCTGACCATTGAGTTTGACGGTATGACCATGGTCTTTAAGCGCAGCGACACCAAGCCCGAAATTGACCCCGCTTTGCTGGACGGCGGCGATGACGAATATGACATCGACGGCACGGATGAGCCTGACCCGCCCTACACCTACGATGACGGCAACACCTACGATGATTTGGGCAACACCAACTGGTACGGCTGGTTCCGGATGGAAAACTACAAGAATGTGCCGAACCGCGACTACTTTGACACCGACACCTACGATTGCTGGGGCTACATCGGTGAGAGCGAGGACGGCAGCCACTACTTTGAGGTTTACCGCGACGGTATGCCCGATGACCCGGTCATCACGATGTGGGTCAATGTCTATGATGACCATATCGAGCCTATCCTGGACGGCAGCGATTGGGTGCTGGATCAGCATATTGACGACAGCGAAGCATACAACTTCAATATCTACCCGTACAACGACTGCATCTCGCTGTTCATGTATGACTACGAGGGCGACGACGGCACGGCCTGTGCGGTCAGCTTCTACATGAGACTGGACGGCACCGAGTGGAACGAGGAGCTCGAGGAGCTGCCGCCCCGCTATGAGGAGTACAAGGCCGCCCTGGCCAACAAATGACGACCTGATTTATCTGTAACAAAACGGGGCGGGTCCTGCCCGCCCCTGACATAGGAGGATCACTATGGGACTTATCAGAGCTGCAATGGGCGCTGCTGGCGGCGTTATGGCCGACCAGTGGAAGGAATACTTTTATTGTGAAGCTATGCCGGCTGACCTGTTGGCCACCCGCGGCTGGAAACGCCAGAGCGGACGCAGCGCCAACACAAAGGGCAGCGACAACATCATTACAAACGGCTCCATTGTGGCCGTTGCCGACGGCCAGTGTGCCATGATCGTGGAGCAGGGCAAGGTCGTGGATATGTGCGCCGAACCCGGCGAGTACACCTACGACACCGGCAGCGCGCCCTCGCTCTTCAGCGGCGACCTGTCCGACTCTATCGGCGCAGTGTTCCAGAACATCGGCAAGCGCTTTACCTTCGGCGGCGAGGCCCCGATGGATCAGCGCATCTATTACTTCAACACCAAGGAGCTGGTGGGCAACAAATACGGCACTCCCAGCCCGGTGCCCTTCCGCGTGGTGGATCAGCGCGCCGGCATCGACATCGACATTGCCATCCGCTGCTTCGGTGAGTACAGCTACCGCATCACCAACCCCATTTTGTTCTACACCAATGTCTGCGGCAATGTGGAGGAAGGCTACACCCGTGATGAAATCGACGGGCAGCTGAAATCCGAGCTGATGACCGCCCTGCAGCCCGCCTTTGCCAAGATCAGCGATATGGGTATCCGCTATTCCGCACTGCCCGGCCATACGATGGAGCTTGCCGAGGCCCTCAACGATGTGCTCTCCGCCAAGTGGGGCAAGCTGCGCGGCATTGAGATCGTATCCTTCGGTGTTTCCAGCGTAAAGGCCAGCGAGGAAGACGAGCAGATGCTCAAGGAAATGCAGCGCAACGCAGCCTTTATGGACCCGACCCGCGCCGCTGCGCATCTTGTCGGCGCACAGGCCAGTGCTATGCAGACCGCAGCCGGCAATCAGGGCGCAGGGTCCGCCATGGCCTTTATGGGCATGAATATGGCCGGTGCAGCCGGCGGTATGAACGCCCAGAACCTGTACCAGATGGGCGCGCAGCAGCCCGCCGCACAGCCCGCCCCGGCACCTGCCCCCGCCGGGTGGACCTGCAGCTGCGGCCAGACCGGCAACACCGGCAAATTCTGCGCAAACTGCGGCAGCCCCAAGCCTGCCCCGGCCCCCGCAGCCGGCAGCTGGGTATGCAGCTGCGGCACCTCCAACACCGGTAAGTTCTGCAGCAACTGCGGCAGCCCCAAGCCCGCACCGGCCCCCGCCAAGTGCAGCCAGTGCGGCTGGACGCCCGACGACCCGGCCCATCCGCCCAAGTTCTGCCCGGAGTGCGGTAAGCCGTTTGGCCAGTGATGCGCAAAAAAATTGCTGCGGTGCTTTGCGCCGCAGCCGCTTTTCTGACAATGTCCGGCTGTAAAAAAGCGCCGCCCGGCACACTGACCGGTATCAGCATCAGTTATTCCGGTATGTGCTATGACGACACCTATGGGTTCAGCATAAGAAATGACCCGGCTGACGGCTGCCTTTTCAGCTGTAATTACAAGGATGATGAATGGGTGGAGCTGGAAAACATCCCTGTTGAGGACACCCATTGGCAAGAAGCCCTGGCTCTGGCAGAAAAGCTGGGGCTGGAAAGCCTGCCGGACGAAAAGGAAAGCCCTCCCGGCTTATTTATCACCGATGAAACGTTAGATAGCGTTTGCCTGATTTACAAGGCCCCGGATGACGAGATCGTCTATCGTTATCTGGATGCCGATGGCAATACGCGCAGCGCCCTGCGCGATTTTTTTGAGGCTCTGGCAGGGCAGCTGCAAACCGAAGGAAAGAGAGGTGACGCATAATGGCAACGCAGCTTACCAACTACCAATGCCCTGCCTGTACCGGTCCGCTTCACTTTGACGGCGCCAGCGGAAAGCTGGTCTGTGACTTCTGCGGCAGCAGCTACGATACTGCCGAGATCGAAGCGCTCTATGCCGAAAAAGAAGCCGCTGCCGAAACCGCGGCACAGAATAAACAGGCACCGCCGCCCGACTCCGTCTGGAGCGAAAACGAGGCCGCCGGGCTGCGCAGCTATTCCTGCCCGTCCTGCGGCGCAGAGCTGATCTGTGACGAGACGACTGCCGCGACAAGCTGCCCGTACTGCGGCAACCCAACGGTCATTGCGGGGCAGTTCAGCGGTATGCAGCGGCCCGAGCTTGTCCTGCCGTTTGTGCTGGATAAGAACGCCGCCAAGGCCGCGCTGAAAAAATACTATCGCGGCAAGAGATTCCTGCCCAATGCGTTCTCCTCGCAGAACCATATCGAGGAGATCAAGGGCGTGTATGTCCCGTTCTGGCTGTTCGATGCCAACGCCTCCGGCTCGGGCCTATATGAAGCCACGACCAGCTCCAGCCACCGCAACGGCGATTACGTCATCACCACGACCAAGCACTATGATGTCCGCCGTGCGGGTACTACGCAGTTCATGGGCGTTCCGGTGGACGGCTCAACCAAGATGCCCAACGGCCACATGGATGCCATCGAGCCGTATGACTACCGCGCGTTCCAGCCCTTCTCGACCGCGTACCTGCCGGGCTATATGGCAGACAAATACGACGAGGACGCCGACACCTGCCAGGCCCGCGCCCACAGCCGGATGCAGAATTCGGTCAGCAGCGAGCTTTCGGCCAGCATTACCGGCTACAACAGCGTAAGCACCCTGAGCGAGAATATCAGCATTGATTACACCGCCAAGCACTACGCGCTGCTGCCGGTCTGGATGCTGCACACCAAGTGGCAGGGCAAGGATTATCTGTTCGCTATGAACGGGCAGACCGGCAAGCTGGTCGGCGATCTGCCGGTTGATAAGCGAAAGGTGGCCGCCTGGTTTGCGGGCATCAGTGTTCCGCTGATGATCCTGCTTGCATTCCTGCTTTGAAAGGGGGAAACAGAGTATGAAAAAGAAACTGTTTTCTCTGCTTACGGCACTGGTGCTGTGCTTGCTCTGCGCCGTACCGGCGTTTGCCGAAATGCCGCTGGTGATGGACACCTACGAGCTGTTCAAACCCGAAGCAACCGCTGAATTGGAGCAAAAGGCGCAGGATGCCAGTGCCGGACACGGTGTCAATGTCTACCTGCTGACGGTGGCTGACATCGGCGGCCAGAACGTGCGCGAGTTCGCCAAGGATTGGTACCGCAGCAATGACCTTGGCTACGGCGAGGGCAAAAGCGGTATCCTGTTTTTGATTGCGCTGGATTCCCGCGATTATGTTACCATCACCTACGGCGGCGGCGTGACCTCCTTTACCGACTACCGCATCGCGCAGATCGAGGATAAGATCGTGCCGATGCTCTCGGAAGGATCGTATTACAAGGCCTCCGACACCTACATAGAAATGTGCGCTGACACGCTGGATTTCTATGCCGACAAGGGTGCGCCGCTGGACAGCGGCAACGACCCCGCCAAGGGTTGGATCAAGTGGGTGTTTGTGTTTGTCATTCCGCTGGCTGTGGCGAGCATCGTCTGCGGCATCTTCTACGCGCAGATGAAAACCGCCAACGAGCAGACCCACGCCAACGCCTACATGCCCGCCGAGGGCTTGGCGCTGTCCGTGGTGGAGGACACCTACACCCACACCACCGAAACCGAGCGCTACGACCCCGTCAAGGACGACAGCTCGAGCAGCTCGAGCGGCTCGAGTACCGACAGCGACGGTTTTGGCGGCAGCTCGGGCGGAAAATTCTAAGAATACTAATTTTTATAACAGCGGCGGCTTTCGCAAAGAAAGCCGCCGCTGGCCTTTTATCGGAATTTTTCGTTATAACTTTGAGAAATGTTCTGCTGTTTAGGGGTGCTGCAAACACAAAAAAGCTCCTGCAGCGTTTAATTCACGCTGCAGGAGTCTTTTTTACTTTTTCCTTTTCAGCCAGAACACCTTAAACTTCCCGTATCCGTTGGGCTTGTCCTCGTCGAATTCCTCGGTCTTGACGTAGCGCTTGAAGGCACCGTCAAACTGCAGGGCGTTCCCGTCCTCCTGAATGTCGGTCAGCACGCGGGGAATGGCGGTTTTCTGGCTCTCAAACTCCGGTTCGCGGTCCCATAAAATGTTCCCGTCAGCGTCAAAGCCGTGGGCCCAGACGCTGAACACCAGACAGGCGGCCTCGCCGTAGCAGTAGCGCTCAAAGCGGATGCGGCCATCCAGATAAAACAGCAGACAATCGCGAAAATGGGTCTCCAGCTCTTTCTCATAACGGCGCCCGCACCCGGACCCGGCAAAATCGGCAGCATTGGCAGTCATGGCGTGCCCTCCTGTTTGTTGATGCTTTTATTATACAGCAGGGTGGGGCGTTTCGCAAGCAGAAATATAGGGCGCGGCGGTAGGGGTCGGGCATGCCCGGCCCGGTGCTCTCCCGCAAATGCCCGCCTGCCATATACCGCCGGGCCGCCTATATGCGGCCCCTGCTGCGCGGTAAAACATTACGCTTTCACATCCGTTTTTTCCAGCAGCACTTTTGCGGTCAAAAGCACCACCGCCAGCCAGCCCGCACACGCCAGCAAAAACGGCAGCACATTCCCGGCCAGCACGTCGGTGCTGCGGTTGGCGTTCATGCCCTGCTGCATCAGGCAGTAGGGCCACAGCAGGGCATAGCCCTTGTTGCCGATCAGCATTCCCGCAATGCCGCCGACCAGCCCTAAGAAAATCGGCACCGCAAAGCTGCGAATCAGCATGGCCAGCAAAAGCTGCACCGCCGCCACAGCCAGACCGCCGAAAATGCCGCGCACCAGATAGAAAACGATGCTCATCGGCGGCCAATCGCTGAATCCGACAAACAGCCGCCCGCACGCCACGTACAGCACAAAAACAAAACATTGTGTAAAGCACATCAGCTTTACAACAACAAGGAGCTTTGCCGCAAACAGCGCAAAGGGCCGCACGGGTGCTGCCATGATCAGGTTCCAGTTGTGGCCAAGGTGCTCAAGCCGCCAAAGGTAGGCCGCATACGCCGACACCATCGCGGGAAAGAACAGCATCGAGTAAAACAGCGTGTGCTGCGTCCACAGGCTGTACCACCGCTCGGTCAGGATTTCCAGATTTTGCAGATAGTTGAATGTCCCGTACCCGGCGGAAATCAGCGGCAGCACAAAGAACATCACCCAGATGGGCGACGCATGCAGCTTGCGGTTTTCGGCAATTATACAACGCTTCAGCATTCGTTATACCTCCTTATCGCGCATCATGCGCCAGGCAGCGGCAAACAAAACCGCTGCCAGTACCACGGTAAACGCCAGCAGTCCCCAGTTGTAGGGCCGCAGACCGTAGGTCACGGTGTGGGTGGCCTGGTCCCAGTAGGAAACCTCATAGCAGGACAGCGGGACAAAGTAGCCCCACGGCACAAAATAACTGACAAGGGGCGGCATGAACGCCGAAAACAGCCCGATCAGTGCCCCCACAATGCCGACACAAAGCGCAGGCAGCGGGTTGTCAAAAATCAACATCAGCAGAAGCTCCGAGAAAAACAGCATGACATCGACAGCCAGTGTGCAAATGCCCGTGTACACAAACGGCCCGGCGGGGAGCGTCTCGGTATAGCCCTGCACCCGCCCCAGCAGGATGGATACGGCCATTTCCAGCGTGACCATCAGCAGGACCTCGCCCGTGCCAAGCAGCGCCTTGCCCGCAAACAGACTGCGGCGGCTTTGCAGCGTGTACAGCAGTTTTGTGGTGCTGCCCTTGACCTCCATGTCCCACAGGCGGCTGGCGATCAGTGCCATCACAATGGGCATTAAAATGGCGTTCAGAACGGGCAGCGCGTACAAAAGCGCGCTGTAGGCGTTGGCCAGCTCGTCCGCGCCGGTGGGGGCCTGCGCCCCGGCCCAGAGATACACGACCACCGGCACGGCCAGGCAGATTAGCAAATCGTGGCGGCGGCGGGCCTTTTGCAGCTCCGCATGCAGTGCTTTGCCCATCTCAGTCCGCCTCCTCGCTCGTCAGGCTCAGGAAAATCTCCTCCAGCGTCTTGGTGCGGGGCGTCAGCTCCACAACGCCCGCGCCGCAGGCAGCCAGTTTTTGCACGAGGTCGGCCAGCAGGGCATCCTGCAGGGGCGGCAGCGTCACAACGCAGCTGTCGCTGTGCGCGGTCAGACCGTTGGCGCGCAGGATCGGCGCGGCCTTGGCCGGGTCCAGCAGCCGCAGCGTGACATTGCCGCGGCTGTGGCGCTGCAATTCGGTCAGCGGTCCCTCAAACAGTATATGGCCGTGGTCGATGATGCCGACCTGCTCGACCATCTGCTCCATCTCGCCCAAAAGATGGCTCGAGATCAGCACCGTCGCGCCCGTGGCGGCGGGCATGTTCCGGATGAGCGCGCGCATCTCCTGAATGCCCGCGGGGTCCAGACCGTTCGTCGGCTCATCTAGAATCAGCAGCTTCGGACTGCCCAGCAGCGCCATGGCAATGCCGAGCCGCTGCTTCATGCCGAGCGAATACTGCCCGACCCTGCGGTTGCGGTCCTGCGTCAGATGCACAATGTCCAGCACGCGGCCAATGTCCTTATGGGGCACACCCTTTAAGTCGGCCACGATCTCTAGATTCTCCTGTGCGGTCAGATGCAGATACCCGGCGGGGGACTCAATCAGGCTGCCGGTCTGGCGCAGCAGCGGCAGGCGGCTTTTCTCGGTCAGCTCCTGCCCGAGCAGGCGTACCCGGCCCGCCGTGGGGTGGATGAGCCCCAGCAGCATCTTCATGGTGGTGGATTTGCCCGCGCCGTTCGGCCCGATGAACCCGTACACGCACCCCTGTGGTACGTGCAGCTCCACATGGTCCACGGCTATATGCGGCCCGTACTGCTTGCACAGGGCCTTTGTCTCGATTACGGTTTGCATAATGCACACTCCTTTGCTTTCGGTATGGCCCTATGCTACACCCTGCGCCTTAAACGAACTGTAAGAGCAGCTTAATTTTGCCTTAATTTTGGGGTCGTGCCATGGTGGGCGGGGGTGAATCGTAGTATGATAGGCAGGGGCCGTATATGGGCGGCCCCTACAAGCTCAAAAAAAGGGGAAAACCTATGACCACCATCTACGACGCCGCCATCCTCCTGGTCGATGACAACCCAGACCTGCTTACCCTAGTCACGGACAACCTGCACACGGCAGGCTACAAGACCGTATGCACTGCCGCAGACTGCGCCGCGGCACGGGCGGCAGGCAGCTCGGAATACGCTTCCTCGGCGTAGCCCACCGAGAAGCACTGCACGGCGGGCTGGCGGCGGGCCATCTCGCAGGTGATGAGCGACGAGTCCACCCCGCCCGACAAAAAGCAGCCGACCTCGACATCGGCAATGCGGTGGGCATCGGCGCTCTCGGCGACAGCGTCCCCGATCTCACGCGCCCAAGCCCGCAGACTGCGCCCCCGCTTTGCCCGGAACCGCGGCGCGGCATAGCGGGCCAGCGTGACCCGGCCCGCCTGCCAGGTCAGCGTATGGGCGGGCGGCAGCTCATAAACGCCGGTGAACAGCGTCTCGGCGTCGGGCAGGTACTCCATGCTCAGCCAGTCGGGCAGACGGGCCTCGTTCAGGCGCTTTTCAAAGGCCGGGTGGGCCAGAAACGCCTTGATCTCGCTGGCAAAGAGCAGCGTCTCGCCCTTTTTATAATAGCAGAGCGGCTTGATGCCGAACAGGTCCCGCGCACAGAACAGCGTGCCGCGGGTGCGGTCCCACACCGCAAACGCGAACATCCCGCGCAGGCGGCAGGGCAGGTCGCGGCCCCATTCCTCATACCCGTGGAGCAGGACCTCGGTGTCGGAATCCGTGGCAAACGTGTGGCCGCGCTGCTGCAATCGGGCGCGCAGGGTCTTGTAGTTGTAAATTTCGCCGTTGAACACGACCACCAGCGTGCCGTCCTCATTGAGCATCGGCTGGCCGCCGCCCGCCAGATCAATGACCGACAG
>ENA-OPBE01002191-OPBE01002191.1-human-gut-metagenome-genome-assembly--contig:-NODE-2191-length-15009-cov-1.780193_pt1 | contig 15009 bp, 14 predicted proteins | sample MGYA00241066_ERZ501448 | MGnify/ENA primary metagenome ERZ501448 (study PRJEB25962, sample SAMEA2042585) | human gut metagenome | biome: human gut; feature: human-associated habitat; material: faeces...
TCCCGTGAAGAATACCTAGATCTTCTGATTTCCTGTCTGGAACATCTGTCCCCTGATCTTGTCATTCACCGTGTGACCGGTGACGGACCCAAAAATTTACTGATCGCACCTCTCTGGAGCAGTGCCAAACGTTCTGTACTCAACGACCTGCATCATATGATGAAAGTTCGAAACACCTGGCAGGGTCGACTTTATAAGGAGGATCTGTATGATTGAAAATACCTCTACACTTTATAAAATGATCATTTTATACATGCTGAAAAAAGTAACCTTCCCTCTTTCCAACAGCCAGATCACCAACTTTCTGCTGGATCATGAATATACCACATATTTTCATATTCAGCAGACGATCCATGATCTGATGGATACACATCTGATTCTGGAGCGAAAACAGGGAAACAGTATCTGCTATGAGATCACTCCGGAAGGGCAAAAAACACTTTCTTATTTTGAAAAGAATATGTCCGATTCCATCCGGCTGGAGGTGGACAGCTATATCCTGGAAAAAGGATATGAAATGCGGAATGAGAATTCTATTACCGCCGAATATTACCGCACACCGGAACAGGAGTATACCGTCCAGCTCGGTGTACTTGAAAAAAATGCACCGCTGATTCAATTAAAAATCACTGTTCCCACTGAAGAAATGGCAAAAAATCTCTGTCATAACTGGCCGAAAAGAAGTCAGGAAATCTATGCATCGGTGATGACATCTCTTTCCTGACTTGTTCTGTTCACTCCGTTCTTTTATTCTTCTCTCTCCCGTAAATGTCGGAGTCTCTCTCCGGCCTGTTTTTCATAACCGATATCTGTTGGGTGATAAAAAACCTCCTCTTTGATCTCATCCGGCAGGTATTGCTGTTTCACATAATGTTCCGGGTAATCATGGGCATACAGATAACCAACACCATGCCCCAGTTTTGCGGATCCTTTATAATGAGCATCCTGCAAATGCGCCGGCACCGTAGTTTTATAATTTCTTACATTTTCCATAGCGGCACTGATTGCTTTGACTGCCGCATTACTCTTTGGTGCTGTTGCCACATATGTCACTGCCTGAGATAAAATGATCTGCGATTCCGGCATTCCGATCCGCTCTACTGCCTGGGCTGCTGCCACAGCCACTTGTAACGCCATCGGATCTGCATTTCCAACATCTTCCGATGCACAGATCATAATCCTTCTGGCAATAAATTTCACGTCTTCCCCTGCATATAGCATTTTTGCGAGATAATATACTGCCGCATCAGGGTCTGACCCCCTCATACTTTTGATAAATGCAGAGATCGTATCGTAATGATTGTCTCCTGTCTTGTCATAGCGCACTACACGTTTTTGAATACACTCGGACGCCACGTCAAGTGTAATATGGATCTTTCCGTCCGCGCTTCGCTCTGTCGTGAGAATCCCGAGTTCAATAGCATTCAATGCATTTCTCGCATCTCCTCCTGCAATGTCTGCAAGGAACTCCAGTGCTTCCTCGTCAATTTCCGCATGATAGCTTCCCATACCTTTTTCCTGATCATAGACTGCCCGCTTCAAAAGTGTTTTGATATCTTCTTTTTCAAGCGGATGAAGTTCAAAGATACTGGAACGGGAAATTAATGCTCCATTGACCTCAAAATAAGGATTCTCCGTGGTAGCTCCAATCAGAATAATTGTTCCGTCCTCCACAAATGGAAGCAGGTAATCCTGCTGGCCTTTGTTGAAACGGTGAATTTCATCAATGAAAAGAATCGTTTTTTTGCCATACATGCCAAGACGATCCTGTGCCTCTTTTACGACTTCTTCCATGTCTTTCTTACCGGCGACTGTCGCATTGATCTGGGTAAAACTTGCACTGGTAGTATTTGCGATTACCTTGGCAAGGGTAGTCTTTCCGGTTCCGGGAGGTCCATAGAAAATAACAGAAGTCAGCTTGTCAGCTTTGATCGCACGGTACAGTAATTTATCTTTGCCAACGATGTGCTCCTGCCCAACGACTTCATCCAGCGTAGTCGGACGAAGCCGGGAAGCCAGTGGAGATTCGCGGTCAAGTGTTTTTGATTTGGCATATTCAAATAAATCCATAGCAGATGCTCCATTCTGAATCAAAAATTATAAAACACGTACATTTGTTCTTAAGTATACTTGATTCATCAGAAAAAAACAACTACAATTAATGCGTCAAAATAGTCCTTGTTTTTTGCATGTTAAAGTGTTAAAATACCATGTATATGAAACAGTACAAACAATGTAACTAAAGGAGCAGGGATTATGGGTAAAAAAATCAGAACAGAAGAGGTTGATCATTTATTTGAAGCAATCCTTTGTCTGAAGAATAAAGAAGAATGTTATACATTTTTTGAGGATGTATGTACGATCAATGAACTTCTTTCTCTGTCACAGCGTTTTGAAGTTGCAAAGATGCTGACAGACAAACGCACATATCTGGATATTTCAGAGAAGACCGGTGCTTCCACCGCGACGATCAGCCGTGTGAATCGTTCTCTCAACTACGGAAATGACGGATATGAGATGGTCTTTTCCAGAATGAAAGAAAAAGAAACCGCAGGAAAGACAGAAGAATAAAGAATAAAGAAATACAGGGAAAAGGAACAGGCAATGGAATAATCCAAAGGTCTGTTCCTTTTTTGTTGCTGTGAGAAATTACTTTTGTTTTGTGGTCATATATGTATAGACATCCGCAGAGATTTTTTTGATCGTATTCTGTGCACTGGAATTATTCTGGATATTATTGGAGAGTACACAGAGCACATATGGATGCTCTTTGTCAAAGACAATGGCAATATCGTTTTCGACAACACCGAGTTTTCCGGAGTCTGCAAGTTCTCCGGTTTTGTTGGCAGTTGCGGTGCCGGAAGGAACACCTGCCGGAATCTTGGCTGTCTTTGTCTGGCTCGTAAGGAGTGCAAGCATTTCGGCAGATGCATCTGCGTTTACCAGAGAACTGTTGTAAATATCAGAGAGCAGTCGGCAGCAGTCGGAAGCACTTGTGTAATTGTCATCGGTTGGATCAGAAGCCAGGAACTCGCGGCCAAGATGCGTGGAGGTGTAGTTCCGCTCCTGACAGAACTCATTGACAATAGCAGCTCCTGTCTGAAAATCGCCTCCACCGAGCTTGCGGACCAGTTCGTTGGCAGAGTCATTGTCACTGACTGTGATCATACTGGTGAGGAGAGGTTTCAGAGTACTTTCATAATCGGATGAAACCGTAGTTCCTTCATCTGGATATATCAGTTTGTCATAAACAGCGGCCATGATAAATGCTTTGATAACACTGGCAGACTGCATGGACTGTTCGGCATTGACTGTGCTGTAGGCCTGCGTCTTCAGATCCATAGCTGCGATTGCCCAGAGTTCTCCCTGTTGTTCAAGCGGATCCGTATAGTTCTTTTCCAGCTGTGAGGTGAGATCGGCGAGGTGTTCTCCGACAGTAGTAATAGCCGGTTCGACAGTATTGAAATATGCATCGATTCCATCGGCAATTCCCCTTGCCATAGTTTCGTGATTTGCGGAATTGGTAATGTAAAGATCATCATTCTGGTTACTCATAAATCCCATTTCGAGGATGGCAACCGGAACTGTACTCCAGTTGGTACCAGTCATATTGTCGGCAGAGATGACACCTTTGTTTGCAAGGCCGGTGGCATTGCAGTAACTGTCGATGATACAGGATGCAAGCGTATTACTTTTTTCGATGAGTTCCTTGTCCAGATACTGATTGGAACTGGTTGGGGCCATGGTAAGAGCACCGGCAGCAGAAGCACTGTTGTCACTGTTTGCATGAATGCGGACCGTGATATCGGCTCCGGATTCTGTGGCAAATTCTGCACGTTCTTTGTTGCTGATGGCTTTGTCGTTATCCTCGCGGGTCATGACAACCTTGTACCCGCGAGATGCCAGTTCTTTTTCAAGGACAAGAGAAACTTCAAGGTTGACTTCATATTCCGGAACCTTGGAGTAGTTACCGGTAGTACCGGTCGTAGCTTTATTTTTGGTCTGAGATGAACCTGGAGCCATAGGTTCCTGTGCACTCATGTCTACCCAGCTTCCCTGATGTCCCGGATCAATACAGACGGTAAACTGCCTGGAAGCGGAAGACGGAGTTGAAGCCGTGTTTGCGGCAGACCAGTCCATGCCTGAGGAAGAACCGGAAGGACTCAAAGTACCTTCGGAGTCATCTGAAGAATCGACATCGGCTTCAGTATTGGCAGAAGCATTTGGAGAAGCCGAAGATGGAGCCTTGATCATGGCCTGTCCCTGTTCGCTTTCATAGGTGGTTTCCGCAGAAGCCCAGATCGTGGCAGGAAGCAGTAAAAGCAGACATCCGGCAAGAAAAACAGATAATAGTTTGCGCATGAATATATATCCTCCCGAGAAATTTTATTTTACAAAAAGTTGTTTCCTATATGATAAACTATAATAAAAAATTTGACAAGAACGGTTCGGTGTCGTATTTACTCGAAGACTTGTCACGGGGAGCAAAAACTAAATACAAAGGAGGGCAACATTATGAAGAAGAGATTTTCCACAATGCAGAGGTCAGGAGTCCTGAAACGTATTTTCACATGTGTGATCGCACTTGCACTTGCTATGCCGATGACGGTGCAGACAGGATGGGCGGCCACCACTTCCTACACAGTTACAGTAGCGGATGGCTATCTGGCTCTCCGAAATGCCAAGGCATATGATGATAAGAATGAAATTGGTAAGCTTTATACAGGTGATACCGTTGATGTGACAGATTCCAGTGGAAGCACCTACTGGTATGTATATGCATCACGACTCAAGAAATCCGGATATGTAAATCGCAGATATCTGGCGAATTCTTCAAGTGAACGTTATGTAAGTGTCAAGAGTGGATATCTGGCGCTTCGTAATGCCAAGGCGTTTAAATCGTCCAATGAAGTTGCAGAACTTTATACAGGAGATAAGGTACAGATTGCGGATGCCAGTGACAGTACCTACTGGCTGGTATATGTACCGGGACTTGGAAAGGGCGGATATGTAAATAAAGATTATCTGGTAAAAAATAAAGACAATACAGCATCTGCGGTTGTTACAAAGACAGTGAAAGTCAAGAGTGGCTATCTGGCACTTCGTAATGCAAAAGCGTATGATGATGCAAATGAGATCGGACAGTTGAATAACGGCGATACCGTTCAGGTCCAGGATTCCAGTGGAAGTACTTACTGGTATGTATATTCTTCCAGACTTGGAAAGAGCGGCTATGTAAATAAAAATTACCTGCAGTGATGCAGGTAATTTTTACGTAATACAGGATCAGTAATTCTGATGCTGTATTATTTTTTCTTATGTTTTGTGTCTGTATCCGTGGAAGCACGGAGTTCGTCGATCATCTGCTCGATCAGCATTTTTTTTACGTAAACATCAAAGCTGAGAAGACAGATGAAAGAAAATAATTTCAGGAAATCCCTGTCTTCTTCCGGTGCATTCTCAAAAGTTCCCTGAGCAATTTCATAGCGTTCCAGAAGCTCCTTCTGAAGAGATTCAATCTGTCCTTTTTCCATACTGAATACTTCGTTGTAGATAGCAGTGAGATCCATATCATCCATAGATTTGAAATATTTATCGGTCAGTGGTCCGAGCAGAGTCTGGATATCGCTGATCGATAAAATATTTTTGAAATAGTAGATAAAGATCAGAACCAGCAGGTGTTCTTTTGAATAGCGCTTCTTCTCAGGAGAAGGAAGCAGATTATTCTTGGCATAATTATTGATCATGGTCTTTGTAAGAATCTTGTCATCTTCATAGCGTTTGGAATGAGCAAGCTGTGCTTCCATAAAAGTAGTGACCTGATCCATATAAAGATCTATATTGGGAATATCCTCTGGTTTTACATAACCGATTCTGGAAACACGATCCAGAATATTACGGATCATGGAGTCTGTATTAACTGACATAAATTCATCTCCTTTGCCTGAAATAAAGGCAGAATGGTATTTCTAATACCTGCACGCTCTATTATATAGTTTTAAATACTACTTGTAAATGGTTTTTGCAAATGATTTTAAAATTCCTTTACCCCATACCAGGTTTCATGTATAATTAAAAAGATAGCAAGAAAACATCAGTTCGAAATATGTAACCACAAAGAAACAGGAGATAATTGATGAATACAATTTATGATACATTGAATGACCGACAGAAAGAAGCTGTTCTGTATACAGATGGACCACTTCTGATTCTTGCAGGAGCCGGCTCAGGAAAGACCAGAGTACTGACACACAGGATTGCTTATCTGATCGCAGAAAAGGGTGTGAATCCGTGGAATATTCTGGCAATCACATTTACCAACAAAGCGGCCCACGAGATGAGAGAACGTGTGGACAAGATCGCAGGAAGCGAAGGGGGAAGTGTATGGGTATCAACTTTTCACTCGACATGTGTGCGGATCTTACGACGCCATATAGACCGTCTCGGTTATGATAATAATTTTACGATTTACGATGCGGACGACCAGAAGACACTGATCAAAGAAATCTGCCGCAAAATGAATATCGACACCAAGAAAGTGAAGGAACGTGCACTACTGGCTCAGATCTCACATGCAAAAGATGAGCTGCTGACTCCGGATGAAATGGAAATGAATGCAGGCGCTGATTTTAACCAGAAAAGAGCGGCGCAGGTTTATCGTGAATATCAGGCAGCACTGCGTCGGAATAATGCACTGGATTTTGATGACCTCATATGCAAGACAGTGGAATTGTTCCAGAATTGTGGCGATGTTCTGCAGAGTTATCAGGAACGTTTCCGCTATATTATGGTAGATGAATATCAGGATACCAATACGGCACAGTTTAAGTTTGTAAGTCTTCTGGCATCCAGGTATGAGAATCTGTGTGTAGTCGGTGATGATGACCAGTCCATTTACAGATTCCGTGGAGCCAATATTGGAAATATCCTGGGATTTGAGAGGGTATTCCCGGATGCTAAAGTTATTCGTCTGGAGCAGAATTATCGTTCTACGCAGAATATCTTAAATGCAGCGAATGGTGTGATCGCAAATAATACAGAGCGTAAAGAAAAAACACTCTGGACAGAGAACCCGGAGGGTGAGAAAATCCATTTCCGACAGTTTATGAATGGATATGAGGAAGCCGAATTTGTTGTAGGGGACATTGCCCGACGACACAGAGAAGGGACTGCAGAGTATCATAACTGCGCAGTACTTTATCGAACAAATGCACAGTCCCGTCTTTTTGAAGAGAAGTGTCTGCTTGCAAACATTCCTTACAAGATCGTAGGGGGAGTGAACTTCTATGCACGTAAAGAAATCAAAGATCTGCTCTGCTATCTGAAAACGGTAGACAATGCAGCGGATGATCTTGCGGTACGTAGAATCCTGAATGTACCAAAGCGTGGAATCGGAGCAACAACGGTCGGCAGAATCCAGGATTATGCCGACATGATGAATATCAGTTTTTATGATGCACTTCGTGTGGCAGAGGAAGTGCCGTCGATCGGACGCAGTCTTTCAAAAGTGGATGGATTTGTTACATTTATCCAGTCACTTAAGAGCAAAGCACAGGCATATTCTGTATCGGAGCTTCTGGAGGAAATCATAGATCTGACCGGTTATGTGGATGAATTGAAAGCAGAAGATACAGAAGAATCCAGAGCCAGAGTGGAGAATATCGATGAGCTGATATCCAAAACGGTTTCTTATGAAGAGACAATGAAGGCTGAGAACAGAGAAGCAACATTATCCGGATTCCTGGAAGAAATTGCGCTGATCGCGGATATTGATTCTGTAGATGAGAATCAGGATTATGTGGTACTGATGACTTTGCACAGTGCAAAGGGACTGGAATTTCCATATGTATACCTTGCCGGAATGGAAGATGGCATGTTCCCGAGCAGTATGTGCATCTTTTCCGGTGACCAGTCGGAGCTGGAAGAGGAGCGCAGGCTTTGTTATGTGGGAATCACCAGAGCCATGAAAGAACTGACTATGACCAGTGCGCAGCAGCGTATGGTGCGTGGGGAAACGCAGTATAATCGCGTTTCCAGATTTGTGAGAGAGATTCCACGGGAACTGGTGGATCTTGGACATACTGTTCAGGAACACAAACCAAAGATCCCGGAGACAAAATCTCCGCTCAACAGCTATCTGCAGATGAAGAAAAGCTTCCATACGAAGGCATTTCAGCCGCAGAATTTTAAGGTAACGAAAGCGGATTCCCTGGATTACGGTGTTGGGGATACGGTCCGTCACATTAAATTTGGTGTTGGCATCGTTAAGGATATCGTAGAAGGCGGCAGAGATTATGAGGTTACTGTAGATTTTGACAAAGTCGGAGTTAAAAAAATGTTCGCTGCCTTTGCAAAACTTAAGAAAATATAACTTTTTATAATTTTCTTAAGAAATCTTAAAGTTTCTGTACTTTAGTTGTTTTACCTTTTAATGAATGATATACTGGATACATGAAAATTCGAAGGGAGTACAGAATGAAAAAAATTTTAAAAGGCCTCACGAGGATACTCCCTGCATATGGAATTTTCCCGGTTATTTTTTCGTTTGTATTTAATTGTCTTGTTTATTCAGGTTCCAGAATGATCGCAGGTGGATGGTACCACCACAATATAGAAACTGCTGTGGACAGGAGCCTTCCTTTTGTCCCACAGTTTCTGATTATCTATTTTGGATGCTATCTTTTCTGGATCGTCAATTACATTCTGATTGCCAGGCAGGATCGACACAGTGTGTACCAGTTTTTTACAGGAGATTTTATATCAAGATGTATCTGCCTTGGTTTCTTTCTTTTGTATCCCACAACGAATACTAGACCAGTGATAACAGATGGAGGATTATGGAATCAGCTTGCTTTGTGGCTGTACTCTATTGATGCAGCAGATAATCTGTTTCCGTCTATTCATTGTCTGGTCAGCTGGTTCTGCTATCTGGGTATCCGCGGAAGAAAAGAAATTCCGGTATGGTACCAGAGAGTGTCGGCAGTGCTGGCAATTCTTGTGTTTGTCTCTACATTGCTGACGAAACAGCATGTTCTGGTGGACGTGGCAGGAGGAATCCTTCTTGCAGAACTGTGTTTCTGTATCGGAAGAAACACAAATCTGTACAAAATTTACGAAAGATTTGGCAGCAGGATCGAGAAAAAGATTCTGAAATCTACAGAAGGGTGAGCTGCTTATGAAAAAAAAATAGAAGAGTGATCTTTAATGGAGCTTTCCTGATCATTGTCTTTGTGCTCACAATTTATGGAGTGTTTCATGGAGAAGATCTCGGAGCTATGATGGATGCCATTCGGAGTGCGGATAAACGATGGCTCGTGCCCGGGCTTGCACTGGTGGCATTCTTTATCTGGGGCGAGTCAATCATCATATGGTATATGATGCGGTCCTATGGAATAAAACTGAAAAAAAGAACCTGTTTTCTCTTTTCATCGGTAGGATTCTTTTTCAGCTGTATTACACCATCTGCGAGTGGTGGACAGCCAATGCAGGCATATTATATGAAAAAGAAAAACATATCTATTCCAGTTTCTGCGGTTATTCTGATGATCATTACGATCACCTATAAGCTGGTGCTGGTGGTGGTCGGTATCGGAGTGGCTGTGTTTGGAAGAGGATTCCTGCATCAGTATCTGGAAGGAATTCTTCCTGTTTTCTATCTGGGATTGGGACTGAATATTTTCTGTGTGACTTTTATGACGATTCTGGTATTTCATCCACTGCTTGCCAGATCATTTCTTGTATGGGGACTTTCGATTCTTGAGAAATTCCGTATTCTTCGTCACAAAGAAGGAAGGCTGAAAAAACTGGAAGATTCCATGGATACTTACAGAGATACAGCTGCTTATCTGAAGACACATCCGAGAGTGATCGTGAATATCATTGCGATCACATTTGTACAGAGAATGGCAATGTTTGCAGTAACATGGTTTGTATATAAAGCATTTTCACTGTCAGGAACAGGATTCTGGACGGTGCTGTTTCTTCAGGCAGTGATCTCTGTTTCCGTAGATATGCTTCCACTTCCGGGAGGTATGGGAATCAGTGAGACGTTGTTCTTGACAATATTTACCCCGGTATTTGGCACATTACTTCTGCCGGGGATGGTTCTCAGCAGAGGACTTGGTTATTATGGGGAGCTTTTGATCAGTGCACTTTTTACGATTGTGGCACAGCTTACGATCGGACAGGGGCATGGCAAAGATAATAAGGAGAGTTACGAATGATAGGATTTTATGATTATACAGTAGTTGTTACATATATCAGTCTTGTTTCATCCATCCTGGGTATGTTTTGTGCGATCGACGGAAGGCTTACTCTGGCAGTATCCTGTCTGGCTTTTTCCGGACTGTGTGATATGTTTGATGGAAAGATAGCCCGGACAAAGAAGAACCGGACCGATGATGAGAAATCCTTTGGCATTCAGATCGATTCTCTCTGTGACATTGTCTGTTTTGGGATTTTTCCAATCATTCTGGGCTACAAACTTGGAATGTGTAAAGCATACAGCATTGCGATCCTTGCATTTTACGGGATGGCAGGAGTGATCCGTCTTGCATACTTTAATGTGATGGAGGCAAAACGCCAGAGCGAGACATCTGAGAACCGCAAGTACTATCAGGGACTTCCGATCACATCTATGGCTGTGATCATGCCACTTCTGTTTGTGGCATCGGTATTTTTCCCGGGATTTCGTTATTTTGTGGGATTGCTTCATGCAGCGATGCTGATCGTAGGATTCTTGTTTATTTTTAATTTCCGTTTCCGTAAGCCGACCAATCAGGAACTGGTGGTATTGGTTGCAGTTGTGGCAGTGGCGGTATTGTTTATTCTTTTTTACAAAGAAGGATGGTGGGCTCATTATCATACGGTCAGGAAGTTGAAAGGAGCAGCAGCATGACGACATATACGGCAGACCGAAAAGGTCATGTAACTGAAAATGATTCGTTTCAGGACAGATTCCTGGAAAAAATGTATGGCTCTGCAATTGGCAGGGCTTTACTTAAACCGCTTGTAAATCCTGTACTTTCAGAGATTGGGGGCAGAATTCTGGACTCCAGAGTATCTGCACTGGCGGTTCCGGCATTTATAAGACATGCAGGAATTGATATGAGAGATTATGAACCGAAAAAGTATTGGTCGTACAATGATTTTTTTACCAGACAGATTCGAGAGGGTGCCAGAGAAATCGATATGGTACCGGAAGCTTTTGTCAGTCCCTGCGACAGCAGGGTGAGTGTTTATCCGATCAGTGAGAACTGTCATGTAAAAATCAAACATACATCCTATACAGTTGCTGAACTTCTGAAGAATCCGGTTTTGGCGAAACGATACGAAGGCGGACTTCTCTGGGTGTTCCGTTTATGTGTGAACGATTATCACAGATATATCTATATAGATGATGGATTTGAATCCCGGAGAGTGCATATTCCGGGTGAACTGCATACGGTCAATCCGGTCGCCAATGATGTGTATCCAATTTACAAAGAAAATACAAGAGAATATGCGTTGTTGAAGACTGTGAATTTTGGAACTGTTCTGATGATGGAAGTCGGAGCGTTGATGGTCGGCAGGATTGAGAATGTACCACTTCGTGGCCGTGTAAAACGGGGAAAAGAAAAAGGAAATTTCGCATTTGGTGGTTCGACGGTTATACTGATGACACAGAAGGAACGGGTACTGCCTGATCCAGACATCTTTATGAATTCCGAAAAGGGAATTGAGACAAGAGTAAAACTTGGGGAGCGGATTGGTGTATCAGAAGTTCTGGATGGATAAGGTGCAGAAACATAATCGAAAATTTGCGAGAAAATATGGTAAAATGGATGGATTAGTGGTATACTATGACCTATAAATGAGTGAGAGGAAGGTGCCCGTCATGAATCTGAATAATTTAAACCTGAACGAGAAAATTGAGGATTTACTTGCTGCTTTAAAGAAAAAAGAAGACGAAAAAGAAAAAAATACAGTCCTCTGGGTACTGGCTATCATAGGCGCAGTTGCAGCAGTTGCAGGAATCGCATTTGCAGTATATCGCTTCTTTGCTCCGGATTATCTGGAAGATTTTGAAGAAGATTTCGATGATGATTTTGATGATTACTTCGAGGATGAAGAAGAGTAAGATGACTGCTTGCAGAGAGAATGGCAACAGAGTAAGCGTAGCATGAAGTTCAAACAGCTCCGGCAGATAACCGGGGCTGTTTTACTGCTCTGTCAAGGACAAAAGAGTGAGGGTTACGAAGAGACAGCTGGATGCAAGTGTTTCAAATATATAAATGAGGAATAGAAAGCATGAAAAAAGGTGAAATTTACGAAGGTGTAATAGAGAAGGTGGACTTCCCGAATAAGGGATATGTTTTTGTGGAGGATCAGAAGGTTCTGATCAAGAACGGAATTCCGGGACAGAAGGTACGCTTTATGATTCAGAAGAAACGTTCCGGAAGGGCACAGGGACGTATCCTGGAGGTAATAGAAAAATCACCATTGGAGACAAGAGAACCGGTATGCAGCAATTTTCCGGCATGTGGTGGCTGCATGTATCAGACAATGTCCTATGAAGACCAGCTTCATATGAAAGAGACACAGATACGAGAGCTTCTGGAAGAGGCATTGATCCAGGGTGGTCAGATAGATGAGAATGGAAATGCAGCTTTTGAATGGGAGGGTATTCACGGAAGCCCGATCGAATTCGGATACCGCAATAAGATGGAGTTTTCTTTTGGAGATGAGGTCAAAGATGGACCACTGTCCCTTGGCCTGCATAAGAAAGGAAGTACGTATGATATCCTGAATACTGACGACTGTAAGCTGGTGCATAAGGATATGACGGATATCCTGACTTGTGTAAGAGAATTTTTCAGAGAAAAAGGAGCTTCTTATTACAGGAAACTGCAGCACACCGGTTATCTGCGGCACCTGATGTTGAGAAGAGGTGTTACTTCCGGTGAGATTCTGGTGCATCTTGTAACGACCACTCAGGAAGAGTATGATCTGGAACCGCTGAAAGATCAGCTTCTGGCTCTTCCACTGGAGGGCAGGATTGTTGGAATCATGCATATTCTCAATGATTCACTTTCAGATGTAGTTCAGAGCGATGAGACAAGGATACTTTATGGACAGGACTATTTCTATGAGACACTGCTCGGACTGAAATTCCGTATCAGCACGTTTTCTTTCTTCCAGCCGAATTCACTGGCTGCGGAAGTACTGTACAATATTGTGCGTGATTATATCCAGAATACGAGTGGAATGGAAGTGTTTGATCTTTACAGTGGAACCGGAACGATCGCGCAGCTGCTTGCTCCGGTGGCAAAAGAAGTGATCGGTGTGGAAATCGTGGAAGATGCAGTTGCAGCAGCAAGAGAGAATGCGAAGCTGAACGGACTGGATAACTGTAAATTCATTGCCGGTGACGTCCTGAAGGTTCTGGATGATCTGACTGAGAAGCCGGATGTGATCGTCCTGGATCCACCTCGCGATGGAATCCATCCGAAAGCGCTGCCGAAGATCCTTTCCTATGGGGTAAACCGTATTGTGTATGTCTCCTGTAAAGCAACCAGCCTTGCACGTGATCTGGAGGCATTTTTGCAGGCAGGATATCGACTTGAAAAAGCCTGTTGTGTAGACCAGTTCTGCGAGACCGTGTGGACAGAAGCAGTGGCACTGCTGGTGAAGGAATAAAAGAGAGTAAATCCTTTCAGTATATTTTTACAATACTGAGAGGATTTTTTTGTGCATAAATCATCTGAAAAGTTCTTTAAAATATATTGACATATATGAGGGTAGTGTTATAATACAATCAAACATATGAATGAATGTTCATATGAAAACGTGAATAAAACATATATGAGAAGGAGAATACTACTATGAAGAAATCTTACAAAATTGAAGTTGACTGTGCAAACTGTGCAAATAAAATGGAAGAAGCAGCTAAGAACACAGCAGGTGTTAAAGATGCAAGCGTGAATTTCATGATGCTCAAGATGAAAGTAGAATTTGAAGAAGGACAGGATCCGGACAGCGTAATGAAAGAAGTTCTGAAGAACTGTAAGAAAGTAGAAGACGATTGCGAGATTTATTTATAAGATGAAATGAGAATGCTCTGCTGCGGATGCGGCAGGGCATTTAAATAAATGGCGGGAGGAAAGAGGTTATGAATAAAAAGCAGAAAAAAATGCTGGCACGTATCATCATAGCAGCGGTGTTACTGATCGTTTTGCATTTCGTTCCGATTACGGGAATTCCGAGATTTATCTGCTATCTGGCAGTTTATCTGGTTATCGGATATGATATTGTAAAGAAAGCATTTAAAGGAATCAAAAATGGTCAGGTTTTCGATGAAAACTTTTTGATGGCCATTGCAACAATCGGTGCATTTGCGCTGGCAGTTTATGAAAAAAGCGGCGATTATAACGAATCGATCGCGGTTATGCTGTTCTACCAGATCGGTGAACTTTTCCAGAGCTATGCAGTTGGAAAGAGCCGCCGTAACATTACCGAACTGATGGATATCCGCCCGGATTATGCTAACATTGAAAACGATGGTAAGTTAGAAAAAGTAGATCCGGATGAAGTTGAGGTTGGTTCCGTTATCGTCGTACAGCCGGGTGAAAAAGTCCCGATCGATGGCGTGATCGTAGAAGGAAACAGTAGCCTCAACACCAGTGCACTGACCGGTGAGAGCCTTCCGCGCAGTGCAAAAGCGGGAGATGAGATCATCAGCGGATGCATCAATATGACCGGTGTACTGAAGATTAAGACAACAAAAGAATTTGACGAATCGACCGTATCGAAAATTCTGGAACTGATTGAAGAATCCAGTTCCCGTAAATCCAGATCTGAGAATTTTATTTCAAAATTTGCCCATTATTATACACCGGCAGTATGTTATGGAGCACTTGCACTGGCAATCCTGCCGCCGCTTGTAAATCTCGTGCTCCTTCACAATCCTGCAATGTGGGGCCAGTGGGTCTACAGAGCCCTGACATTCCTTGTAATCAGCTGCCCTTGTGC
>ENA-OPBE01002195-OPBE01002195.1-human-gut-metagenome-genome-assembly--contig:-NODE-2195-length-14999-cov-2.566983_pt1 | contig 14999 bp, 10 predicted proteins | sample MGYA00241066_ERZ501448 | MGnify/ENA primary metagenome ERZ501448 (study PRJEB25962, sample SAMEA2042585) | human gut metagenome | biome: human gut; feature: human-associated habitat; material: faeces...
GCTCTCCCAGCTGAGCTAACACCCCATTATAATAAGCGTCTAAAGAAATCATGGTGGGCCTGAATGGACTTGAACCAACGACCTCACCCTTATCAGGGGTGCGCTCTAACCACCTGAGCTACAGGCCCATATCCCAAAGACGCTCATATATAATATCATAAATTTTAACGATTGCAAGTACTTTTTTACTTTTTTGATAAATATTTTCTTTTTTCCTGATAATACACACGCATGATTGTGGAAACCAATAGAATTCCAAGTGCTAAAACACCCGCAATACTCAATGTTTGAAGACCCATATTTAATGTTTGTTGAGCATCCCCACGAATAGCAGCCAACATCGTACGATACATCCCACCACCAGGAACTAAAGGAATTAATGCACAAACCAAAAAAGTTGTAACTGGAGTCTTGCATTTACGTGCTAAAATTTCTGAAGCTAATGCCAAACCTAAGGCTCCATAAAAATTCGATAGAATTTCAGAACACCCTAAATATAACGATACCTTATAACAAGCACCTCCAATAGCACCTACAACACCGGCTATCCATAAATTTCTTCCTTTGATATTGAAAAGAAAACCAAATCCCAAACTTGCAAGGAATGAAGATATACCTGATTTTAAAATTACATACACCATATTTCCATTCCCCTATATCCAAAAATACATCACAAAACCAGCACCTACCGCAATAGCAACTGCGCATAAAAATGCATCTGCTGCTCTTGCAACACCAGATACATAATCTCCTGCAATCGTATCACGAATCGCGTTCGTAATCGCAAGTCCTGGAACTAAAAGCATAAAACTCGAAATCACCATAATATCCACATTGGTCTGAGGCAATACTTGATGAATTAATTGAGCACTCAATGCTGCGGATCCCGCAGATATCGCATTATTTAAGAAAGAATTTAGTTTATGCTTGGATAAAAAACAGCTTATACAACGAATCAAGATTCCAATAAAAAAGGACATCACAATTTCCAATAAAGTCCCATTAAAGAAAATCCCAAATCCAGCTGCACCTACCGCGCCAAAAAACATAGTCTCTTTAAATGTATAGCGAGATATTTTCTTAATTTTTTCAAGCTCATTTGCCAACTCATCTACAGATATAGGATTCGTACAGATACTTCTAGAAAGCGTATTGATTTGATCAATTCTATTTAAATCAACCTCTCCCGTATGCACCCTGCAAATACGTGTTATCGTTTTATTTTCATATGTTAACGAAAACATGATACCAGTTAAAGTCACATAGCTATCTGCATATTCGATTCCCTCAAAGCATCGACACATTCTGACCATTGTTTCTTCAACACGATTGACTTCCGCACCACTTTCTACTAACATCTTCCCTGCTTCAATAATTGTATTTAATAACTTCTCAATGTTCATAACAAGATTATAACAAAATCCACGAAAAAAATAAGCAGAAAAACTGCTTATTCTGGGATTTCTATATTAATCTTATCAAACTCTTGTGACACATTTAACGCATGGTCATTAATACGCTCAAAATCTGTAAAAATACGCGATAACATCATACTTACTTCACTCGAACATTTCTGTTGTTTTAATGCTTGAATCTGTGCTTCGCGCCAACTTGATACAAGTGAATCAATCACATCGTCCTTACGTTCTGCTTCTTCTACATCACTCAAATCATTTTTCATATCGACACACAACTTTTTCATGTGCTCCACAATTTCAATTTCAGATATTGTCATATCCCCTTGAAGACGTTTTGTAGCCTGATGATTCATATTCACCGCATAATCACTAATACGTTCAATATCCACTAACATTAGATAATAACTAGACAAAGCTTGAGAAATATTCACATTCAAATTTGGTGTAGCCAAAGCCGTGCTAATATATTCACTAATGACTTTATCCAGATAGTTTACAGTATCCTCTCTTTTATAGATTTGTTCATCTATCTTATCACTAAACTGTAATAACTGTCCAAATGCCTGATTTACATTCTCATACGCAAGCTCTAACATATGCATTGTTTCATCATTGATTTGTTTAACCGAAATAGCTGCACCACCAATCATCTTTTTAGACTTAGGTAGTGGTTGTAAAAACAATAAACGATCATCTTCTGTTTCTTTATTTTCAACAGGCAAGATGCGTTGCGCAAACTCAGCCAAATATTTTCCAAATGGAAGCAATAATAACGTTGTACAAATATTAAACAATGTGTGCATGTTCGCAATCTGTGCTGTCGCATTATATGGAGTCCAATGAATCACCAAAGATACCAATGGTGTGAACATACATACTAATGTAAATATTACTGTACCAATAATATTAAAACTCAAGTGAATAGCTGTCGCTTGTTTAGCCTCACGACTCGTTCCAATTGATGCAAGAACGGCTGTAATACAAGTACCAATGTTTTGTCCAAACAATACATATACAGCCCCATCTAATCCAATAACACCACTAGCTGCTAAGGCTTGTAAAATACCTACCGAGGCTGAACTTGATTGAATCAAAGCCGTAAATCCTGCACCCACCAAAATACCTACTAATGGATTTGAGAAATGAGTGACTAATTCAACGAATTCTTTTGATTCTCTTAGTGGCATCATAGCCGTACTCATCATATTCATGCCAATAAAAAGAATACCCAAACCTGCAATGATCTGTCCAATATCCGTTGCCTTTGCGCTTTTCGTAAACATAATCAATGCAACACCCATAAAGGCAACTAATGGGGCAATAGCACTTACATCCAACGCAATCAATTGACCTGTAATGGTTGTACCAACGTTAGCACCCATAATAATCCATACAGCTTGTTGTAAAGTCATCATCTGTGCGTTGACAAACCCAACAACCATAACTGTTGTTGCACTCGAACTTTGAATAACTGCCGTAACAAGTGCACCTACAATTACACCTAAAAATCGATTTGAAGTTAATTTCTCTAAAATTTGTTTTAAGCGATCTCCAGCCGCAGCTTCAAGACCATTTCCCATCATCTGCATTCCATATAGGAATAAAGCTAATCCACCCAATAAAGACAATATATTTGTTGTTGTCATATTTTCCACCTTTTCATAATTACGCACTTAATATAAATTTAAATGGATTTTCATACTATCTTTACAATGTTAAATCTATGTTAAATTTATTTAACAATTCAAAATAGGTAGTATAATAAACCAAAAAAGGAGAATTTTATGCCAACAATCATTGAAAACAGAAGAAATTTGCACCAAATCCCTGAAATTGAACTTACCACACAAAAGACAGCACAATATATCGAAAACGTATTAGATTTATATGACTGCACAATTGATCATCCAATTCCTAATAGTGTAACCGCCTTTTTTGACAATAAGAAAGAAAAAACAATTGTTTTTCGTTCCGATATGGACGCTCTTCCTATGGAAGAAAATACAGATTTGGAATTTAAAAGCACCAATGGATGTATGCACGCCTGCGGACATGATGGACATATGGCGATGGTTTTAGAAATAGCTAAATATGCCAAAGAAAGTGACTACAACGTATTACTCTTATTTCAGCCAGGAGAAGAAAAACCAGGTGGGGCCAAGCCAATCATAGACACACAATTCTTCAAACAATTTAATATTGCCGCCATCTACGGAACACACATCTATCCAGAACTTGAAAAAGGCAAAGTATATACACGGCCTAATGAAATGATGGCTGGTGGATGTGAGTTTGAAATTCTGGTAAAGGGAAAGGCAAGTCATGCAGCCCAGCCTCAAAATGGAATCAATGCATTAACGGCTTGTGTAGAAATTCTACAAAAATCTTTAGAACAAGAAGAAAAAGCCTTTGACAACAATACATTCCACCTATTACACTTTGGTACTTTCCATTCTGGCCAAGCCTTCAATATTATTGCAGATCAAGCCCATGTACGAGGATCTATTCGCTATTATGATCCAAAGGTATTTGATCAAATTGTTAATATCATTGAACAAAACACGAATAATGCAATCAAAAAATACAAGGTGCAAGTTAATTTCAAAGTCAATCATCACTATCCACCTGTACTAAATAATGAAGAATTATTTCATACCCTATACAAAAACAACCTAGTCAGTAAACTAGATAGCCCTGTGCTTATTAGTGAAGACTTTGGTTACTACAGAAACGTAGCCCCATCTATCTTCTTCTTTTTAGGTACTGGTGACACCATTCCATTACATTCAAGTAAGTTCACCTTTGATGAAGATATTTTAAAAAAGGGTGTAGAATTATACAGGAAACTATTAACGACAAAGATCCCATTCTAGTAAGCACTAGGATGGGGTTTTAGGTATAATGATAATGTGGATGTGTGAAAGGAGGAATACTATGTTGATAAATAAATTAAATAAATATGGCGAAAATAACAATATCGAAGTAAAAAAAGAAGTTCCTGCTGAACATAAAAAATATTTAAAATCTGTCGTAGCTTTTGCGAATGGTTTTGGTGGAAAAATTATTTTTGGAATTGAAGAAAAGAAAGATTTATTTGAAATATGCGGACTATCGGGTGATGTTTTTAAAATCAAGGATTCCATCACAAATTCAATATTTTCAAGTATTGAACCTCATATTATTCCTAGCATTGATTTAGATACAATCGAAGATAAAACCATTCTAATTGTGAATGTTCCATCTGGATGGGATCGCCCATATCATTTAAAAGCAGAGGGTGAATTTGATGGCGTTTATGTACGCGTTAGTGGAACAACAAGAAAAGCTGATCGTAATATGATCAAAGAATTGATGTTTGAAGGTAGCAACCGCTATTTTGATAAGATGATTTGTCCCGAATTAGAAATCAGTGAAAATAGTATCCAAAACTTATGTGATACCCTTTATCATAAAGCATTAGAAAACTCTAAATCTCAATTTGAAAAAGATGCAGTTACGCCCATTACGAAACAAGATTTATTATCGTGGGGAATACTTACACAATCAAACAATCATATTGTACCTACTAATGCCTATGCCTTATTAACAGGACATCCCGCATTGCCAAACCGTATTCAATGTGCACTTTTTAAAGGTACGGATACAACAGAAGTAATTGATATGAAAGATTATTCAGGACCCATCTATGAACAAATTGATTTTGCGTATAAATTTGTATTACGAAACATACGTTTACATGCTTCATTTGAATCTCTAGAAAGAAAAGAAACATACGAAATTCCCGTATATGCCATACGAGAATTAATTGTGAATTCCATTGCACACAGATCCTATATTGATAGAAACAGTATTAAAATTGCGATATTCGATGATCGTTTAGAAGTAACTTCTCCAGGAAAACTAGTTATGGGACAAACAATCGAGAAAATGAAACAAGGAAATTCTAATATTAGGAATGAAGCAACCGCGTATGCATTACGCTATCTAAAATACATTGAAAACTGGGGTCGCGGCATCCCTAGAATCATTAAGTCAATCGAAGAATGTGGTTTAAAACCTCCTGTATTTATTGGTGGAGAAACCGAGTTAAAAGTCATCATATATAGAAACAATGTATTCTATAAGCCCAACAAAAAAATCGGGTTCAAAGTAAATGAACCCAATGGACCCAATGAACCCGATATCATACAACTCATTAAAATCAACCCAAAAATCACTCAAATAGAGCTCGCAAATCAATTAAACTTATCACGCTCAACTATTAAGCGCATATTAAATAGGTTGCAGCAACAAGAAATTGTAATCCGCAAAGGCTCTAATCGAAATGGGTATTGGGCAGTAAAGGAGTAGCACGAGGCTACTCCTTTTGTGTTATTAACTTTTATTAAGCTTGTTGTGCTTCTTCGTCATCATCATCGTTATCAACGTTTTTCCATTTACGTCCTACGAAGAATACTACGATTTGTACCAATCCAATAACAACCATCCAAATTGTCCATTGATCTGTCCAAGTCCATGCTAGACTCATGTCTTCAGTTACTAGGAAGAATACAACAGATACGATTGCGATTAGAACCGCAAGTACGCGAGTGAATAATCCACGTTTCTTTTCTTGTTCTTGTTCTTCGTCTTCATTTGTAGTTGCTTGTTGTTTTGTTTCATCATCCTCTTCTTCGTCATCTTCATCTTTATGACGTTTAGAAATCAACAATAATAATCCGAATAATACTGTTACGATTGCACAAATCAAGTTGATTAATGCCCAATAGTACTCTTGTGTTGCCTTTGGAGTGTAATCCTCTTCAACTTTTTCTTCCTCTTTAGGTTCAGCCTTAGGCGTTTGTTCTTCTTCGACCTTTTCTTCAGGAACAGGAGTAGGAGTAGGAACTGCTCTTTGAACAACTGGCGGTACGCTTGGAGTTGTAGGTGTAGGAGCTGGAGTTACTGGAGTTGTATCTCGTGTAACTGTTAATGTTCCAACAACCTTTGTAATGTCGTAGTTAGAAGCTAATGTATTTTCATTTAATTTGTATTCAAATGAGTTTGCACTATTTCCAACCTCTGTTTGAGTTCCAGTTACATTATATGTAGCACCTTCACCCTCTACGAATCCATCACCACTTACTGTGATTGATGTGCTTGTTAATGCTTGACCATCATAAGTCTTGCTTGCAGTAGCACTTGTTAATGTTACTGAACGTTTTGTGATTTCATAAGTCTTTGTGAATGATCCAGTATAATTTCCAATACCTTCAATAGTAATTGTTACTGTACCAGCATTTACTAAATCATCACTATAAGTTACAGAGTAATCTTTTTCAGCTACTAATTCATCATTTTTCTTAGTATCCTGAACTGTTAATACTTCTCTATGCTCTTTACCATCATACTTAGAATCACTAGGATCACTTACTGTAATACCCGTCTTCTTTTCATCTGGAGTATCTGGTCCATCCGGAACGATTGACTTAGCTTTTACTGTTAATGTTCCAATTGAATCTTTACCATGTTTGTAGTTCGATTCTTTTGCACTTCCTGTCCAATCCAATTCATAAGTGTTATCTGAAGTACCAACGCTAGTTTGACTACCAGTAATTGTAAAGTCTACTGTTTCACCCTTAACGATTCCACTTACTTTACCACCAGCTGTTAATGCAGTACCAGAATAAGTCTTAGTTGCACTTTCCGTAGTTACTGTATATTCCTTAGGAGTTACTTTATAAGAACGTTTAACTGTTCCAGTGTAGTTACCTTTACCAGTTATAGTTACTTTAATAGTTCCAACATTTGTGAAATCAGATGTTGAGTATTCTACTGTGTAATCTGTACCAGCTTTTAATTTCTTATCAGCCTTATCCGTTACTGTAGGAATCCACTTGTGTTCCTTACCATCATATACTTCATCCTTAGGACTATTTACCTTAGCACCTGTATAGTCTGGGTTTGGTTTTTCTGGATCTGTACCTGGATCAATTGATTGACTTGTGATTGTCAATGTTCCAGTTGCGTAAGTTACTTTGTAGTTTGTTTGTTCAGCTTTACCGCTTGGTGTGATTGTATATGTACCTACATCTTCTCCAGCTTTTCTTGACAATGTGTATTCAACTGTATCTTTTCCAATTGTTCCAGTTACTGTTGCTGTTAATTCTGGATCTTTTTCTCCAAATACCTTTGATTTATTGTCGGCTGTTACTGTCACTGCTTTGCGTGTAACTTTTAATGTGTAGTCTACTGTTACATCTTTATAGTTCTTGTTTTCTGCCTTTGCTGTTACGTTCAATGTTCCTACATTTGTAATGCTTGGCAATGTTTCTGACCATGTTTTTCCGCCATCTGTTGAATAAGTGATCTTTGTTCCTTTTGTTACAGAGGCTGTTGCTCCGCCTGACAACGGTTTGCTGTCATATTCCTTTTCTGCATCTTTTCCTGTTAATTCAGGTGTCAATGTCATCGTTTCGGCTTTTGTGATTGTCAATGTTCCAGGCGTTGTTTTCACAACCACTTTATCCGTTACATCAACACCATCTTTTTCAACCATAGCCGTTCCATCAAATACAGTATTTGTATATTCAGCAACATCTGTACCCTTAGTCACTGCCGTTAATCCAGATACTGTGTAACCATCAATTGTAGTTGATACAAAACCTTCGATTGATTGTTCACCACCATTATAAGGACGTGTACCACTATTCGCAACCAATGTGATTTCAGTCTTTTCAACCCAAACTGCATATAGAACGTTTTCACCATTCGCATCAATATTGATTGTTTGTCCATCTGCATAAGTTGCATTTCCTGTACTAGAATCAGCCCAACCAGCAAAGTAGTATTCTTTACCTTCTGCTACTGGAGCAGTAAAACCTAATGAACCATGAGCTTCAATTTCGACTGCCTCATTATTCATGACATCCACAGTCGTAGCTGTACCAATTCCATTACCAGGATCATAAGTCAAAGTTGTAGAAGTTTCTGCATCACCCCAAGTAGCCGTTAAGATAATCTGATTATCCTTATTCGCAATGTCTTTATTTACTTCAAATGATTGTCCAGGCTTATAAACATTTCTATTTAACTGCCAACCTAAGAACTTCATACCTGAAGTAGTTGTCGCATTACCAGCTACAGTGACTTTTGCACCACCCGCATAAACCTTATCATCTGTAGGAACGGTTGCACCCATTTCAGTACCAGGATCATAAACAACTCTTAATTCACCCTTGTATAACCATTTACCAACGATGCTAGTATCTCTAGTAATCGTGTTTTTTGTATGGAATACTTCCGAAGTAATATTTCCATTACCATCCGCATAATACCAACCCGCAAATGAATATTCATTGATTGTTGGAATACTTGGTAATACTGTACTAGCTACTGTACCAGCTTCTACATTCTTAGTATCCTTATCTACTGTACCTTCAGGATTATTCAAGTTATAAGTTAAACTGATCTTCTTAGCTGTCCATTTTGCGTATAGAGTCACATTTTGTGCTGGCATTGTCTTTCCATTAAAGACATACTTTTCACCTTCACAAAGTTCATTATCATACCAACCATCAAATTCATAATAATCTGGTAGTGAACTAGGTCTTGCAGGAGTATAGTTTTCATTTGAAATACTCTGTTGATATTTCTTATCTACCGATTTATCTACTTTACCTTTATTGATAAATTTGATGTTATAAGTATTACGAGTGTAATAGAACTTAGCATCATCATAACTCTTACCTGTCCTTGTACTTACATTTTTATTAAATGTATAACCTGTTAATGGATACTGATCTTCCTTACTCACACTATATCCGGTTCCTGGAGACGTATCTTTATGATCTAATTTATATCGTATGCCATCTTTGGTTACTTCACTTGGTTCTCCTGGCAATACTTCTACATAATAATACGCTGTTTCAGAACCATAACCTGTCTTTGGACCATAAAATTTTGCTCCTTCTAAAGGCATAGTTGCTATATTTACTTGGAATGGACCGTTATAATCATCATCTGTAGTACTCCATGTTGAACTTCCACTCTTTGTTGGCCACTTTTTACTAATATCCTGACCATATTTTGCAGTGATTCTTAAATCAACATATTCTTCAGAAGGTTTCCCTGGTCTAAACAAACCTCCGGAAATGCTATAAGAATAAAACTTAACATCATACACATTTCTCTTATAGTAAACACTAACGATTGTTGAGCCATCACCCTTAATTGTCTTTTTAACTACTGGCTGTGCTGTAAATCCTTCATAAGATTTCACCTTTGCGTTTGCTTCTGTTCCAGTAAGACCAGTTTTGTTTTCAGATTCATGGAATGAATATCCATCATCATCGGCATTTTCCCACCAGTGAATGACTGTATAGTTGACTCCTTCTGCTTTCCAATGAGCTTTTAAAGTCATTGAAGAAGTGATTATTTCACCATTTTCAACTTTTTCTGTTCCATTGTACCAACCATCAAATCTATAACCAGGCTTTGTAGGTGTTGTTTGATCATTTAGAGAGATTTTGTCAAATACGAATTGAGAATCAATTGCACTTCCACCATCAGAATCAAAAGTTACCCAATACCCTTCTTTAATAATCGCATATACATTTACAGAAGTACTTCCTTCTGGTACTGCAATATTTTTTGTGATGTCATCAGTTCCGTTCTGATTTGCTGCCCAACCAACTAATTTGTGAGTTGAATCAACATCATAAGATACGTGTGAGTAATTATGACCCTTGTGATCTGCAACCTTTTCTGTACGCATGATTTGTGTACCATCTGGATTTAAGAAGTATACATATAATGCTACTTCATATCTAGCTGTAATTGTACGAGTTGTAGTTTCAGTGATTGTTAATGCTGTATTGAAATCTTCAAACTTTGTTTCACCATCATACCAACCAACAAATGCTTTTCCAGCAACGTCTGGAGCTGTTGGAGTAATCAATTCATCACCCGTTTTAACAATCTGTGTACTTACGATTTGTCCCTTCGCATCAACAAAGTTAAATGTTGTTAATGGTTTTTCTTTTTCACCCGTAATAACATAAATAGAGAAGTGATTTGCATCAAAACTTTGAGTATTTGTAGCTACTTCAGTGACTGCACTCGCATCATCTGTTACGTGGTAAACATTAATTTCGTCACCACTTACTGCTGCATTTTCAAAACTAATATTTACTGAACCATTTGGTTGAATTTCAACACCATCTTTATTTTGGATTGTGATATCCAAAGCTACTGCTGAATCCATTTCTTTGTTCTTTTCAGAAACTGTATCTTCAACCGCATTTAAGATAGCTTTTCTTGTAATACGTTTTACAACAAGCTTAGAATCTCTTGGTAAAACGCCCTCAGCTGCTGTCGCATGAACAACTACATCACCAGCCATCTCACTTCGATCAAACGCCGGATACTCCGGCAATTCCTCTTTTACTTCCGTTTCCGGGTCCGGGTCTGCCTCAGCATCGTCTTCATTCTTTTCTTCCGTCTTACAAGGTTCAGTTGTTTGATTCTCTGTTTCAATAACTATTTTCTTATAAACAAATTGAACACTTACAAGATCTGAAGTCACACTTAGACTTGCCTGATCAGCACTCACTGTTTGTGAATTATTGACGATTACATCTTTTAATGTATAACCATCAAAATTCAGCATAACACTACTATCTGTATTTAAGCCGTAATTTAAATCAAAATCACGATATGTAGCTGCCTGTAAAATTGTTCCATCTTCAGCCACATAGCTTAACTCTACAGATTTCGTTTCTGGCACCGCAACCTCATTTGCATCCTCTTCTTGTACTTCACTATTATTTTCTACAGTCGTAGTTTGTTCCTGTTGTGGTTCAACAGGCTCTTCTTCTGCATTTACATAGTAAGAGTTTGCTAGTCCAAACTGGATTGCCATCGCAAATGATAATACAATTGCTGCCGCTCTCTTCAAGTTTTTCAACATACAAAGCCCTCCTTTTTGATATGGTTGTAATCCCTTTCATTATCTGATTTTAGTATAGGCTTTGTAAGGTTATAGATCGGTTATATAATTTAAAAATCATCTTTTTTCTAAAAAAAGATCTATTGCCCTTATGACAATAGATCCATTTCACTATTTTCCTGAACTTCCAAGTTTTCCAGCCATTCTTTCAGATTCCATAGACTGAAGTTTTTCAAAGGAAATTTCTTCACTCTCTAATTGAGGCATACGCAATAATACACCCTGACAAATTGCTTTTTCATAAGGATAAATAATCGCATCTTCCTTATACTCTACATCTTGCTTTTTAATAACTACACGCTTTGTATTCAAATTTGTAACTGGAGCCATATATTCTCCACGATAACCCGAATCAATCACGCCACTTCTTTGTGCAATCCCCTTTGTTCCTGTTGAACCACGCTCTTTTAGAATCATCACAAACTCTGGATCAAATGCACTTGCAACACCTAATGGAACTAACTTTGTTTCATGAGGCTCAATTACCATGTAATCCTCTTCAAAACATGGGTATAAATCATACCCTGCATCTTCATAACGTTTTTGCGGAACCTTAGCATCCGGCTTAACCTTTGCCCAATATAATTTATTCATAAATCTCCTTCTTATATATTTCAATCAATTGTTCTAATGAAAACTGTGCATTGGCACTGGAAGTCGAAGGACAATATACCGTTTGAATATTCGGAAAATATTTCTGCATTGTATTCTGACTTGTCCTTCCATTACAAATGACCTTTTCAATATTCTTATATCTATTCAACAATTCCTGTATATCATTTGGCTCTATATCTTTGATTTCACTATCCGCACTCGTCTTTCTTATACACGAATGACAAATATCCCAAAGTGCAATATGTGATGTTTTTAATAGTTTTATCTTATCGTTCTCTTGATAAATTGCTTCTAAGACTTTCCAAAATCGGTTTGTCTTATTCGCATAATACATCTGTTCTTTTAAACTAATGACACTTGGCATTGAACCCAAAATCAATACTCTAGAATCTTTAAATACAATGGGATCCAATCCAACTATTCGTTTACACATGTTCCGTAAACATCATAAGATTTGGCATCTGTAATCTTTACCTTCACAAAAGTACCCAACTCTAAAGGTTCTTCACTTGTAAAGATGACCTGACCATCCACTTCATCCGGTGCATCCGCAGCACTTCTTCCACGATAACGATCCACCAAACCTTCTTTTTCCTCAACTAGAACTTCTATGACCTTACCAATCTTTTCTTGATTCTTTTCTTTTGAAATTTCTTCCTGCACAGCCATCAATCTAGCCAAACGGTCATTTTGGACTTCTTCATCAATCTGACCATCCATATCATAAGCAGGTGTATCTTCTTCCTTCGAATATGTGAAAGCACCCATACGATCCCATTTTATTTCCTTGATGAAATCTACAAGTTCCTCAAATTCTTCTTCCGTTTCTGTAGGGAAACCAACAATCATAGTTGTACGCAAAGTCGCATTTGGAAACATTGTATGAATCTTATCTACAACCTTTAATACATCCTCTTTTGGACCTCTACGATTCATTAATTTCAATAAACGATTGTTCGCATGTTGCATTGGAATATCGAAATAAGGAACGATTTTTTCACTTTCGCTCATAGCCTGCAATACATCATCCACAATTTCATCGGGATACATATATAGAACACGAATCCAATGTAAACCTTCTACCTTTGATACTTGTCTCAATAATTCAGGAAGCATCAATTCTCCATAATTGTCCAAACCATATTTTGTCGTATCCTGCGCAATCAATGTTAATTCCTTAACCCCAATACTTGCCAAATGATTGACTTCTTCCATAATATCCTCAATTGTACGAGATTTTTGATCTCCACGAATCAAAGGTATTGCACAATAGGCACAACGATTGGAACAACCATCACTAATTTTTACATAAGCCTGCCAAGGATTCCCCGAAATCACTCGTTCAGCCTTATCCAATAATGTATCGGAACCTAGAATTCTTTGTAGCTGACTCGCCAAAGTATCATATTCACGAATCGGGATAACCGCATCAATTTCAGGAATTTCTTCCCTTAATGTCTCTGTATATCTTTGTGCTAAACAACCACACACAATCAACTTCTCTAAGTTACGCTCTTTATATTGCGCCATCTTAAAAATTGTATTAATACTTTCTTCTTTGGCACTTTCAATAAAACCACAAGTATTCACAATAATAGCCTGTGCATCTTTTGGATTCGCCACAATCTCATGGCCACCCCTTTTGATCATACCCATGATTTGTTCTGAATCCACCAAGTTTTTACAACATCCCAATGATACAAAACCTATTTTCATTCTTCATCTTCTCCTTTTCGATGATAAATCATACGACCTTCTAACGCAAAAACACGAGGTCCAAAATGACCTGGCTGCGTTGTATCTAAACTTTGCTTCATCATATACATACGAGCATCTAGATTATCTAACAAAGTCAATACTTCTGCTTCTGGAATCATAGGAAGAACAGGGGATCCAAACTCCATCTTTCCATGATGTGCCAAAACCATATGCTTCAACAATAAAACACACTCTTTATCGTTTACACCCAGCTTTTCAGCCACACGATCCAAACGATTATTCATAATACTAATGTGCCCCAACAAATTCCCCTCATTTGTATATTCAGGAAGAACCGGACCACTCAACTCATCAATCTTTCCAACATCATGCATCAAGATACCCGCAATCAATAATCCCTTATCCAAAAATGGATATTGTCTACAAATGTCTAAAGCAACACGCGCCATACTAATAGAATGATAGGCAAGTCCTCCCACAAAATTATGGTGGTTTCTTGTAGCTGCTGGATATGTATAAAATAAATCTTTTGTTTCTTCTAACACTTCTTCAACCACACAATACAAATTTGTATTTGTGATTTCATTCATCAAAATCTTTACTTCCTCTTCCATTTCCGTACGAGTCATAGGAGCAAGGCGTACATAATTAGAAATATCCTCATCTTCTAAGACTGTCATCTTTCTTACACGCAACTGAACTGCATTTCTATGAATGATAGAATCTCCAATCACTTCTACAACTTGTCCAGCTTTATATTGTTCAATCTGCTCATTCGTTAAATTCCAAAATTTTGCATCCAATACACCCGTTGCATCCTCTAAAATCAAAGACAAATAAGGCGTATCCTTCACGGTTTTTCCCTTGTCACATTTTGAAATCAAACACTTAACATTTACTTTTTGTTCCTGTGTAATCTCATTAATTCTCATTCATTTTCCCCTTCCAAAACTTCTTTTATAGCCGATATATTAAACCCTTTACGAACACAATATGTTTGAATTTTTTGATTTCTCTTTGGCTGATCAAACGTTGCATATAAACGCTTTGCTTTCGCAATTGTTCTTTGTAGTGCCTCATCATCATTTTCATCCAATTCAATCGATTCTGAGACTTGTTTGGCAATCTCAAACGAATATCCCTTCGTAACCAATTTATTGACTAAAGTCTGTCTTTGCATACGACTCGACTGTTCCTTGATAGAATGCGTTAAACGACGAGCTAACTTGGTTGCATTGCTACGCTCTGTTTCTTCATCA
>ENA-OPBE01002199-OPBE01002199.1-human-gut-metagenome-genome-assembly--contig:-NODE-2199-length-14975-cov-2.513003_pt1 | contig 14975 bp, 9 predicted proteins | sample MGYA00241066_ERZ501448 | MGnify/ENA primary metagenome ERZ501448 (study PRJEB25962, sample SAMEA2042585) | human gut metagenome | biome: human gut; feature: human-associated habitat; material: faeces...
CTGCGCCCCCAGTTGATAAAGTCGTCAAGTACTCCGAGGGCAACATTGGCTCCTCCTGCATTAAGTTCTTTGACCAACTTTTCCAATGATTCATTGTCGATAAACTCATCATACGGAATAGATTTTATTTTTGGCTTTTTGGTTATTTCCATTCCAAAGCTCCTTTCCTCCAGGCATAAGCAAGACCCAGAACTAAAATGATAAAGAAAAAGAGAACACTAATAAGTCCCTGTGGTCCCATGTCACGCATAACTACCGCCCACGGAAACAGAAAAGCTGTTTCGACATCGAACATAAGAAATAGGATGGCAAACAGGTAGTAGCCTACGCGAAACTGCATCCATGATTTACCACGTGTCGGTATACCACATTCATAAGCTTCAAACTTTTGCAGATTGTATGAACGGGGAGAAATAGCACGCGAAAGAGCTACTACTACACCAACAAAAGCAAGCGCTGTCAGTAGAACAACAACTAAAAATGTAAAATTCATAATTCAATAGCTGTTTAGATTGAATATTATATAGAAATAAGCAATTAGTCTATTCGCCCTATGGAGAATAAAACCAACTGTAATAAATGACGAGTAAAAGAGTCTACTGTACTGTAGGCTAAATGACTATCTTTCTTAACCCATATATATAATAGGAGATAGGATCGTAATAATATGTAGGAGAATGGGATGAGACAGGGTAAGGCGGACTTTGATGTTTGTAATGGTCACAGAAATAAGCGATTAACAAAAACATGCTTTTATCTGTCGGAACATGTGCGACGTCTGTATGACTCATGTCACAGGTTTGAGTCGTATAAAGATTATAAAGACGTTCTAAAGCATCCTGAATCGGACGATCTTGTGATACATAGCATTTCTCCTGCCGATAAGTCGGGGAGGAAACTTTGCACATATCTTCCATTGCTCCATTAGTTGCACAATGGATGAGCAAAGCCAACACTAAAAGTAGTCCGAATTTTAAGCTTTGTTTCATCTTTCTCCTTTAACGGCTGCAAATATAGAACTAATATTTATACTTTTTGCAAAGTCCGTATGGCAAAAAAGCTTTTTTTAACTCCATATCTTTTAGATTCATTTTTTAGTCAGCATGGTTTCACAAATATCATTTAGAATGGGGTAATTTCTCCATCTTCATTTGTTAAAAGATGCAATAAAAAGAATGATTTACGCTCTTTTTGGCGAATAACACAAAGAAAATACATTTTTTTGCAGATTAAGAAAGAATACATGATTATGAAACGCACACTTTGGTTTATATTTTTCCTTCTAAACTCCTTGTTTTACCTCTATGCAGATAGTGAGAATGATTCTTTGTTGAAGGTGTTAGACAAAGTGATTTCTGAACGTTTGATATATACCCAGAAAAAAGAAGCTACCATAAAAGAATTAAAGAAAAAGAAGGTTGGCCTTAATTCGTTGGAGGATATATACAATTTAAATAAAGAGATTATCCATCAATATGAAACCTTTGTCTGTGACTCGGCAGAACAATACATTCATGAGAATATTGATATAGCAAAAACAATCGGTAATAAAGAATATCTTTTGGAAGAGCAGCTTCGGTTGGCTTTTGTCTATTCTTTATCCGGTTTGTTTATTCAAGCAAATGATATTTTTAAGTCGATAAAATGTGCGGATTTACCCGATCATTTGAAAGCTTTGTATTGCTGGAATCGTATACGTTATTATGAAAATCTCATTAAATACACGGACGATGTACGTTTTTCAAACGAGTATATATCGGAAAAAGAGGCTTATCGGGATACCGTGATGAGCATCTTATTTGATCAGTCGGATGAATATAGAAAAGAAAAAGCTGTGAAGCTTCAAGATAAGGGAAGTACCAAAGAGGCTCTTCTGATTTTGACAGAGATATATGATAAACAAGAGCCGTCATCTCATGGCTATGCTATGATGGCTATGGGACTTGCCAGGGCTTATCGGTTGATTGGGAATTATGCACTGGAAGAAAAGTTTCTAATGCTGGCTGCTATGACAGATACAAAACTAGCTGTCAAAGAGAATGAGGCATTATTGACATTGGCAGTTAATTTGTATCATAAAGGAGATATAGACAGGGCTTATAATTATATAAAAGTAGCGTTGGATGATGCCATCTTTTATAATTCCCGTTTTAAGAATACGGTAATTGCCCGTATCCATCCGATTATTGAAAATACATACTTGATCCGGTTGGAAAAACAAAAGCAGAACCTCCGTTTCTATATATTTCTGACTAGCTTGTTTGTGGTAGCTCTTGCTATCACCCTGTATTTTACATATAAACAAACAAAAATTGTATCCCGGGCTAAACGGCATCTTAAAGCTATGAATGAGGAACTGGTCGGGCTGAATAAGAATCTCGACGAAGCTAATCTGATTAAGGAAAAATATGTGGGGTATTTTATGAATCAATGTGCTGTTTATATTAATAAACTCGATGAGTACAGGAAGAATGTGAACAGGAAAATCAAGACCGGACAGATTGATGATTTATATAAGTCATCCTCCCGACCTTTTGAAAAGGAACTTGAAGAACTTTATCATAACTTTGATAAAGCGTTCCTTAAATTGTATCCTAACTTTGTAGAAAAGTTCAATTCTTTGTTGAAACCGGAGGAACGCTATAAACTGGAAAAGGACCAACTGAATACAGAATTACGCATATTTGCATTGATACGGTTAGGAATTACCGATGTTGGACAGATTGCTGTATTTTTGCATTATTCTGTGCAGACAATCTATAATTATAAGAGTAAAGTGAAGAGAATGTCCACTCTTGATAGTAATATCTTTGAGGAGGAGGTAAAAATGCTTGGTTCTTTGTCTCAAAAATGATTCTATCCGGTTTACCAAAACTAAAAAATGGTCTTGTTATAAACTGTTGATTATTAAATGTATATATAATAATTGATCTGTAAAACGTTTACTTTCCCGCCTACTTCCATTAAGAAGTAGGCTTTTTTCATCTCTATATTTGCATCACAAGATTTTTGATAACTGAATACTAATCTAAAGAAACACACAACTATGAGTTTTTCAGAATTGTATCTTATTTATTATCCCAAACTAGTTCGGTTTGCAAAAGAATTTGTGATGTCGGAAGAGGATGCGGAGAACATAACACAAGATGTGTTTACAGACTTATGGGAAAAGAGAGAGTCAATGAATCATATTGAGAATATGAATGCTTATCTTTTCAGACTTGTGAGAAACAAATGTTTGGATTATTTAAAGCATAAAGTATTCGAGCAAAAGTATGTCGAGAATGTGAAGGCTTCTTTTGAGATTGAGTTGAATCTGAAATTGCAATCTTTGGATCGTTTTGATGTATATGATATATCAGAAAGAAATCAGATGGAGAACCTGATACGGGATGCTATCAATAGTTTGCCTAAAAGATGTCGTGACATATTTTTGTTAAGTCGCATGGAAGGATTGAAGTATAGGGAAATATCCGAACGTTTGGGCATTTCGGTAAATACAGTGGAATGCCAGATGGGAATAGCACTAAAAAAGTTGAGAGCAAAACTCAATGTGACATTGGCTGCATAACTTTTTAATGAATTTATCGGTATTTTTTAGGGGTATTTATTGAGATAATCGTTCTTTGATAAAAAAGGACTGTGTATATGGAGAATTGTCTGAATAAATATTTTGCGGATGAATTTACTTCTGATGAAAAAACAGAGTTTCTCATAGAAGTGGAAAACAACGAAAGGCTGAAGGAAGAATTTATAGAAAATCAGAATTTGCTGGCACTCGTTGATTGGATATCTCCGGAATATGAAAATAATAAAGAAGTTGTCCAACATAAATTATATGAATTTATGCGTAGAATGGAGCAACACAAAGATAAATAGCTTTAGGATACTATGAGTAAAATTTATATCATATTACTGACTGTTTTCTTTTATGCAAATGTTTATTCTCAACAAGCTTATTTTGTTGATGGGTATCATGGCGGGATATATGGACATTATCCGGTAAAGTGGAAAACTCAATTTATTGTGGATCAGCTGGCTATGCATCCGGACTGGCGGATTTGTATGGAGATAGAGCCTGAAACATGGGATACAGTCAGAGTACAGACTCCGGAGGCTTATTTGCGTTTTAAAGAGATGGCTACTAGTAATCAGGTAGAGTTTACGAACCCTACTTATGCACAGCCTTATTGCTATAATATCTCGGGAGAGAGTATAATAAGACAGTTTCAATATGGTATTGCTAAAATAAACAAACATTTTCCGGAGGTAGATTTTGTAACCTATTCGGTAGAAGAACCTTGCTTCACAAGTTGCTTGCCACAAATCCTTAAACAATTCGGCTTTAAATATGCTGTATTAAAATGTCCCAACACCTGTTGGGGAGGGTATACTGCTGCTTATGGCGGAGAATTGGTTAATTGGGTGGGACCGGACGGGACTGCAATATTGACTGTTCCCAGATATGCTTGTGAAAAACTAGAGCCGGGATCAACTTGGCAGACAACTGCTTGGGGAAATTCGGATGCTTATTTAAAAGATTGCCGTAACGCAGGTATCAAACATCCCGTTGGTATGTGTTTTCAGGATGCGGGATGGAAGAACGGCCCATGGCTGGGAAGTGGAAAGAACACAAAAAATAATTCTATATATATAACATGGAGAGATTACATTGAAAATGTCTCCATCGGAAAAACGGATGATAATTGGTACTTTTCACAGGAAGATATACATGTGAATCTTATGTGGGGAAGTCAGGTTTTGCAAAAAATAGCGCAAGAAGTACGCGCTTCAGAAAATAGAATTGTCATGGCAGAGAAAATGTCTGTAATGGCTTATCTGGAAAATAAATATATTTGTCGACAGGCAGATATGGATGAGGCTTGGCGTACACTGATGTTGGCACAACATCATGATTCGTGGATTGTGCCTTATAATGGACTGAATAGGAAAGGAACATGGGCTGATCAGATTAAGCGATGGACAGACAGTACCAATCATCTTGCAGATGGAATTATTGAGGCATCTATGCAGAGCTTTAATGAAAAGTTTATTCCGCAAAATAATGCTCAACAGCAATATATACGTGTTTTTAATACATTAGGAATGAGAAGAAAGGAAACCGTAAGTGTTCTTCTGCCTACGGAATTTGAAAATGCGGATCTAAGTGTTTATGACTGGAAAGGTAAAGATATAGGTTCTTTGGTAGAAAATGAAGGTAAAGAGATAAGATTATTTTTTGAGGCAGAGATTCCTCCCTTTGGTTATTCCACGTATTGTATAAAAAAGAAAGAAGCCGGTAAGAAAGAGGTTTCGGAGAGTAGATTCGTTTTGGAAGGTAATAAGGTGAATAAACAGGAATATGTGGTTGAAAATGATATGTATAAAATTGTTTTTGACTTATCAAAGGGAGGAATCATAAAAAGCCTGATAGCTAAAAAAGAAGGGAATAAGGATTTTGCAGGTAAAACGGAGAAATATGCTTTAGGGGAGCTACGAGGCTTTTTTTATGAAGAAGGCAAATTTCGTTCTTCTATAGAGACTCCGGCCAAGCTGACAGTAGTAAGGGATAATGTATATGAGCAAAAAATTAAGATAGAGGGTGAGATTGCTTCCCATCCGTTTACACAGGTAATCACTCTCACTAAAGGTACGAGACGAATCGATTTTGATTTGACGGTTGACTGGAAAAAGAATGTAGGTATTGGTGAATATAAAGAGGAACGTTGGCGTGATAATCGTCGAGCTTATTGTGACGATCGGTTTAAACTAAGTGTATTATTCCCGACTGATTTACATGCTCCCCGTATCTATAAAAATGCACCGTTTGACGTATGCGAAAGCAAACTGACTGATACTTTCTTTGGTTCTTGGGATCAAATCAAACATAATATTATACTTCATTGGGTTGACTTGGCTGAACAGGAAGGCGACTATGCTTTGGCTTTATTATCAGACCATACTACTTCTTATTCTTATGGAGAGGACTATCCGCTAGGACTGACTGCTCAATATTCGGGTGGAGGACTTTGGGGACCTGATTATAAAATAACACACCCTTTGAGGATGAAGTATGCAATTATACCTCATCGTGGCAAATGGGACAAAGCATCAATCGCAGATGATAGCGATTGTTGGAATGAACCATTGCTGTATTTTTGCTATCCAGTGGCAAAACCGGAATCGAAATCATTTATTGATTTACAGAATACTGGTTATCAAGTGAGTGCTCTTCAAATGAAAGATGGAAAGGTACTATTGCGCCTGTTCAATTCTGAAGGGGATGAAAGATTACAAAAGGTTACCATTGACATGCCATTATCCGGAGTGGAGGAAGTTGATTTGAATGGACAATGTATCGAAAGAAAGAAGATAAAAACACGTGCAGGTAAATCGGAAATGACGATTTCAATGCCTCGTTTTGGTATTAAGACTTTCGTTCTTAGTTTGACTTAAAATAATTAGATTATTGTTATGTATAAAGCGACTGCTAATCTTTTAATTGTTTGCTTTTTGTGTTGGATGACGGGTTGCTCATCAACCAATACCGTATCGGAAGATTTGGTTCCGACTGATTATGTAAACCCGTTTATTGGTGCCAGTACTAGTGTAGGGGCTGCCGGTGTTTATCACGGATTAGGTAAAACTTTTCCCGGAGCTACGACTCCGTATGGTATGGTACAGGTTAGTCCTAATACAATAACGGGAGGTGATAACGGTTCCGGATACAGTGATGAACATAAGACAATCGAAGGATTTGCCTTTACCCAGATGAGTGGTGTGGGATGGTTTGGTGATTTGGGCAATTTTCTTGTGATGCCTACAACTGGTGAATTATATAAAGTGGCAGGTAAAGAGAATAATGATAGTATAAAAGGATATCGTTCGGCTTATAACAAAGCCACTGAAACGGCTAAGGCCGGATATTATTCGGTAGAATTGACTGATTATCATATCAAAGTAGAAAGTAGCGCGACACCGCACTGTGGAATTTTGCATTTTACTTATCCTTCTAGTGACCAATCGCGTATTCAGATTGATTTAGCTCGTAGAGTAGGGGGAACATCTACTTCACAGTATATTAAAGTTGTAGATGATTACACTATTCAAGGATGGATGAAGTGCACACCTGATGGTGGTGGATGGGGTAATGGTGAAGGAAAAGCCGATTATACCGTTTATTATTATGCACAATTTAGTAAACCTTTGACTAATTATGGCTTTTGGAGTGCAGATATTCCCGAACATTGGGTTCGGAAACGTGATGAAGTAGTGAGTATTCCTTATTTGACTCGTGTATCACAAGCTCCGGTTATAAAAGACAAGAAAGAATTGACGGGTAAACATCTGGGCTTTTTTACTGAATTTCCAACGAAGGAGGGAGAGACTGTAGAGATGAAAGTTGGTATCTCTTTTGTTGATATGGAGGGTGCTGCAAATAACTTTGAACAAGAAATAGCCTCTAAAAATTTTGGACAAGTAAAGCAGGAAGCTACTGAATTGTGGAATAAAGAACTTAATCGTGTCCGGATATCCGGTGGTACGGATGATGAAAAAACGATATTCTATACTGCCATGTATCATACGATGATTGATCCTCGTATCTATACAGATGTAGACGGACGTTATGTAGGCGGTGATTATAAAATACATACGGCTGACAGCACTTTTACAAAACGTACTATATTCAGTGGATGGGATGTATTTCGTAGTCAGTTTCCTTTGCAGACTATAATTAATCCGCGTTTAGTAAGTGATGAACTGAACTCATTGATTACTATGGCAGATCAGAGTGGGCGCGAATACTATGAACGTTGGGAATTGCTGAATTCCTATTCCGGCTGTATGTTGGGAAATCCTGCTTTGTCTGTTTTGGCAGATGCGTATATCAAAGGGATTCGTACGTATGATGCAGAGAAAGCATATCGTTATGCCGTTAACACATCCCGTCGTTTTGGTAATGATTCATTGGGGTATGCTCCGGAACCATTGAGTATTTCAACCACTTTGGAGTATGCTTATACTGATTGGTGTATATCTCAATTAGCGAAAGCTATGGGGAAAGAAGACGATGCCAAATGTTTCTATGAAAAGGGACAGGCATATCATTCTATTTTTGATAAAGAAAAGGGATGGTTCCGTCCCCGTAAAGCAGATGGTGCATGGGTAGAATGGCCGGAGAATGCACGTCTTAAAGAATGGTATGGGTGTATAGAAGCAAACTCTTATCAGCAAGGTTGGTTTGTACCTCACGATGTTCCGGGAATGGTGAACTTGATGGGTGGTAAGGAGAAAGTTATTGCGGATTTAACAGATTTCTTTGATAAAACTCCTTCTAATATGCTGTGGAATGAATATTATAACCATGCGAATGAACCTGTGCACTTCGTTCCTTTTTTGTTCAATCAGCTTGAAGTTCCCTGGTATACTCAAAAATGGACACGCTATACATGTGAAAAGGCTTATGCAAACAAAGTTGAAGGGATTGTTGGCAATGAAGATGTAGGTCAGATGTCAGCGTGGTATGTGTTGGCTGCTTCCGGTATTCATCCTTCCTGTCCGGGAAATACACGTATGGAGATTACAAGTCCGGTTTTTGATAAGGTAGAGTTCAATCTTGATCCCAGTTATTATACTGGTAAGAAATTCACGGTGATAGCTCATAATAACAGCATAAATAACATCTATATACAAAAAGCTTTGTTGAACGGTCAGGAATACAATAAATGTTATCTTGATTTTGCGGACATTGCAGCCGGAGGTACATTGGAGCTGTTTATGGGTGATAAACCTAATGTTGAGTGGGGACTTTGATTGAATAACATACTCTAAAACAAATTGTTACTTTAAAATCTTGATAGTATGATGAATAAACTTGGGCTTATCATTGTATCGGTTATATTAGCTCTAATCCAGACAGGGTGTGCAGAGCAGAGTACATGGATGTCTTTGAACAGCTCTAATCCTCGGATTATCTGGGAAGTGAAACCCCAGGCAGATTTAGAGAACATAACCGGAGAGCAGATTTCTACTCCGGAATTTAAAATGTCCGATTACGTTAAAGGTGTGGTTCCTGGAACTGTTTTTACTGCTTATGTTGAAGCAGGAATCGTTCCAGATCCTAATTATGCCGATAATATTTATAAAGTAGATGAAACGTTTTATAACCGTCCTTTCTGGTATCGTACGGAATTCGAACTCCCGTCTTTTTATTCGGAGGGGAAGCGGGTATGGCTTCATTTCGACAATACGAACCGCTTTGCCGATTTCTATTTTAATGGCGAGAAGATATCAGGAACAAAAACATCTACTAAAGATGTAAGCGGTCACATGTTACGTTCGAAGTTTGATGTAACTAATTTGATAAAGAAATCCGGTAAGAATGTGATAGCTGTTCTGATTACCGATGCCGATCAGAAAAAGACGCGTAAGGCTAAAGACCCGTATGGAGTTGCGTGTAGCCCCAGTTATCTGGCTGGTGCCGGTTGGGACTGGATGCCATACGTACCGGGACGTCTGGCTGGTATCACAGGCAATGCTTATCTTGTGGTAACGGGAGATGTAGTGATGGAAGATCCTTGGGTACGTTCAGAGTTACCGACCTTGCAGAAAGCAGAGCTTTCTGTCTCAACAGATATTAGAAATGTTTCTTCTTCCCCCAAAGAAGTCGTTGTATCCGGAGTGATTCAGCCGGGGAATATTTCTTTCTCTAAAGACATTCGGGTAGAAGGAGGAACAACAGCCAGACTATCTATTAACAAAGATGACATAGCGCAATTGGTCGTTGACCATCCGAAACTTTGGTGGCCGAATGGTTATGGTGATCCCAATCTCTATACTTGCAAGCTGACTTGTTCTGTAGATGGAAAAGTGTCGGATGTAAAAGAAATGACATTCGGTATCAAGAAGTATGAGTATAAAATGGTCGATAATGTAGTGGGATATCCTGTTCTTACATTCTTTATCAACGGACAGAAGATCTATCTGAAAGGTGGAAACTGGGGAATGAGCGAATATCTGCTTCGCTGTCAGGGTAAAGAGTATGAAACGAAAATCAGACTTCATAAGGAAATGAATTACAATATGATCCGTCTATGGACAGGGTGTGTTACTGATGATGAGTTTTATGATTATTGTGATAAATATGGGATTATGGTATGGAATGATTTCTGGTTATATGTAGCATACAATGACGTGGCGCAACCGGAAGCATTTAAAGCGAATGCCCTTGATAAAGTCAGACGTCTTAGAAACCATCCTTCTATTGCTATTTGGTGTGGAGCAAATGAAACGCATCCGGCACCTGATTTGGATAATTACCTGCGTGAAATGATTGCGAAGGAGGACAATAATGACCGTATGTATAAGTCTTGCTCCAATCAGGATGGATTGTCCGGAAGTGGTTGGTGGGGAAATCAACCTCCAAGACACCATTTTGAAACTTCAGGCAGTAATCTGGCATTTAATACACCGGCTTATCCATACGGTATTGATCACGGTTACGGTATGCGTACAGAAATAGGAACGGCCACTTTCCCCACATTTGAAAGTATCAAAGAGTTTATCCCGGAAAAAGACTGGTGGCCTCTGCCTACTGACGAGCAGTTGAAGAATGATGATGATAACGTATGGAATAAGCATTTTTTCGGTAAGGAAGCATCCAACGCTAATCCTATAAATTATAAGAACTCAGTGAATACTCAGTATGGAGAATCATCTGGACTGGAGGAGTTCTGCGAGAAGGCACAGTTATTGAATATCGAAGTGATGAAAGGTATGTATGAGGCTTGGAATGACAAGATGTGGAATGATGCTGCCGGACTTCTCATATGGATGAGCCATCCTGCCTATCCTTCGTTTGTATGGCAGACATATGATTATTATTACGATCCTACAGGTGCTTACTGGGGAGCGAAAAAGGCTTGTGAACCTTTGCATATCCAATGGAATGCTTCTAATAACAGTATAAAAGCAATTAATACTACAGCGAAGGACTTGAAAGGAGCAACTGCCAAAGCTACCATCTATGATTTGAATGGAAAGGAAGTTCTTGCATATGGTCAGACAAAACAGGTAGATGTGGCAGCCAGTGATATAGCAGAAGCTTTTACATTGAACTTTAACCCCTTCAATTTGGCTTACGGAAAGAATGTTGTTGCTTCTTCTTCAACAAGTGCTTCTAAAAGCGCTTCGATGGTTGCAGACGGAGGTGCCGGAAGTCGTTGGGAAAGTGCATATAGCGATCTCCAATGGATATACATTGATCTTGGCAAAGAGGAGAAAGTAGAAAAAGTAATTTTGAAATGGGAAGCGGCTTGTGCTAAGAAATATGAACTGCAAGTTTCAAATGATGCGAAAGAGTGGAAAACCGTTTATACCAATAAAGAAGGAAAGGGTGGTACGGAACAGATTGAATTGGAACCGGTTGCTGCCCGTTATGTAAAACTGGCAGGTATCAGTCGTGCCACATCATTCGGATATTCATTGTTTGAGTTCGAAGTCTATGGTGAGAAGCCGAAGGGAATAGAAGAACTGACTCCGCTTCATTTCATTAAACTGGAACTGACAGATGCTAAGGGTGATCTGCTCTCCGAAAACTTCTATTGGCGGAATGGCGTGAGAGACCTTGATTATACCTTGCTGAATACACTTCCGGAAGTTGATTTGTCTTGCCGGCTGGTCGATAAATCGGTGGCTGACGGAAAGATGAAAATAGCTGTGAAGAACAATTCCGGTACGGTGGCTTTTGCCAATCGGGTGAGACTTGTCAATAAGACTACACAAGAACGCGTGCTTCCTGTTATCATGTCCGATAATTATGTAACGTTGATGCCGGGCGAAGAAAAGGTGATCAGTATGGAGGCAGCACCCGAACTGCTGAAAGGGGGCGTGAATGTATTGGTGAAACAGTACGGAAAAGCAGAGCAGAATAAACTGGATATATAAAAGTAGAGATGAAGATATTCTGGTTGTTATCTTTGATTTGCTTGAGTTGTGGCTGCCTGCAGGCACAGACTGCAATTCCCCGGTTCGAAAAGGGGGAGCGTGTGGTATTTGTGGGAAACAGCATTACTCATGGCGGACATTATCATTCATTTATCTGGCTATATTACATGACCCGCTTTCCCGACCAGCCGATTACTATCATGAATGCCGGAATTGGCGGAGAGAGTGCATGGGATATCAAAGACCGGCTGGATTATGACGTTTTCGACAGAAAACCGACTTATGTGGCACTGACTTTCGGTATGAACGATACCGGTTATGATGTTTACACGAAAGACAATGCGAAAGAACTGTCGGAAGAACGGATTGCAAAGTCGTTGGAGAGCTATCGGGAAATAGAAGAACGATTGCTGGCTAAAAATAAAATAACCAAGGTGCTGATAGGTGGCTCTCCTTATGATGAGACCTCCAGGTTCAATCATTTTATTTTGCACGGAAAGAACGACGCTATTCTTAAAATAATAGACGCCCAACGGGCATCGGCAAAAAAGAATGACTGGGGCTTTGTTGATTTTAATCAGCCGATGAGAGAACTAAGTCTGAAGGAACAGGAGAAAGACTCTACGTTTACTTTTTGTAGGATAGATCGGATCCATCCGGATAATGATGGTCAGATGGTCATGGCTTATCTGTTTTTGAAAGCGCAGGGATTGGCGGGAAATGAAGTGTCGTCAGTCTCTATTAATGCACATAGTTCATCTATAACGGCTCGTAAGAACTGTAAAGTTTCAAAATTGAAGAAGAACGGAAGCAATTTAACTTTCGACTATCTGGCTGAAGCTCTTCCTTATCCTCTGGATTCTGTATCGAGAAGTGGCTGGGGTAGTAAAAGGTCACAACGTGATGCCATGCAGCTCGTTCCGTTTATGGAAGAGTTCAATCAGGAACGCTTTCAGGTGACGAATCTGGAGAAAGGAACTTATCGGCTGACGATTGATAATCAGGTTATTGATGATTTTTCAGCGGAACAATTGGCGGATGGGATAAATCTGGCAGATTACCCGAATACTCCCCAATATCAACAAGCTACGAAGATTATGTATCTGAATGAGGAACGGTTTGAAATGGAGAAACGTTTCAGAGAGTATTTGTGGACCGAATATTCTTTCTTGAAAAAGGAGGGATTGTTATTTGCAGATAATCAGCAGGCCATTGATAAACTTAAAGAATATTTGCCCAAAGATGTTTTCCTTCGGATGAGTTATGATTGGTATGTCAAAGCGATGTATCCTGAGGTACGTGGAGTTTGGGGTAATTATATGAAAACCATTGTTGAAACCATTTATAAAATCAATAAGCCTGTCACTCATACGGTGAGTCTGACAAAGATTGAATAATGGTCATGATGTGTAGATTGCAAAAAACTCTTTAATTGGACAATATGAATAGATTAATTGGAACTCTCTTGCTATTGATAGCATTTTCTTCCTTTACCTATGGAAGAGGTAATACCCGTGTTGTGAATCTGCGTTGTGACAAGATGGAGAATCCGATAGTGATTGAGAGCCGGCAACCGGTACTTCAATGGCAACTGGTGTCAGATGAAAGAGGAAAAAGACAAACGGCCTATCGTGTCATTGTATCCGGCAGTCTGAAACAACTCAATAAAGGGCAAGGTGATTATTGGGATTCCGGTAAGGTCAGTTCATCAGAATCTGTTATTAACTATCGGGGGAAAACCTTGTCATCCGAAGCGCAGCTTTATTGGAAAGTGATGGTTTGGGATGAAGATAACACTCCTACTAAATGGAGTGAGGCATCGAGCTGGAATATGGGATTATTGAAACCATCCGACTGGAAGGCAAAATGGATAGGGCAGACAGAAGATTTATATCCGGATTCGTCATTGACATATCCGGCACCGTATTTTCGTAAGGAGTTTACTGTTAAGAAAGCCGTCAGAAAGGCTGTGGTATATGTCTGCGGATTAGGTTTCTATGAAATGTCTTTCAACGGAAATAAAATAGGCGATCAGGTATTGGCTCCTGCCGTTACGAATTATGATAAGAGATCGTTGAAAAAACTTTTGTATCATTATGATGACCAGTCGACACAGAGAGTACTTTATAATGTATTTGATGTCACTTCTCATTTGAAGAAACAGAACAATGTGATTGGTGTCGTATTGGGTAATGGCTGGTATAATCAGCGCGACCGTATTGTGGAAGGTCATATGTGGTATGATGTTCCTAAACTGATACTGCAACTGGAGATTGAATACAAAGACGGCAGCAGGGAAACAGTGGTGTCCGACCCTTCATGGAAAACGACTACGGGGCCGATTCTGCATGATGCCATATTTACAGGTGAAGTTTATGATGCCCGTCTTGAACTTGGTTCGTGGAACCGGGAAGGTTATGATGATTCTGCCTGGGAACCTGCTTTGGCAGTTCGTCCTCCTACGGGCGTTTTGCAGGCACAGACGATTCCCTTTACGAAAGTGATGGGAACGGTAGATACCTATTGCGAACAGGCAAACGACTCTTTGTATATCTTCACTCTGCCCGAAACCGTTTCGGGTTGGTGTGAACTTGCTGTGAAAGGTAAGGCCGGGGACTCTGTGAAACTGCGTTTCGTCAGTGATGAAGGCTTGGACTATGGACAAGAGGATGTATATATACTAAAAGGAGGACAGGAAGAAAGATGGGAACCCAAGTTTACTTGGCATGCATTTAAAAAGATAGAAGTGATCGCAACAGAGGGAGTCGAAATCTCCGGACAAAGTATACAGGTAAAATCCATTTATACGGATATCAGGAACACAGGGCGTTTTGAATGTTCTAACGAACTTTTCAATAACATCTGTGAGGCTTATGACCGTACAATGCATGCCAATTTCAAAGGCATAATAAGTAGTGACCCGCATCGCGAGCGATTGGCTTATACTGGTGACGGACAAATCATTACGGAGAGTCTGCTCTATTCGTATGACATGACTCGTCTTCTCAGAAAGTTTGTTACTGACATTA
>ENA-OPBE01002205-OPBE01002205.1-human-gut-metagenome-genome-assembly--contig:-NODE-2205-length-14960-cov-1.619859_pt1 | contig 14960 bp, 5 predicted proteins | sample MGYA00241066_ERZ501448 | MGnify/ENA primary metagenome ERZ501448 (study PRJEB25962, sample SAMEA2042585) | human gut metagenome | biome: human gut; feature: human-associated habitat; material: faeces...
AGCTCGGTTTTCTCCCGGCGAATGCAATGTATAAGTTCTGCCCGACGGATATTCCCCATTACCCGTAAATTTACCGAAGACCATGTAATCGGGGTCGTTATAACAATAGAAACGATCGGTCCACCAACTATGTGTCAATGCGTTAAGCGCATATTTCGTATCGTTCATCGTTCCATATGTATCACAAGCAAAACGACGCCCATTGGCATACTGCGCCGGGAAAAGAGGTGCGATAGAAAGGTTCACGTACATCTTATCACCTATTCTGTCCGAAAGATATTTCATTCCCTGATTATAAGCCTGTATTCCCGTAGTCACCTCTGGATCATACCAAGAGTCGGCCTCGAACGTTCCGTGTGTCATAAAGTCTATTTTCAGGAACTCATAACCATCTTTAATCCATTGGTCTATATAATAATCTATACGCATCTTCGTGCCGATGTGAGTAGGATCTAATGCCCAACCTTTATTTCCACCGGGAAACTGCGCTGGTTGTCCATTGATTTTCAGTACAATATCCCCATATTTATATTTACCGTTAGTTCCTTCCACATCTTTATTCATGTTGCCTCCCCAATCAACGAAAGGAGTCCAATAAATACCCGGTCTCTGTCCACGTTCTTTACACTCCTTAATAAAACGACGGCGATTTTGAGCCGTGATATTTGTCCAATAAGAATCGAGACCGATATATACGGTACTGTCATTGGTAAATTCGGGAGCCAGTTTATCGGCAAAGAAAGCCGATACACTCGAAGCAATCGCATACGAAACATCAGACATCGCATTTCCCCAACTGTTCCAGCCGAACGGCGTTCCTTTATCCCACGCACGTTTAGGTGTCACAACGGCATTCAACTCGCCATAAACCTCCATTCCATCTCTCCAATCGTCAAAATAACCGATCATCACCTTCGGTGACTTCACAGTTGTACCTTTCACTTTGCCATGAGGCAGTTGATCTCGGGTAGTAGGGGTCTTTCCACTGTAATTGTCGCTAATACCGCCATAAACAATAAGCGACGTAATAGAATTGGGAGTATTGACTTTCGACACGACTCCGGTTTTCCAATTATCATGTTCGATAGAGCCTAATACCAAACCATTGTTATTTTTCGTGCTATACAAGCAGCCTGCTTCATAGCTCGTGTAAGTCGCCCCTACTCTAAACACCTTAGAGTCGTAAGCTACCCAACAGTCATTGTCATAAGGAACGATCAAAGCAACGTTCGTTCCGTTCTCGGCGGGAAGAAAAGCCGTTGGCTCAGTCGTCGTCAAAGGCGACATATAATTCGATGCTATCACATCGGGAGCCTCTACTTTCAATTCAGTCAACAAATAGTTTTGACCCGAATAGAGGTAATAAGTATGTGTAGCTTTCAGTTTAGGATTTTCATTCGTATACACAAGGTCTACACGCTTACCCAAACCAAATAAATCGGAATAATCACTAACAGTTGCTCCGGTAAATGTCAACGAGGGAGCAGAATATTCAGATTCGTCTATCTTAAATACAGCATGGTTTTTGGAAATCAACAATACTTCGTTTCTGTAAATATCCGTTTGCCCATCTGTATCCGAAATATTTAATTTCAGCATTCCTTCCTGTACTGTGATAGCCGATACAGAAAGGGGGATAACACAAAATAAAAGGGAGGTGAGTCGATTCATATTATTGGTGTTTTTTTAATCGTCGGGAAAATAAAAATTTCCCCGACGACCTGATTAAGATTTTATTATACAAATTTCATGCAACAAACCATGTAAATCCTATTACATGCCTACTATTATCTTAGATACAGCTTGTTTGTTTCCAATGGTAACTTTTACCAAATAAACTCCTTCGTTTACATCGAAATTCATGTTCTGACTAGCAGCCACACGATATTGTGCCAATGCCCTTCCATCTATACCCAAAATTTCAAATATGGCAACTTCGTTCGAGGAGTTTTGCAAATACACGGTTTGTCCGGCAGCATACACTTTGTAATCATTTCCGCTTAAAACATTTTCAATGCTCGAAGTAGAACTTATTACGAAAGGACTTGCCAACCAGCCGTTATCCACAGCAGATACCGCAAATTCCACACCTTCGGTTTTAGGCATATACAAGTCATACCGATTGGTCGGAACCAACGGATATTGCGTTCCATATACTTTCAACGCACCTGTGGTTTTATCGGCAGGAAGTATGAAATTTATTTTACCATCGGGAGTCTTGACATAGATATTATATCGAATAGCCTCAGCCGGAGTCGTATCGTCAGTAGCTTTTTCCCATCTCAACTCATAGCAACCTTTGTCTTCATTGTAAATGGCCGTAAAGTTCTTAGGCGCAGCAGGTGCGGCATTGGCAATAACACCATCGTTGCCTCTATTAAATAAGATATAATCGGGCCAAGAACCCAATCCATCACCATCTGCCCCACCACCATCACGATAACCGAAGATACCCATATCGAGGAAACCGTCATTATCAATATTTACAAAAGTAGCCGATCCTCCGCGGCAACGAGCATCGTCGGGAATAAGCTCCTGCTTTGTAAATGAATTATCTCCATTATTATACATAAAGGTGGCATTAGTATTCCAACCCGTCATGAAATAATCATTCAACCCATCGTTATTCACATCGCCAATCGCCAAAGCACAGCCCCCACCGAAGAAATTGGTCTCGGCTTCCTCATGACGAGTAAATGTACCATCTTGATTATTGATATACAACTTTCCAAAAGCGGCCCAACCATTATTCACATCACGACCGATCTCAATAATATCGGCATATCCATCATTATTTACATCGATGAAAGCAGTTTCTCCTTGTTGATGTCCCACAAAGTCGATCCCCGTAACTTCGGTAAACGTATCATTACCATTATTTTTATATAATTTCGTTATCGATTTATACTCATCATGATATCCCGTAACCAAAATATCCATCCAACCGTCATTGTTGAAATCGGCCACATCAATAGAACCACCGTTAACACCGATGAAATTTTCTGTTCCATCTACCGGATTCTTTAATAGTTCAAACGTTCCATGATTATTTTTCATAATAGCACATACACGACCTTGTCCTGTTCCTCCCGTAATTTCTTCCCACACACCACCGGCGCTTCCGTTGATAAGCAAGTCGGTCCAACCGTCATTATTGTAATCGAAAGCGACAAGTAGCTTAGAGCCATTGTCATTCGATTCGGAACTAAGACCGGGAAAAGCCTCTATCATATCCCAGTCGGCCACGAATTTATAATCAGGAGCACCACTGTTCATAAATATGTCGGTAAACGCATCGCTACCGGATTTCCCGACAGTAATCAAATCGAGATTACCATCATTATCGATATCAATGAACACCGCAGAAGCTTGGCTTTTGGCATACAAGTCTTCCGACTCCGCAGTAACATCGGTATACGTTCCATCGGCATTGCCTTTGAACAAGCCCATACTGGGGTTAGCTTGTCCAGCAATAATAAAATAGTCCATAATACCATCGTTGTTAAAATCGACAAACAACTGACGACCGGAAGCAGTTTGCGGGAATCCGCTTTCCCCATCTACCGGATTTCGTAAAATTTCCCAATTTACCGAATTTACGGCAAAACTCGGAATTACAGCTCCTACAAGAGCCAAAGAGAATAATAATTTTTTCATATTCGATAAGTGTTTTTATGGCGAGGTCTATTTTTATTTCTCTATCGGCAGAACAGACCTCTTAATCCTGCCGATAGAGAATATATAATCAATTTAATTCAATCCAGGATTTTGATCACCTTGCAAATGCGGATTTTGCTTTATTTCCACCATAGGCACAGGGAATAAGCGATGTTGAGTTCCAATAGTCGGAGCCAAAGCCTGCCAACGGTTTCTCACTTTTATATACTCTTCAAAATGTCCGGTTCTCACAAGATCCATACGCCGCCAACCCTCGCAAGCGAGTTCACGCATACGCTCATCGAGTATTTTCGTGCGGAATTCTTCGGCAGACATACACGTGTCCCAAACATATTGAGCCGGAACCGTACCGCCGAAAGCACGAGAGCGAACAGTCGTATTCACCAATGTAACAGCACCAGACGTATTTCCTGTCTCGTTCATACATTCGGCCAACATCAACAACGCATCGGCATAACGGAAGTAGTACATATTTCCACCCGTATAATAAAAAGACTTAGTTCCATCGATACGCACATCTTCAAACTTTTTGAAATGGGGCTTCAATTGGTCTTCTCCAAAACCAGCAGATGGAACAGGCTGTTTGCCCTTATAAATAAAATCGGAGCGTATGCTGGCATCTTTTCTCAAGTCTCCCGGCTCGTATATATTCACGCAATAATCAGTCGGTAAAACAAAATCATATCCTCCATACATGCAATTGGGATCTCCGGAACAAGCACGAGTGCCTGCATACCATTGAGCCTCGTTAGAATCGGGCCATACATTATTGAAATAAAACGTGAATATTTCTTCTGTACTGGCCTGAGACGGTAAATTTCCCATTACTTTGTTGGCATCGAACAAATCGGCATAATTGTTTTCAAGAACAAATCCGCCTCTGCTTTTCAAATCTTCCAGCAAAATCTGCGCTTCACCGAAATCTCTATATCCTGACTCCACAGGAGCCGACATATATACCTTCGCCAACAACATTTTTGCGGCCCAAATCGTAGGGATACGTCCATCGGCCGCTCTTTTTTCCGACAAGTAAGTAAGAGATACCTTCAAATCATCTGTAATCATCTTGTAGACTTCTTGCAATTCTTTGCGCGGCCCCAACTGATTCTGGCCGTCTACGATATTGGGCAATGGTAATTTGCCCCAATATTGAGTCAACTCAAAAAGAATACATGCCCGATAAAAAGATATCTGTCCCAAGAACACCTTATACTGCTCGGCTTCATCGGCAGAAGCAGATTTCAACAATCGATCGATATGCCATAACCCCTCACTTGCTTGCACAGCCACCGGCCAACGAATATTCCAAGCCTCTGCAATAGAAGTATTTTCAGAATCATAATATCCGTCATATTTATCGAACGCCGCCTGCATAGCATTTGTCCTTACCTGATACTCACCCTGCTGAGCCTCATCGGTTCCTAAAATCGTGTAAAAACCTTTCCGATTCACACGAGTCGCACGCCATTGATAGTACAGCCCATAAACAAAAGCTTGCACATTCTCTGGTTTTTCAAAAACCTGTTCGCTCGACAAACTGGTTTGCGGATCTTGCTTCAAAAAACCGTCTTCGCAAGACGATACAAAAATCGACAGAAGCAACGCTATAACGATATATCTATTAGTTTTCATATTCCTAACTTTTAATTTCTTAGAATGATATATTTAGACCGACAACATACATACGCGTATTGGGATACCAATCCCCGGTTTCAGGATCGAATCCTCTGTATTTCGTCGCAGTAAAGAGATTACTTCCCGTAAAATAGATGCGAAGATTGTCAAGGTAAATCTTATTGATCAATTTACGAGGGAACGTATAAGCCAACGTAGCCGAACTTAACCGGAAGAACGAGGCATCTTGCAAACATAGGCTCGTACTGCCGTACCCAAATCCGCTAAACGCATGATAAGCTCTCGGTATCAATGTATTCGTATTCTCCGGTGTCCAACGATTCAATATATCTTTATGAGCTGCACTTCTTCCATCACTGGTACAAGAAACTCGTTTTCTTGGCTCCATACGAATAATTCCCGACAAGCGTCAATTCCAAACCTTTCCAACTTACAGTCGTATGGATACCACCATAGAATTTAGGGTCTTTAACCCCCACGACCGTACGGTCCTTATCATTAATAATGCCGTTATGATCTCTATCCAACGGCAAAATATCTCCGGGTTGTGCCGTTCGAGAACCCAATTCGAGAGAGTTCACATAATCCATATCCGACTCCTGTATAATCCGGTCGAACAGATACATATAAATCGTATTCAACGACTCACCCACAAACAAGTTACCCTCGGTCTGTATCTCGTTATTCGACATACCACCTAATTTATAGATTTCCTGAGCCTGCCCGTCCAATTTGATAATCTTATTGCGATCGGCAGAAATATTAAATCCGATATTCCAATTCCAGTCCTTTGTACGAATAGGAGTGGCATTTATCGAAAATTCAATACCTCTATTCCGAAGCGTGCCTACATTGGCTAATTGATCAAGGTATCCCGAAGACGGCGACTTACTAATGGTCATCAACAAATCCTCGTTATCAATATGAAATAAATCGAGCGTAAAGCTCAAGCGATCGTTAAACATGCCATAGTCCAATCCCACATTAATTTGTTTCTGCTTTTCCCAGCGTAAATCGGGGTTACCATACCGTCCCCAGTTAATCAACGCACTCGTACCAAGAGTAGCTCTTACATCATAAAGCGTTTGGTAACCATAGTTGGGAATATTTTGATTACCAGCCAAACCATAGCCTACCCGAAGTCTTAGGTTATTAATGACATTCTGCGACTGCATGAACTCCTCTCCTGTAATATTCCACGAAGCAGATACCGAAGGGAAGAATCCCCATTTATTATTGGTTCCGAATTTAGATGAACCATCATAACGACCTGTAAACGTGACATAATAGCGACTATCGTATACATATCCCGCACGCAAGAATACAGAAGCCATAGAGTAAGTCCAAAAATCTGAATTAACGCCGAAATCCTCTTTCTTCGAAGCTCCGGCTATTGCCTTATATGAGAAAAAGTCATTACCAAAACCCTTCACATCAAGACTATTCCAATTTTGACTGTAATAAGACATATTAGCACCCAAAACAGCCGATATCCTATGCTTCTCTTTAATTAATGTTTTGTATGAAACCGTGTTATCCCACTGCCAATTCAACATTTTATCCTTACGATGTTTAGCCTGCCCATCGGCTGACGCTTTATAGGACTGTGTCGTCTCGGTAGAATAGTAGGTATAGTCTTCTTTACTCATATAATCAATAGAAAAGGTCGAACGTATATCAAGTCCTTTTATTGGATTGATATTGATAAAGTTAGAACTCATAAGACGAGCTTGATTCGCATCTCTGACCACATTCAAGTCCCTGATAGGATTATTATTGCTCTGGCTCTCTTCTGTGCCATATTTCATATACCAATATTCACCTGATATCGGTAACAGAGGATCTGCTCTAAGCGCCACAGGAAAAGTATTGTCATCTGCAACAGGATGTCCCACCTGATAAACGAAGGTTGTATTAGTTCCTACCTTCAACCAAGGCTTTACCATCTGATCGAGATTGATTTTACCTGTGTAACGCTCATAGCTTACATTTTTCATTAAGCCCTCTTGCTGATTATAGTTAAAACTCATGAAGTAAGAACCCTTATCACCAGCTCCAGAAAAACTTACCGCATGATTTTGCTGATATGCATTTTGAGTAACCGCATCAAGCCAATTATACGTTTTTCCCGACAAGTAAGCCTCCATTTCATCTTCTGTAAAAATCGTATTAGGTGGAACCGTTGTCGATAAGAAATTATCCTTTATGTATTTTTCTCGTCGGGCAGGCGGTAAATTAGTCGTATTATTAAACTCATTGATATATGCCTCTACGCGGAGGTCATGCAATTGAGAGCCATTGATCAATGGCATCTCTTTGCTGAAACTTTGCGAGCCATACCAACCGTCATAAGTAACACGAGCCTTACCTTTTTGCCCTTTTTTAGTGGTAATTACAACAACCCCATTTGCGCCGCGAGCTCCATAAATAGCAGTCGCCGAAGCATCCTTCAATACGTCGATAGTAGCTATATCATTAGGATTCAGCATCTCAAACCCTTGATCGACCAACAAACCGTCTATGACATAAATAGGAGAGGTTCCATATTGTATCGAGTTATTTCCCCGAATCTTAATGCTGGCAGCCTCTCCGGGTTTTGCACTATTCTGGATAAATACACCAGCAACTTTCCCTTGCAATGCAGTATTCAAATCGGCGGTAGGAATCTGTTGTAAGGTTTTATCGGTCACCCTAGCGACCGATCCTGTCAAATCGCTTTTCTTCATGGAAGCACCTACAACGATTACCTCGTCCATCGCGATTCCCACAGGGTTCAATTCTACTTGAATTTTGGCATTTCCTTTTACCCCATACTCCTGTTTCTCATATCCGATAAAAGAAAATTCAAGCACAGAACCCTTTTGAACGGTAATAGAGAACGCACCGTCGATATTTGTCATTGCACCGATAGACGATCCTTTTACCATTACATTAACACCCGGCAATAGTTCATCTGTTTGAGAATCTCGAACCGAACCCTCAATTTTTACACTTTGTGCCATCGAACCGAACAACGGTAGGACACAAAGCAAAGTGATAAAACATAATTTCAACCTGTTCATAATGTAAAATAATTAGTGTTATTCATGATATATATTTAGTTTTATTCAGCCGTAATGCGTATCACCTTACTATCGTATTCATTATACATCGTGAAACGAAGGCCATATTTCATCAGATAGTCGCCCGAAAATACCTTTCCGTCCAACGGCGTAAACCACGAATATCCTTTGGTCTCTTTATTCAATTCCGTTACCCGATAATTTTTATCAGAGTCAAGACCTTCGAGAATCAAAGGTTGTGTATTCCCGTTGATACTTTTCTTCAAAAGATATGTGAACAATACAGCATCATTTTGGTCTTCGGTAACATACATCATAGCCGTACGTTTATTCTCATATGGAGAAAGTAGGCGATACAAATCACCGAACTGTACAATTGAGCGGATACTGTAATAGTCTTTAATCGCATTTTTCGAGAACTCTTTATCCGCGGGGGTCATATCTTTGGGTTGCAAATCCATACCCAATTTGGCAGACATCGCCACATCGAAACGGAACTTCAAGGGAACGATACGACCTGTGATGTGATTGGGAACAACCGATACATGACTGGCTAGTGCCATAGAAGGGAAGAACTGAGTAGTCCCCCATTGTATAAAAATACGGTCGAGGGCATCGGTATTATCACTAATCCAAAACTCATCGAAATAGGGAAGAGTCCCATAATCTATACGACCGCCTCCCCCAGAGCAGCACATCATAGAAACATCTTTATATTTGGCACGTACCCTATCGAGAACCGAGAATAATCCTCTCACATAGCCGATCCAAAGATGAGACTGTTTCTCGGGGGATAAGAAATAAGACCCCGAATTCGTAACAAAGCGATTACAATCCCATTTGATATAGGCAATACCGGGATTTTCGCTCAGCGTTTTATCTATCACCCCGAAAACAAAATCTTGCACTTTGGGATTAGAAAGATCGAGAATCAACTGATTACGACTTAAATCGAGCGGTCGATTCGGTTGCCCGATTACCCAATCGGGATGCTTTTCATACAATTCACTTTTGGGATTAACCATTTCGGGTTCGAGCCATATACCGAATTTAATACCTTTTTTCTTCGACTCGTTCACCAAATAACCCAACCCATGGGGAAGTTTCTTTTTGTTATAGTTCCAGTCACCTAAACCGGCTTTATCATTATCGCGAGGATATTTATTGGCAAACCACCCGTCATCGAGCAAGAAAAGTTCGAATCCCATGTCTGCGGCATCCTTAATAATGCCACTCAAAACCTCTTCATTAAAATCGAAGTAAGTTGCTTCCCAATTATTCAACAAAGTAGTTCTGGTCTTATCGCCCCGATATATACCATATTTTTTCGCCCATCGATGGAAACGTCTCGAAATGTCTCCTGTACCCTTAGACGAATAGGAATACAGCAAAGCCGGAGTTCTGAACACCTCCTTAGGATTAAGTATATATTGTGAAGCATAAGGATTAATTCCCGATATAATATGTAAATTCTCACGATGATCGACTTCGAATGAAAGACGATAGCTACCCGGCCATGCCAATGTTCCTCCTACGACCCTGCCTGCCTTTTCCTGTGCTTTGCCATCGAGTGAAAGATAAAAACAGGGATGCGAATGCTGGTTGGAACGCACACCCAATTTCGATTCAAGATTTTTCACCCCTCTCGATAATTGAGTCTCGACCATGTTCATCTCCATTGCCCACTCACCACAGAATTGAGTGAGATAATAAGACGGTTCGTTGAAAAACAAGTGTGATGAAGCATAGTTATAAAGTGTCACCGGCTTTTTCTCGGTATGACTGATTTCGCTCCATTGCTCTATCACATCATTTTGAGCATAAGATTTGAAACAAAGTTTCACCGTGAACGGGAAACAACCATCTTTAAGCGTAATAATCGTTTGGGTTATATCATCGCTCAATTTATTTTGCTCCACACCCTCGAAATAGAGTTCGGTAGAAGTATTTCCGTCACCATGCACCGCACGTAAAGCCGCTTCATTGACATAAGAGGTTCCGAAGGTAGGATAAGCATCGGCTTTCGTAACCTGTGTTGCCTCGGCCTCTTTCGCATCTAAAAAAGATCCGAAATAGACTTGTCTCAGTTTTTTATCCTTATCTACTTTATAAATTAACGAGGTATTATCCGTATCTATGGATATCGTCTCCTCGGCATAAGTTGTTACTGCGAAACAAAGCAGCAAATAACACAGCATTTGTCTTCCAAGTGTTTTCATGTCTATTTGATTTATCGTTTCTATTTAACTAATTCTTTTTCAAGATCTTCAAGTGATTTACCCTTTGTTTCGGGAATATATTTGAGTGTAAAGAGGAATCCCAATAGGCAAATAAAGGTGTAAAGCAGGAATGTTCCTCCTGTTCCTAATCCCGAATTGAGGAATGGGAAGGTGTAGGTCAACAAGAAACTGGCTACCCACAACGCGCCTGTACAAACCGCCATAGCAACCCCACGCACGGCATTGGGAAATATCTCTGAAAGCAACACCCATGCAATAGGACCTAATGACATGGCATACAATCCTATCGCACACACAACCAGTATAATCATGAATATACCGCTTGCATGAACGAAATAACACCATGCCAGAATGCTATAAATAAATAATAAACCACCAGAACCTATCAGTATCAATTTTTTACGACCGAGCTTCTCTACCGTAAAAATAGCCACGAATGTAAATATAAGATTGGCGATGCCTGTAACAACGATATTCATCAAAATATCGGATACACCATAACCTGCCGCTTGAAATATCTCTTGTGCATAGTTAAATATGACATTGATTCCGCACCATTGCTGAAATACGGCAATAACCAATCCTATGGATAGCACAAGACGCATTTTTTTCGAAAATAGCTGTTTGACCGCTCCCTTACCATGTTTCTTCGCTTCTGCATCCGATTCGCGATAACCGGCACACTCAGCCAATGCATATTCTCGATTGCCTATCCGTTCCAATGCAATTATGGCCTGACGCTCATTTCCTTTTTGAATCAGCCAACGAGGGCTTTCAGGAATAAAAAAGACTAAAACAAAAAAGAGGAACGAAGGAAAACAGACCGCATAAAACATCCATCGCCACCCCATTGTTCCATTCCAAGAGGCTGCAATATCCGCTACGGTAGCATCAGGAGCGACCGATTCTGCGATAAGCATATTGACGATTTGAGCTGACAATATCCCCAGCACAGTAGTTAACTGATTGAGTGAAACCAGCTTGCCCCTCACACTTCTCGGTGCAATCTCGGCTATATACATAGGAGAGACATCGGCTGCGAGCCCAATAGCTATTCCTCCGATAAAACGCGATATGACAAAAATCACAAAATAATCCGCCATGCCGGTACTTAGCGAAGAAAAAAAGAATACCAAAGCCGCAACTATCAACAGACGTTTCCGTCCATATTTATCGGCCAGTACCCCTGCTATCATAGCTCCTACAAGACACCCCAGCAGAGCCACACTCATCGCCACGGCCCGCATCGTGTTATCATCGGTAATTCCAAAATACGGTTCATAAAACGGCTTCGCCCCGCCTATTACTACCCAGTCGTAACCGAATAACAATCCGCCCATTGCGGATACAAGGCATATAAAATAGACAAAACCTTTCTTATATTGTGCATTCATGTGTATAAATTTTAAGAGTCAGTTTCTTTCACAGCACATTCAATCCTTGATGGTTGATATCGAGCTCTCTCACTTTTCCGAGAAATCTTTCTGCTGTCTTTCTATCGTTCAAGCCCAAATATCCAAGCCCCATCACCAAATTACAATGTATCTGGTTGCGCAGATTGAGATCGTCCTCCCAAATCAACAAATCGGGTAGAGAAACAGCAAAGTAATCGATTTTCACATGGTCGAAGAGATGCTGTTCCCCATGATTGATAAGTTTATTGAAACGGCTTCGAGCTTTCTTTTCGTCACCCAACTTACGCCAAGCAAGTCCTTGATAATATATCTTGTCAGGTTGTTGGTCGTTATAGAAGAATGCAATCGCAGGTTCGGCTGAACCGACCGTAGCCTTTCTAAAATAAAGTTCGGCATTTTCCTTATCACCCAATCCTTCATAGGCACAACCCATAAAATAATGTATATCGTTTTCTTCGGCTCCCGCGAGTTTTCCTTCTCCAAGATTGAAAGGATAGTATTCTGTCTCTTTAAGTAAAGAGATAGCATCTTGATAACGTTTTTCGGCAATTGCCTTTTTCGCCAATTCAATGCGGCAGATTATATACTGTCCAGAAATCTTACCCTCTCCGCCTTCCCACGGATGGAATTTTCTCGAAGCAATCAAAGATTTGGCTTTTTCATACTCGCCCAATTGATTATATAAGGTAACACGCTCTACACTAAGGTCGTCGCGTCTCTCCACCAAATCGAGATGCTTTTCAAGGAATGCCAAACGTTCTTTATGCGGACGACGCAACTTCTTATAGAGTTGATCCAATTCCATCAAAATGCGATCGTCGTTCGTATCGAGAGCAAACGCTTTTTCAAGACAAGCCAACGCATCTTCTTTCCTGTTGCGTTTGTTGTAATATCCCAATGCAAGATTACGCAAAACAGTAGGGAATTGATCGTCAAGTTCTACCGAACGTTCCCAACAAGCGATAGCTTCATCGTGCTGACGAGCTCCATACCAAAAGTTTCCAAGATAATACCATGCTTTGGAATCATTCGGTTGCAATCTATTTGCATCTTGCAACATAAGAACTTCTTCCAATTTATTAGGGAAACAATAGTCGGGAGCCATCTGAGACGCTTTCTTGTAATAATCGATAGCTTTAAGCACATCGTCCGATTTCGATGCAAAGTAACCAAGTGCATAATAAACCATCGGATATACTATTCCATCGTTTTTGTTTACCCACAAAAGGAGAAGTCGCTCAGCTTCCGCATAAAGTCCGGCATTGGCAAAATCCAACGCATACTCGATATAAGAATGTACCGATGTCGTCTCATTCATCAAAGCCATCATCTCGTCGAGAGCTTGTTGCGCAGATTCCCCACCAAGCAAATAAAGCTCGAGTCGGCATCCTATATTAAACTTATCTATCGAGAGAGACTCTGCTATGAGCGTAGCCGCAGCTTCTTTTTTACCCAATTTGCGAAGAATACTTGCTTTCAACTGACGTGCTTTATGATTGTGCCAGTTACGCACCAATGAACGATCGATATGTTCGAGAGCTTTCTCGAAATCATTTCGAATACAATCAATTTGGGCAAGAGCGTAATATGCGGAATCTTGTTGGGCAGCACTCCAAGTCGCTTTAAAAAAAGCATCATAAGCTTCGTCAAACTTACCTTGCATTTTAAGACTCCAACCCAAATTGTAATGAGGTTCTCCGTCAATCGGGTTGGGATTGCGTTCTATCAATGTGGCGATGGCAGCCTCAAAATAAGGTTGAGCTTTTGCGAACTGGCCTCTACGCATCCAGAACAACCCCATGGCATTATTACAACGCACATCACCCGGTTCACGAGACAAAGCCTCCATATAGTAATCAGTAGGATTATACGTAGCATGACGATACTGTTCCAAATGTAACCCGGTCAGATACAATTGTTCTATGCTTGCGATATCTTTGGGATCTTTGGCTGCTTTCGCAGGATCGGGGATAGGTTTGATTTCCTTTTTTTCGGCCTCATATTCTACCAACACCTTACCATTATTATCGTATACGCATAACTTTAAAGAATCAAATTCGACACCATTTAAAGCGAACGATTCTTTTACCGGTTCGGCAGGAGACATGTCGTGAATACTATCCAAATAGACTTTTCCACCACATGTCACCAGAATTCTCACACTTTTATATACACTTGTCGTGTAGAGGATTACTTCTCCTTTATCCTCATTCTTTTTTAGTGTAACAATCGCCTCTTTTGTCGCATTTTTCACCATACCGACAGCACTGTAAGGCATGAAATATTGCTTCCACTCTTTCTCCTCATACGGTTGCAACCATGTAAAATCGGGCTGATTATCACAATACATACCCGTCATAAGTTCTATATAAGGGCCATCTTCATCGGTCAAGTTTCTATCCCAGGCCTGTCCGAAATCCCCACACCCCCATGTCCATTGCTTCTTACCCGCATTGACATGATGATCGGCCACATGCAACAGTCCGGCCTCTACGTTTTCCTCGTATCCTCCCACAAAATCATACTTGGAATTGATTGCCATATAAGAGGTAGGAACCGGAATATTTTTATACTTCGAAATATCCACACCCGAAGAATAATCCTGTTTATAGTAAACTCCGGTAGCAATAGGGAAACTCGATACCGCACGTTTACCATGGTCAAACACGGCATTCACATCGGGCGGAAACACCGAATAATAATCCTTATGGACTACAACCGCAGGATTCGCCCACCACAAGAACGTTTGCGGTAACGAGGTGCGATTATATACTTTCGCTTTTATTTCAAGATATGCTTTTCCCGGATACAGGGTAAACCCAGCCATTCCTTTTGTGCGAAACATTCGTTCCACCTCAGAACACCACACCGTAACACTTCCATCAGGAAATTCCTCTATCGTACATTCCGTTGGCAAATATGTCGAAGGA
>ENA-OPBE01002208-OPBE01002208.1-human-gut-metagenome-genome-assembly--contig:-NODE-2208-length-14941-cov-2.283018_pt1 | contig 14941 bp, 10 predicted proteins | sample MGYA00241066_ERZ501448 | MGnify/ENA primary metagenome ERZ501448 (study PRJEB25962, sample SAMEA2042585) | human gut metagenome | biome: human gut; feature: human-associated habitat; material: faeces...
AATTATCTTAGTTCTAGGATGACAGAACAATTTAGTTTGTCGACTGCAAAATATTCTATTTATTGCCGACATAATAAGCAATATGCGGTTCGGACAAGAACTTCCGATATGGGAAGTTTCAGTTAATTTACATATACCGCTCCTCAAATTCATGGACTGGGATTGGCTTGGAAAAATAATACCCTTGATACACTCCACATCCCATTTGCGAGAGACGACTGACCTGTTCTTTTGTCTCCACACCTTCTGTCACCACGGACAAACCAAGGATTTTACTTAGCGAAATGATCATATTTAAGATTGACATACTTCTTTCTAATCGCTCCGATCTGGTTGTCCTCAAAAAGCCCATATCGATCTTTAACACATCAACGTCTATATCCTTTAATGTATTGAGGGACGAATATCCACTGCCAAAGTCATCAATCTCCACTTCAAAACCATAGTTTCTAAAACGGCCAATAGTTTCAAGTTCTCCGGCATTTCCCATCATGATCGCCGTCTCTGTAATCTCCAACTTCAAAGTAGATGGAATAATGCCATACCGTTCCACAAGAGATGTGATCGTCTGATAAACGTCCATATACTGAAAATCTTTGGTCGAAATATTTACAGATATGTATAGCTCATCACGTCCCTCTTTCTGCCACTTTGCCAATTGTTGTACAGCAAGCTCCCATATAAATCGATCAAGACGGTAAATAAGTCCTGTTCGCTCAAAAATTTCAATAAAGTCACCCGGGAAGATCAGTCCGCGTTTTGGATGCTGCCATCTCACCAGAGCTTCTGCACCGATCATTTTACCATCCGATGTCATCTGAGGCTGTAAATACATACAAAACTGTTTTTGTTCAATCGCCTCATCAAAATCTCCCACAAGCTGCTTTTCCTTAATCGTCTTGTCCAATATTGTATCGCTATAATATGCAATTGATCTGTCATAATTATCGCGCAAGGTTTTAATAGCAATATTTGCTTTATCACACATGATCGAAACATCTTCGTCTCTATCTGTTATTTCATAGACACCGATATATATATGCATATGATACATATTATTATTAAAAGTCTGGCCCATATCTTGTATCACTTGCATAATCTTCTGCTCTAGAAATTGATCCTTTGGAATACATACTGCAAATTTATCACCACCGATCCTTCCATAGACAGCGTTTTTACCGCAGTATTTTTTCAGAAGATCAGCCTCCATCTTTAACACTTCATTTCCTTTTTCCAGACCAAAGAGATCATTGATCAACTTAAAGTCCTTAATATTAGAACAAAGCAGCAGCCAATCCACATCCGGCGTTTGCTGCAAGGCCTCTGACACCTTTGTTGCAAAATAACTTTGATTATATAATCCGGTCAAAGCATCATGCGTTGCCAAAAATTTTTCTTTTTCAAAGGCAAGTCGTTTTTCCGTAGTGTCTATAAAATTCAAGAAGAATCCGATATACTCCCCTTTTTTTGCAAATATTTTTCGGTATTCAATATCAAAATAATGCGTCACACCGTCAATAACCCATTGACTACTCGTCTCCACACTATTTTGATCTTGAAAATCATTCTCGTTGATCCAACGGCATATCAGCTGTGTAATTTTTGAAAAATCATCATTTGTAGATGAGAGCATACTGCGAAAATGGTCATTTGCATAGGCACATTCTTGATTGATATCAAAACAAACTACCGCATTATTCATTTTAGTTACAACGAAAGACAACGTCTTTTCGATCAATTCCCTCGGCGCCCGATACAGGGTCAGATAACATATCAAAATTGCCGCAAAAACATAAAATGGAAGTGACAGATCCAACGGAAAACCGGAAACATTGCACGCTATGTTCAATGCCATGATCACGCAAAGGACTACAAAGATCGGAATATATTTCGTACGATAAAAGCTCGAAATACGCATGATCTTTGTAAGAAAAGATGCAATCACGCAAAACATCAAACAATACACAAAAACATAATGCAAATCATAAAAAATAGTTTTGCTGCTAATACAATGCATTTGAATCCCTATATAGCTTACCTTTTTTAACGTAAAGACATGGTGAAAGAATGTATTTAAGAGCAAAGAAATCCCATCCAAATACGCAACAATAAAGCATCCGATTCGAAATGCGGACACTTCATTAAATACCCTTGTATATTGTTGGGAATACTGTAATATGTATATCAACACCAGATCAAAGAAAAACAAATAAACACTTTCCATAAAATATGCCACCAGCTGATACTGCGAAAAAGCAAATACGATATTGCCAATTATCGTGATCGTCACAAAGAACAAACATCTGGTAATAGAATCTGCCACATCACTTTTTACCTTTCTGGCATATTTTATACAAATCAATATAGGAATTATTGTTAACAATAATATGACCATGTACAACTTGTCCATATATATATCCTCCATTCCAACACAAACAATCCTATTACATTATATCCTGAAATGCGTACTTGTCAATTGACTTTCGATTTCAGAGTTCTCTGCTTTATATTGTTATTCGGTCAATTTTATTGTATACTGTCACATGAATAAAAACAAAGGAGTAAAAATTATGGAAACGAAAACAAAGAAATTAGTAACCGCAGCACTCTTCGCAGCACTCGCCTGCGTTGCAACAATGATCATCAAATTCCCATCACCCTTAAAGGGCTACTTAAATATTGGTGACTGCATCGTATTGCTTTGTGGCTGGATGTTATCTCCGGTATACGGTTTTGTTGCAGCCGGTCTTGGTTCCGGATTAGCCGATCTATTATCCGGTTATCTTGTCTATGCCCCGGCCACCTTTATTATTAAAGGTCTTATGGCTCTGATCGCCTGCTATACCTTTAAGTTGATACGCAAATCTTTAGGTCATAATCTTCCTGCACGCATTGTCAGCGGTATCTTAGCTGAGATCATAATGGTACTTGGTTATTATGTATTTGAGGGGTTTATGTATGGCTTTATTGCTTCTGCAGTCAACATCCCGGCCAATGCCATTCAAGGAATCGTTGGTCTGATCCTTGGCACTATACTGATCAAGGCCTTTGAAAAAAGTAAGATAACTATAGAATAAGATTATCTCATAATCATTTTTACCAATGCTTTGCCGTCATACGATTAATCAGATCCGACATCACATCAAAAAATGCTGTCGTGGATGATGACACCATAATCGATCATCATCCATGACTAATCGTATGGCAAGGCACATAATTAAAGCGCTGAATCACTGCCATCATTAAATATATAAAGTATTTCTACTCCACCGGGCTGTCTTCCTTTGCCACATATTCCAAGAAATCAAAATCGGCGTAATGCTTATGTTTCACACGATCCGCACAGGTGATGCCCACCATTGTTCCGGTAAACTCTCCATATTTACAATACTCGTCAGAAAACTTTGTGGTATCAAATGGAATGCCGATCTTTTCATAATGTTCACCGTCATATCCCCAGTAAAACTGCGAATGTTTTCCTCGGATCTCCAATCGAAAATAGATCGGTACATCATCTACTGCTTTTCTTGTATTGACAAATTCTGTTTTCTCTCCATTTTCCAGAGCGATAATGGAAATTGCACTCTGTCCCAGCGTTTCGCTGTAATATTTCCGCAGATTGATATAATTCATATTATCATAATAAATGATAAGACCTGCCGAATGTTGATGTACCTCCGGTACAAACTCCATCTTTGTCGTTATCGTTGCATAAACACTTGTGAGTTTCCTTGCCAGAATACTCACCTTATTTAGAGAAGTTCTTGACTCCTGTCCCCTTAATCGGACATATCCTTTTCTGGCATGAATATCTGCAAAGCTCTGAGGCATGAGACGAGGTGCATAATAAAAGTTGCCAAGCTCCGTTCCGTCAAAATCATCAAAGTCCGGTATTTCGGACACCTTATATTCCGGCAGTTCACTTTCTTCGCAGTATTCCTTAGCAATATTGCTTCCGTCTGCCATGCGAAGCCAGCCATCCTCGGTCCATTTCATTTTCTGGATGGCAGTCTCCCTGCCAAGCGTACAGCGAAGCTCCGGGCGGAATGGTCTGGAGCAAAGATGTACCAAATATACCTCTCCAAGCTGCGTCTCCACATAGCTTCCATGACCAGCCTTCTGCAATACCACATCCGGGTTGAAATACTTTGGCTTTAAATGATCCGGATCATGTCTTTCATTGGACTCTATCGGATTAGACGTAACGATCGGATTCTGTGGATCTCCTTCATAAGGTCCCCATACATTTTGGGAACGCCCCATGGTTACGCAATGATTATATCCGGTTCCTCCCTCGGCACACATAATATAATAATATCCGTTTCGTTTGGTCAGATGTGGTGCTTCAATACAGCCCCTGTCTGTTCCACCCTTCCAGATCCGTTTTGGGTATCCAATGATCTCCTTTTTCTCCGGATCATACTCAGAAACAGCGATCACTCCCGGCTTCTCATAGCCTTCTCTTGTCTCCCAATCCAAAGATACAATATATTTTCGCCCATCATCGTCGTGAAGAATGGATGCGTCGAAACCGGAGGAATGCAAATATACAGGCTCACTCCATGGTCCCTTAATATCCTTCGCGGTGATCAGAAAATTATCCACGTCAAAATAACGGGCATTCATGGAATTCATCACACCATAGATCACATAAAACATATCCTCTGCCTCGCAGTAAGTCAGACATGGTGCCCAAATGCCTTTCGCAGATGGAAGTTTTTTTAGATCCGGATTGCTGTCATCTGTCAGAACATGAGTATAAAGCTCCCAGTTTTTCATATCGCGAGAATGATAGATCGGGATCCCCGGAAACCATTCAAAGGTAGATACGGCAATATAATAATCTTCCCCTTTCCGACAGATACAAGGATCCGGATTAAAACCTTTTAATATTGGATTTCTAAGCATATTTGTTTCCTCCATTTCATAAAAAATGTACTCTCGGTATCTTCTCAAAACGAGTCATTTCGGCTGCATAATAATGATCAATGCATTTACTCCCCACTGATCACACCACTGACTATACTGTGGGCAGACAGAACAATTTCTGTTTCTTTTCCGGAAATCCGTATATGAGCCGGTATTGCTTTATCTCCACGGTTTAACAGGATCAATACGATCCGGCCATCCGGATTTTCCCATGCAGTGACATCTATCTCATCGGTATATCTGCTAAAGCCAAGACGCACTGCACCCGGTTGGATAAAATGCGCAAAATGCCAGTAGTAATCCGCACTCATCCTCTGCAGCAATTCCTTGCGGTCCTCATCAAACAAAAACGGTGCATCACAATAGTTTCCCACATGATTTGGTCCCCCCTCTTTATTTAAGAGGATATTCCAGTCATAAAATGCATTCAGACCATGATTCAAATTTCCAATCATATCATGAGCAAGTCGACCGGCATTGACCGCTTCTGCAGCAGAATCAAACTTGTTGTATTCCAGGCAGCTTTCGGACAAAATAAGCTTTTTATCCGGAAACTGCTGTCGTACCAGATTAAGCGCCTCAAAATGATCTCCACTGTACCAATGAAATGCCGTTCCGGCAATCATGCCATCTGTCGTCGCATCGATCAGATCGCAGGCTCTTTCAAAAACACGTTCCTTGTTGTGATCCCATATAAAGATCTCTACATGCTCCAGACCGGCCTGCTTCATCGCCGGGTATAAATGATCGGTAAGAAATTCTTTTTCCTGCTCTGCAGAATACACGCAGGAGTCCCAGAGCTGGACAGCCTTCGGTTCATTTTGTATTGATATACGCTCCACCTCATAGCCGCGTTTTTCAAACTCGGTGATATAACGGCAGATACATTTTGCCCATAACGGATAATATTCCTTTTTTAAGCTTCCACCATTTTTTCGGGAATCATTTGTCTTCATAAACTCAGGAGGTGACCACGGAGACAACATGATCTTTAATGGCTTTTGTGCCATCTTCTGCGCCTCAGCAAGAAGCGGAAGAATATATTTCTCTGTGTCTGAAAAATCAAATGACTCCAGATCCTGATCCTGCGGATCACTTATGGCAGAATACAAATGTGTTGAAAAATCACAGCTGTCCATATGGATCCTCACCTTCCGGTAATTCATATGGTCCGGATGAAAATACATCGTAAGAAGTCTTTCTTGCTGCTCCGGATCCAGCTGCTGAAACACATAACCTGCCGCATCCGTAATAGCTCCACCAAATCCTTCAAAGCTCTGGTATTTCACCCGCGGATAAACGTTTATCACCTGATCCTCCACACCGTCATCATCAACAAATTCCACTGTCTTTTCATATTGTTCAAGCTTTTTTATTCCAACACTTTCTACATAGGTCAGCTTCATTCTTTTCCTCCTTCCTTCTCCCGCAAAACCATAACGCCCCAGTCTTTCAACGGCAGACTCTGCTCCTTTTTATAACACTGTCCGGTAAGAATATCTTCCACCATTTCAAAAGGACATGGAATCTCTTTCTCATCTTCGCTGTAGTGAAGAATATAGTGGATTTTCTCATGTTTATCATTGATCCCACTGCGAACGATCACCGGCCACATAATATTATCCTCGAAATAATTATCAATGTGGGCACATACTATGGCGTCCTTCAATATTTCTTTCAGTTTGTCCTTTGTCACATAGCAACCGACATAATATCCATATCCCTGACCAAAAGAATTCTTTGTGATCGCCGCATATTTTCCCCAGTATTTATGCTCATATTGTTCCATTACCTGAGCACTGTCCGGTTTTAGCAATTCTGCAAAATATAAAACCTGCTCTCCGGCAACCTTGATCCGACCCGGCTCAGTAAACTGGTTATAGCTCATACCAAAGCACTCGGTCATACCATGAGGCTGCGCATCCGGATACACGCTTAAATGACGATCTGCCACAAAGGACTTAAAGGAGCTGACAAGCACACCCCCTGACTGTACATACTTCTTTAGTTTCTGTACAAAGGTATCTGAAACACTGTATAACACCGGAGTGACGATCATCTGATATGGCTTATCCTCCTGATCAAATCGTTCTTCCATCTGATGAATATCTATCACATCACATGGAATATTCATTTCATACAGGCAGTCATACATCCGGCGTACCACATCGTTATAGCTTAAATCTTTGTCAATTGGAAACCACCGGAAACCGGTTAAGGACTGATTATCTACTACCAGTGCCACCGGGCTTTTTCTTGAAATGCACAGGACATCCTTTCCGATTCCTGCTATCTCTCTTCCAAACGTTCCGGCTTCTTCATAAGCAGGATTCACAGCAAGATCATGGCTTAAAACACCTTTCCAGTATGTCTCATATCCATCATGAATGGAGTGCCAATTCCAGTACATGATCCCTTCGGCACCACTTGCCAGATGACTGTATCCCTGCAGTCGCAGCTGCCCCGGATACGGCGTCCAGTATTTAAATGCCTGTGCCTGGCATTCCAGTACCAAATAGGAGCTATCCTTCAGAGTGCGGATAGAATCGCCGCCAAATGCAATTTCTGCTCCGGTCAGATCATCTTGTGTCGGATGGTAAATATCCGTTCCCGCAATCGTTACTGCCTTAGACGCTTCATAATGATTTATGTCCGGCTGCACTCCATAAGAATATCCATCCTGTGCAATATCGGCTCCAAATTTCTTCCATTCGAAATCAAAATTATGCGTAATGAACTGATCCTGCCTCTTATATTTCTTTACGATCTCGGACTGCCACATCAGATATTCTGCCGCCAGACTCCTCTGAAATTTGGCAAATTCACTGGCAAGCCCGCCGTGAATACATCCGGCCATATCCGGAAAATCTGACCAGTCATGGATCGAATTACTCCAATAACGCAGTCCAAACACATCATTTAACCGCTCTGTCGTATGAAACTGCTCTTTAAGATACTCCACGAACATTGCCTGTACCTCAGGAGAAGCAGTGCCGTAATGTTTTGTCTCGTTATCAATCTGAAAGCCGATAACACACGGATTCTTCGCTGTATGTTCGAGCAATCTACAAATCACATTTTCAGCACACTGCCGAAACACCGGATGAACAATATCCATGATCTGGCGCCGTCCATATTTTGCTCTTGTGTAACCATTAAATACCATCACCTCCGGGCATTTCTTTTCCAGCCAGGAAGGAATGGCATAAGTAGGTGTCCCGATCACTGTATACATCCCGGCTTTTTCTACCGCTGCAAGAACTTTGTCAACATAAGAAAAATCGAATTTCCCCTCGACCGGTTCCAAAGTGCTCCATGTCGACTCGGCAATACGGACAGTATTCATACCTGCCTCCTGCATCATGGCAATATCCTCCTGTAAACGTTCGAAGGGCATATACTCCGGATAATATGCTGCGCCAAATATTATATTATTTCTTTCTAAGTCTTTCATAACATTCCTCCATCACGCATAGATTCATATAAGACAGACCTTCCAAAACCATAATGATCTCGGAAGGTCTTTTTTATTAATAGAAAACTGCTGACAAATGCACGCTTTCTGTCAGATTACAAATTACTACTGATCGTTACGATGCTTTCCCTGCTCCAGATCTGCGATAACCTGATCGTATTTCTTATCCAGATCAAAGAATACCATGCAGATTACGACGATCACAACCATTATAAATGGGATCCAAGCAAAGGACCAGTTGATCGCAGCCAATGCTTTTGCGGATTGTACTGCATTCTTTGCATCAAATCCACCGAAGCCTAAAACCCAGCCCAGTGCCGCAGTACCAATACCGGATCCAACTTTCATACAGAAAGAGGAAGCTGCGTTGCCCATGCCGGCAGTACCATAACCGTTGTACCACTCTCCATAAGTGATCGCATCCTGCAAAAGACCAAACATGGATGCTCCTCCACAGGCAAATCCCATACCCTTTACAACAGATAACACACAAGTAAGTGTTACATTTGTTGTAAAACCGGAAAGAAGGAATCCGATTCCGGAAACAGCCATTCCACACATAAACAGATTTTTCTTGGAAACCTTTTTCATGATAAACGGTGTCACAAACAGAAACGCAATCTGTGCCATAGACAGACAATTTGAAATAATTGCATATTTCCCGGCATTTCCAACATTATATTGTGCAAAATATACAGCTGATCCGAAGAAACAGGACATCATAAAGTACATTGCAAAGATTGCGATTACAAGCAGTACCCAGTACTTATTTACAAATAATCCCTTGATCCCCTTGAAGAAAGAAATCCGATTCTCCTTTGTTTCTTTCTGATCGGAACCACTCTCTACGACACGTTCTTTACACATAAAGAATGTGAACATATTCAGGATTACAAATACGATCATTAAAACGATAAATGTCAGCGTCCAACCCTTCTGGGAATAAACATCTCCACCACCAAAAGCTGCTGTCATCTTTAATACGACCGTGTTGATCGTCATCGTACCTGCCGTTGCCAAAAGGTTACGGAAGTTGCCAAGAAGACCTCTCTCATACTGGTTGGTTGTCATCAATCCGTTAAGTGTAGCATACGGAACATTGATTCCTGTATAAAAGATCGTGGATACTAAGTTATATGTCAGGAACATATAAGCTAACTGTGTCTTGCCAACAAATGATGCCGGAACGGTAAACATCAGAACCGTACACACAGCCAGCGGAATACATAATCTGGCGATCCATGGACGGGCTTTTCCCCATTTACTATGGGTATGATCAATAATATATCCCATTACCAGATCTGAAATACCATCAAATATTTTTGAAATTGCAATGATCGAAGCGGCTGCTGCTGCACTGGCTCCCACAACATTCGTGTAATATACCAACAAAAATGCACTAATTGCAGAATATACTAAATTTCCTGCATAATCTCCTATACCATAAGCAAAACGCTCTAAAAAGGAAAGTCTTGCATTTGGATTCATCTTATTATTATTCATACTTGTTACCTCCTATTTTGTAATTTATTTGTCTAACGGAAACCATCCAAAATCAACACAACGTCCCAGATCCCAGCTGTCCCAGCCGACCCAGCCATCTGTGTTGACTGTATCTGTAAGCAACTTATAACTCCAGTAAAAATATCCGGATCCCTTATCCCAGGCCTCTTTCTGCATTTTTGCAACCGCCTGATAGATTTCCTTTTTCTGCTCCGGAGTATATGTCTCTACAGAAGCACCTTCCAGTCCGTTAAGAACAGTCTGTCCTCCCTTAGTATCCCAACCACAGGCAAGAGAATTAAACAGACACCACTCACCGCAGATAACCGGGAAATACTGCTGCATTTCCTCGATTTCCTTCATGAAGTGCTCTTTCACATATTTTTCGTATCCTTCTACTGTCTGCTCACATCCCATCATTTCTGCCATCATCAAATATTGATGGGTATCCAGAACGACATTTTTATACTTTTCTTCCCGCATAAAATCTTTCCAGATAGTAAGTTCGAATCCGTCGTGAATAACGATGTATTTATCCTCTGACAGATATTTTTCAATGCGGTCATACGCATCCAGATAAAACTTTCGGATGAATTCCACGGTAATCGGAGCGCTTCCTTTCGCCATCTCCTCGTCTACCGGTGGATATCTTTTCTGGATATTGAGAAGCTCCCATGCTCCCTGCAGTGCCGGTTCATTGATCAGCTCAATTCCCCAGAGTCCTTCTCTGTGTCCGTATCTTTGTGCCAGTCGTTCCAATACGGTATGAACAAATTCCACCTCTTCCGGATTCTGTGCCCATTTACACACGCCGCAGATTCCGCCATTATCAGATCCGTTCTGTCCCTCCGGTGCAGTATGCAGATCGATCAGTATCTTCAATCCATATTTTTCAGCCCAGTTGAATGCCTTGTCCAGATCCTCAATGCATCCAATAAACGGCTCTCTGTCTCCAAAAATAAAATATGGTACCGGAATACGAACCGCATCCAATCCCCATGATTTGATCGTTACAAAATCACGCTCCGTAATGTACTCACTGCGATGGATCTTGATCCTTGCCTCATACACCTCTTTTGACAACTGTCTTGGAAGCCAATACTCATCCTCTGCCGTGGTTCCTTCAAACAATGCCGGATTCATCCACTTTTCCAGAACAAGCCAGTTTCCTAAATTAACACCCTTCACTTTCATAAATGTTCACCCTACCTTTCTTTTTAGATATTCCGTTTCGGTTGTTTCTTAACTTGTGACTACATTTTATGATGGAAACGGGCTTATTTATATTAAAAATGTTAGATTTTTAACATAATTATCAGATAATATGATATACTTCATCTATAACATGACAGAATAGGAGGAACCCCTGATGCAAGATACCATTTTACTTCAATATCTTTCCAAAAAAATGCACACTCATGCATATAAATTAACCATCGACGGGGAAATTACTTTTTCCTGCTGCAAAGTCCTTGCTTTTCAGGATACCTATATCAAAGACAAGGATTTTCTGGACTTTTTACTGGAATCACCGCCACAGGGAATTCCTTGTCTACGATCCATCCGGCAAAAAGATATTTACGGCATCGTTACAGGCCACAATGCTATTTATATTGTCGGTCCTGTCAGTTTTGCCTCTCCTGTTTATCTGAACTGCGACTACAACGAACTAATGTTAGAAGAAGAAATTGAAAAATACGTTCCACAGGTCAATCCGGATGACTACCTGGAAGATATATTGTTTCTGAACCATATGATCACCGGAGTAGAATCAACAACCGAGCAGATCATAGAGACTAACTGCCTCAATCATGACCATACGGGAAAAGTACAAAAACACTTTAACGATATACTATTTGAAAACCATGAAAATAATGTCCATCATAATCCCTACGATCAGGAGATGCGGGAATTTGGCAGCATCGAAAACGGTGATCTGATCCAATTAGAAAAAAGCCTGCAAGAGGATTATGACGGAACGATCGGCACTCTTGCAAAAGATCCCTTGCGCAATCTCAAAAATCTCGGTATTGTTCTGGTCACTCTCGCAAGCCGTGCTGCGATCCGCGGAGGCCTCTCTCCGGAAATTTCCTTTTCTCTGAGCGATTCCTACATCCAACAGATTGAAGAGTGCAAGGATCTTGCCCTTGTCGCTCCCCTTGCCCACAAAGCAGAATTCCAATATGCTGAAATGGTTCATGAGATCAAAGAGAAGCAGAAAGGCATTTTGAAAAAACAGAAAAATCCCCGCATTAATAAATGCAAGGATTTTATCTTTTCTCATTTACATGACCGGATCACACTGGAAGATTTGGCTGCTGAAGCAGACTGTAACCCCAACTACCTCTCCCAGCTATTCAAGGAATGCGAAGGGATCAGTATATCCGGTTACATTCTTCAGGAGAAGATCAACCGTGCCAAAAATCTACTGATCTATTCCGATTATTCCTATATTGAGATCGCAACTTATCTGGGATTTTCATCGCAAAGCCACTTGGGAACCCAATTCAAAAAACACACCGGATACACTCTGCGTCAATACCGTGAAATCTACGGACGAAAGGAATGATCTAGCGTAATTCCCTCTTCAAAATGAAGCTGTTTGCTGCAGATCTCCAACGCAGGCAACCTATGGGATACAAACAACACCGTCTTATCCGTAAGCTGCTTCAGATTATCAAGCAGCCTTCGTTCCGTCTGCTGATCCAGCGCACTGGTGGATTCATCCAATATCAATACCGGACGATCCGCATATAGTGCTCTTGCAATGGCGATCCGCTGCATCTGCCCTTCTGAGAGTCCCGCTCCCTTTTCTCCAAGGATCGTGTCAAGCTGCATCGGCAGGTCATAGACAAAATCTGCACAGGCAAGATGAACCGCCCTCTTTAGTTTCTCGTCAGGATCCATATCATTTCTGTCAGCGTGATTCCTGTCGACACTATCCGTTTTCGGGCAGTCTGCAGTCCCATCCACCTTTGACTTTCCAAAGGTGATCACATCCCGGATGCTGCCTCCCATCAAAAAATTTCCCTGCGGTACATAAGCAAATAGTCTGTTCATATTCTCTATGGCAATACTTGTACCATTGTTCAAGATCACCGATATCGTTCCTGTCTGTGGACGGTAAATTCCCATCAAGAGCTTTAACATGGTAGATTTGCCACAGCCGGAAGTTCCGGTAACCGCCACAAAATCTCTCTTTTTGATCGAGAAAGAAACATTCTGTAATACATCTCTTTTATGTTCGGCAATATCAGTATCTGCTCCATTTGCCGCTACAACATCACCTTCCCGCCCCGTTGAACTGCCTGTATCCGCTTTCCCCGGATAACGGAAAGAAACCTGGTGAAAAGTAATCTCCCGGATCTGTTCCGCATATAGCTTCCGGATCTCTTCGATACTGCGACGCTCTGACTCCTCTATATCTTCATATTGCTCCACTTCCATCAGCCGCTCAGCACTGGCGATCATGGTATAATACCTTGGCACATATCCCCCCAGGCCGGCAAGAGGTGACTGGAGCTGCCCGATCAACTGGATCATAGCGGTCAGCGTACCAAAAGTCACATTTCCATGGATAATGCCATAGCCGCAAAATCCAATTCCCAAAAGATACATTCCATTGATCACAAGGCTGAATCCGCTATTACAAATGTTAGAGATCCACGCTTTTCTCATACGGGAGCTTTTATGAAGCTCCATCGTATCTGCCGCCTGTTCCACCGCTATATTTTCTGCTCCAAAGACACGGACCACAAGCATGCTGCTGATCCGCTCCTGTAGATACATTCGGACTTTCCCGTCTTTTTCCTGAACATCCTTGTGAAATCTCTTGAGCGGTTTTCGAAGTACGACCGTAATCACCAAAAAGAGTATTCCACCGGGGATCATGATCACTGCCAGTCCCGGCTGTAAATATAGAATAAGCACCATAGAACCCACCAACCTTATCAGCATCCCCAAAAATCCCGGTAAAATGTCCGTCATGCCGTCCGCACAAACAACAGTGTCTGATGTAAGGCGATTCATCCACTCCTCCGAATGCTTCAAACTAACGCTTCCATAATCCTTTGTCAGCAGGGAATAAAACATCTCCTGCTTCAAGGTATTTTCCATGCTGCTTCTGGTATATTCCGAAACCTGTCTCGTTATGATGCGGATCGCAAGTTGGCTTAAAACAAGAAGTCCAAACCCTATCATTCCCATCACAAAACCATGGCTGTCCTTTGCTACAGCACGGTCAACCATCTGCTTCATTACAAGGGCATAACAGACCCCAAGTCCACTCACGATAATTTCAAATATGGCCAACAGCACAACAAAGGAACGGTATTTCTTTGTCACTTTTCTAAGCCATGTAAGTGTACTTTTTTCTTTCACCGATACCCTCCAATCCTTCTTCACTTCATTTTCGAAAGCAACCTCCTATTCAGCCGGTACAAATGGAAGCTCTATCGTATCCGAACTTTTTTTGCCGGAATCTGATTTGTCTGATCCACCATTTTTCTGATTTCCCGGTTTCTTATTGTTATTCGTTGTCTGATCTGACCCTGTAGCGGAATCTTTACCATTGCCATCATTGCTTTGATCGCGATCTGGATTTTCCGGCTGATCCTCCTGTTTTGTTGTATTCGCTTTAGAATCCGATGGCTCCTGATTTTCCGAATGTGAGGGCTTTTTATCTGCTTTCGCTTTGCTGTCTGCACCTGTTGTATTCTTTTGGTCCGGCGATTTCGAATCATTCTTTTTCCCTTTGGACTCTGCCTGCTCCCGTGATGCCTTTTTTCCATGCGTACCGGTATCACTCTGTGTGGTTGATGTAGTCTGCCCTGATGCAGCCTGACGGCTATTCTTCATAGTACCCGGACGGCTTAGCGCAATCGTCACTCCAATAGCGATTGCCATAATGACAATTCCAATTCCGGATACCAATAGGATCTTTCTCTTATTTTTCATCTTTACACCTCTGCTCATTTTAGCGGTAGTGTCAAAAGACTACCTCTTTTTTGTTCTAAAACCTTTATTTTAGGGAGT
>ENA-OPBE01002257-OPBE01002257.1-human-gut-metagenome-genome-assembly--contig:-NODE-2257-length-14749-cov-8.672656_pt1 | contig 14749 bp, 13 predicted proteins | sample MGYA00241066_ERZ501448 | MGnify/ENA primary metagenome ERZ501448 (study PRJEB25962, sample SAMEA2042585) | human gut metagenome | biome: human gut; feature: human-associated habitat; material: faeces...
TGGTACGCAGTTCCGTATCTGGGCTATGGGAATATTAAAGGAATATATGAAAAAGGGATTTGCATTAGATGATGACCGATTAAAGAGACTTGGCGGAGGCAATTACTTTGACGAATTGCTTGCACGTATCAGAGACATCCGCTCTTCAGAAAAAGTATTCTGGAGAAAAGTTCTGGAAATCTATGCTACCAGCATTGATTATGATCCCCATGCAGAAAGCTCTGTCCTGTTCTTCAAACAGGTACAAAACAAAATGCACTGGGCTGCCCACAAGCATACCGCTGCAGAAGTAATCTATGAGCGTGCCGATGCAGAAAAAGAAAATATGGGGCTTACCTCGTGGGAACATAACGAAATTCGTCGTTCTGATGTAGAAGTAGCAAAGAACTATCTCACAGAACAGGAGCTTGACGCTCTCAATAAGATTGTCACCGCCTATCTTGATATTGCTGAGGTACACGCCCTTAACAAAGAACCAATGTATATGAAAGACTGGCTGGAAACCATTGACAATTATCTGAAAATGACCCGACGTGATATTCTTACCAGCAGCGGTCATATCAGTCACAAGCAGGCTATCGAAAAAGCTCATGCGGAATATGATAAATATAAGAATCGACTGGATGATATCCTCTCTCCAGTTGAAAAGGATTTTATTGAAAGTATTGGTATGTTAGAACAAATTACAGACAGTTCAAAAAAGTAGCGATTATGAAGTGGTTGCCCTTGCTGAATTGTGAATATCTCTTGGGTGTTAAAAAGGAAAAATAAGCAGTGATCTGAATTATAACTCACAGACCACTGCTTAAATTTTTATTAAAGCGATACCCTACTCCCCATCTTCACTATTTTCAAATGACAACAGCAACATTTTCCCCATAACTTTCCACCTCCTTAAATCTTACTTATGTAATATTTTAATTATTATATAAGTAAGATTTACAGTCAACTATTTTTCCAAAATTGACATTTCAACAAATACAGAATATACTATTCTTATTACAGGTGTAAGATTTAAGGAGAGATTTACATGAAGAATTTACCACAAATTTCGGAAGCTGAATATGAAGTTATGAAAATCGTATGGAAACATGCTCCAATTAACACCAATGAAATAACAGAAAAATTACTGCAGTCCACAAGCTGGAGTCCTAAAACGATACAAACACTTATTAAACGTCTTGTTACTAAAGGTGTACTCACTTATGAAAAACAAAGTCGTGTTTTCGTTTATACTCCATTAGTAAAAGAAAGTGAATATATTTGCCAAGAAAGTAATTCCTTTCTTAATCGTTATTATGACGGGGATATTACAGCTATGTTATCTGCATACATAGAAAATGACAAACTGACAGAACCAGAAATAGAAACGCTTCGCTCTCTTCTATCCAAGAGAGGAAAAAAAGGAGGCGATTAACATGGCTAATTTCATGATACGCTTTTTATTATGCAATGTATTTATCAGCGGTATCGTTGGAATTCTTTTGATAGCCAAATGGGTATTTAGAAACAACTTGTCCAACCGGATGCAGTATAATCTGTGGTTGCTGTTACTAGGACTTTTAGCAGTGCCTTTTATCCCTTTCCGTCTAATTAGTTTTCCGCAAATTTTCTCATGGCTCAGTAGCGTAAGAAACTCTTCCGCTTCTCATGCCGATGTTGGTGCAAATAATGTTATGGATACCGGTTTATCCGGTACTACAAATTGGATGAATGACTTTGCCCTTTCTGTAAATAAAGACACGCCATCAGTTACCGGATACATTTTATTAGGTATATGGATTGTGGGAATGCTTGCGATGATGATATTGGTAATCAAATCTTCTCTTCGTTTACGCACAATAAAGAAATCTGCGCTCCCCCTTCAGAACTCAGAGGTTCGCAGACTGTATAACAAATGCTTGAATGAGATGAAAATAATAAGGAATATTCCTGTGTACAGTACCGCTTTTTTGAAATCCCCTATTATCGTAGGATTTTTGAAGCCATGTATTTATCTTCCAATTCATTTAATCTCAGATTATCACGAATCTGATATGAGATATATGCTATTACATGAACTGCAACACTACAGACATAAGGATGCCATTGCCAATTATCTTATGAACTTTGCCGGAGTTCTTTATTGGTTTAACCCCTTTGTCTGGTTTGCACTAAGAGAAATGCGTAATGACAGAGAAGTTGCCTGTGACACTTCTGTTCTAAAAATGCTTAAAGAGGACGATTATGAAGATTACGGAAATACGCTGATTAACTTTATAGAAAAGGTCTCCTTTTCTCCTTTTCCTTTTGCCGCCAACCTTAGTGGAAACATGAAACAAATGAAGCGTCGCATTATCAACATTGCCTCTTATGAGAAACCAACGTTTTGCAAGAAATTAAAAGGCATGACTGCTTTTATACTGACCACAGTTCTAATAATGGGACTTACACCTTTTATTTCTACATATGCAGCGGACGAAAGTCGCTACCAATGGAAATCTTCCTCAGAAAATATTTCATATGTAGATTTTTCTAAATACTTTGGAAAATACGAAGGAAGCTTTGTTTTATACGATCTTAGAAATGATGTCTGGAGCATACATGATATAGAACATGCTACGCTACGAGTTGCACCGGATTCCACTTACAAGATATATGATGCTTTATTTGGATTGGAAGAAGGTGTCATTACACCACAGGATTCTTTTATTGCATGGAATGGAGAAAACTATCCGTTTGAAGCATGGAACGCTGATCAGACCTTGCAGTCTGCTATGGCTTCATCTGTGAACTGGTACTTCCAATCAGTGGACGAACAGCTTGGAGCCTCTGACGTTTACAGCTATATTCAAGAAATTGGATATGGTAACGAAAACATGAGTGGTGATTTCTCCTCTTATTGGATGGAATCCTCCTTGGAAATCTCTCCAATAGAACAGGTCGAACTTTTAACCAAGCTGCAGAATAACAGTTTCGGCTTCGCCCCTGAAAATATCAATGCAGTAAAAGATGCCATCCGCCTTTCATCTTCTGATACCGGAACACTCTACGGAAAGACCGGAACCGGCCGTGTGAATGGACAGGATGTAAACGGATGGTTCATCGGTTATATCGAAACTGCAGATAATACATACTTTTTTGCCACCAACATTAGTGCAGACAGCGATGCTACCGGAGGCAACGCAACTGAAATAACCATGTCTATCTTGTCAGACATGAATATCTGGGTATCACAGAAATAACAAAAACGAGTAAAGGTTAACTGTAGAATTAACTTTTACTCGTTTTTTCTTTTTTTTAATTACTGCTTTTTGCAATATTCATAAATATTAAATGGTTCTTCTCTTTTTTCAAATAAGATATCAGCTTCTTTAATAATCTTAATAAGTTCTTCTGTCTCTACACCTACTGTTTTTAGTACAAGTAACTTCTTTTCATTCGTTATGAGTAAGAAAAAATCTTTGTATAAAAAGACTCTATCTATTTCTTTAAGTTCACAGATCTTTTTATCTTCTAATTTTATTCCCTGAACATCAATTTCCACTTTGTTATATCTTGATTTATTCCATACAAATTCATGGACATTATTTTCAAATTTTTTTCCCTTAGATTGAAACCAAATAATCCAAATCAATGCAATAATAGAAATCCCCATGTCCACATAAAACATCGGATAACTCTTTACAAAATAGCAGCCGATTGATAACAAAAATAATACTGGTGTCATTATATAAATAATTTTCCTTCTATTATTTTTTGTCTTAAGTAATTGATATGGCATAGCATATTCTAACGAAAGCATATACTCTAATGCTTTTCTATCTTCATCGGTCATAATAGACTTTATAATCATTTTTACACCATCCTTCCATATTGGCATAAATGCCATAATTGGCACAATAGAAATATGTAAAATATGAAGCTACTGATTTTACTGATTTTGGAAATATATTTCATAATTCATCTTGCTCCTTTTTAGTGTCCACGAATATCTATCTCTTTCAGCAAAGAATTCCCATCTCCCCACGAATACACAATGTAATATCCTTTACTCTCTATCTGCTCCGCAAATTGCAATGTACTATGATCGACCACTTCAATCTCTTGTCCTTCTTGGATATCTACAAGATATTCCCACTCATTACTTCTGTACCCTGAATAGTAAGCATCCAATTCTTCCAAAGACAAATCACTTCGAATTAAAATTGCTCCGAAATACTGCATTCCATTTCCGTTACCTGTCAGCTTCCCTGCCCGTGATATTGACTCTATCAATTCCGTTTTCTCTGGCAGTGGTGTTTCACATAATTCCTTTTCCACTTTATAAGCAGTGTGGTTATTTATAAGCGGAATTGAAATCACACCGCCTATTAATACAACTGCTGCCAATATTCCAACTAGTTTTAATTTCTTCATGTGTCCTCCTTCCTTTTCTTACATCTGTAAGATTACCACAAAACACAACTATTATCAAATCATTCTTCTGTTGCTATTCACGAATTCGGTATTGGTAGTCTGGTATATGCATAATTCCGTCATTTAAGATTTCATTCCCCAAATATTGAAAGCTACCATCATCAGCAAACTTTACCGTAAGTTCATGGGTTATGACCGCATCATCACAAATGACCATATCACACACCGCATCCACCGTTAATGTCACTGTTCCATCCTCATTTTCTTTGATATCAATAACCTCCGGCAACGAAGTTCCAAAAAAAGTTGGTGCATAGTTAAGGCAGCCTAGTCGTACCCATACATAAGTCTGATTTTTTTCATCAAATACCGCATATTCCTGAATTTGCTCTGCTGTTACCGGAAGATATTCCATGATCAAACTCTCAAATTCTTCTTTTGGTATTCCATTTGGATAATCCTCGGCATCAAACGCTTTCTGATGTTTCATGGCATACAGATATTCATATATTCCATTATAGTCCAGTTTTTCCATATGGTCAGTATCCCAATTCGAGCATAAAAGATTATTTCCCTGATACCCCAGACCTTGTACGCATCGTTCTGACATTTCCCGTTGTTCCTTAGATAATGGCTTTATTCTTACCAGACAGCTTCCGTCAACAATCTCTGTAACCTCCAGTGGTTCCGGAACACATAATTCATAACAAAACCATCCTTTATCCGTATATTTCCACTCCTTTATCCTTGCATAAGAAATATAGGACAATCCATATGTATCATTGGTGTTCCATGTAGCACACGCACTTATTAAATACATGTCCTTTCCATCAAAAATAAATTTATCTCTGCCAATGCCACCATCTGACTGCAACTCGTAAAGCACTATAAAACCAGCTTTCTCTTCCTGACAGTTTTTAAGAAAATCTTCGACTTTTTTATAATTTTCCATTGCTGCATATGCTTTCATCGTTATAACCGGATACCCTTTTTCTTTTATCCGATCCTGCATTTTATAGATTGTCTTATCATCCAGAACCGTATTAACTGCCTCCCCTTTATCTGCCTGAGTATAAATATCAGAAATAAGCTCCAGAATCATTTTACACTCATCCTCTGCTTCTTTTCTTTCCGGCTCATCTATTGGAAGGTCATAACCTTTTTCCCACTGTTCTGCAACATCTTCTTTTGCATTCTCGTTTTCTTCCGTAGAATCAACATCTCTACTATCCATCAACTGACTATCTGATGTCATATCTTTCCTTATGCATCCACATAACAGGCAACTGATCAGTACAATGAACCAAATACGCTTTTTCATAAATATTGTCCTTTCCATTCAGTCACATTTCCCATATCTCCTCTGCTGATGATGTTCTCGCATTCTTTTCATAAAAAATTCCTGTACTTACAATCATCACCAATAGAATCACAAAAATGATTCCAAACTTTTTTACAAACCATTTCATATCTTCCATCACTGTCCTCCGTATATATCATTCCATTCATCTTCAGTTAAACGCGGTGTATGCCATGTAATGTTGTTATTTTCTTCCTCTGAAACAATGTAATTTGATACATACTGGAATCCCCCGTCAGATAATGGTCTGACCGTAACATCATGCATATATACATTTGAATCGCCTGCATACGGATATATCACATGAACGTTGAGCGTTATCGTCCCATCCGAATGTTCTTTATACCCAACCACCTCGGAATACGGATATTCTGGATACTCTATCTCATAAAATCCTCTTGGTTTATATTCGTATGTTTGAGTTTGATAATCGTAAATAGTTTTTTTCTGCAATTTATCACTGTCGATATTAAAATATTCCATAATTACATTTTCAAACTCTGTTTTAGGAATATGATAAACTGCACCTATACCTAAGTTATCATCTGCTACATATGGAAATTTTTCATTATGCAACTTTGGATACAACAAATCAAACATGTCATAGAAATTCAGTTCTCCAAAATCATCCTCATTCCAATCCACTAAAAACATATTATTTAACTCATATCCTATTGGCAAAAGATATTTTTCATTTAATTCCCGACACTTTGCATCCAATGGCAGTATACGAAATGCTACATGCTCTTCTGCAGAACTTAATGTTAATACATACAATTCTTCTGAAAAATAAGTTCCAGAAAACATCAGATATCCATCATCGGTATATCTCCAATAATCGGTTTGATATTCACCTTCATCCTCACTTTTCATAATCCCATCTTTGTATCCGTAATAGCATCTTTTCACATGAACCACTCCTTTTTCTGTCTGTAAATGGTAGACCGAAAATCCTCCCAGACTACTCACTTGGATAATTGTCACTTCTGCTTCTTTCTGGTTCTCTACCGAATCACAAAAATCCATCACACTTTGCATTTGTGTCATATCAACTCGATTTTCACAATCAACTGCCGCATATCCACATTCCCCAAATCTTTCTACAACTTTACGTACTGTTTCCATATCCTTCAGCTTATTTTTTGTTGTGGCTTCCGCATAAATATCTATCGGAATATTTATAAAATTGTCATCCATTCCTTTCTCACTGACAATTTCAATAGGTTCAGAAGATACTGGTTCTTCTGTATTCCCTTTACATCCCGAAATCCCCATCGAAAAACCTATACTAATTACCAGAAAACCACTTTTCAAGAACCTGACTATCTTTTTTGACAACATAACCGCTTCCACCTCTTCCTTTTACGTCTTCTACCATGCTGACGATCATAATAGGACGCTCCATATTCTTGTCCGTTGTAAAAACAGAAAACCATCCCAATTCAGTCCCCGTTGTATCATCTTTTGATGCTTTGATTTCTGCAGTTCCCGTTTTTCCGGCTAATATAATATCCGTTCTATGTGCTGCATAGCCAGTTCCATGAGGATTGTTTATGACTTCTTTCGTATCCTCCAAAACAGTTTGCGCCACATCCTTTGTAAATGCTTCTTTAATCCAGACATCAGGCATTGCATCTTCCTTATATGTAAGATATGGTTTTATCATATTTCCTTCATTGCAAAATGCAGAATACATACAAGCCATATGCAAAGGATTCACAAGAATCTGACCTTGTCCATAGCCACTATCAGCCAACTGTACCTCTTTTTCAATTTTTTCTGTATTGGAAAACTGCGATTTTGCCATCTTAATATCAAATGGAAGTACATCATTGAATCCTAGTTTTGTTAATGAACTTTCCATATCGTTTTTCCCAATTTTTAATGCCGCCTTTGCAAAATAAATATTATCCGAATAAATTAAAGCATTTTTTAGAATAACCGGCTCATAAGCATGAAGCGTCGTTACATAATAAGATCCCCATGAGGAATCTTTCTGCCAGCTCAATCCTTCATTTCCATAATCCTCGTTAGGATCAATCGCCCCCGTTGTTAATCCAATAGCAGCTATGATTGGCTTAAACGTAGAGCCTGGACACCAGACCTGTCGAAAACGATTATACATAGGTTTGTTCTCATCTTCATTCAGCGCATTCCACTTTTCACTTGACATGCCCCTAATAAAATCGTTGTTATCATATGAAGGTGTACTGACTAAAGCCAATACTTCTCCCGTATACTGATTGATAGCAACTGAACAGCTCTTATCATCTTTAAATTGTTCATATAATTCTTTCTGCAAATCCGAATCTATCGTTAGTTTTATATCTTTTCCATTTTCCACAATCGTGCTTACTACGATTTTTTTCTTATTGCCGTTTGAATCAACAATAGAAATAGCACACCCATTCTGTCCCTTTAATTCTTTTTCAAATAACCCTTCCATTCCACTTTTTCCAATCACACTGTTCGATGTATATCCCTCCCCTGCGTGTTCTTCTAAATCTTCTGCTGTAACGTTTTGAACATATCCTACTAAATGTGCAGCAGCCTCCCCCAGTGGGTATTCCCTTACAGTGATATCTGAAATTTTCACACCTGGAATCTCTAATAATTTCTCCTGTCTGTCTTTCTCTGCCAATGTTTCCTGATCTGGCTCAATCGACATCAGTTTTAATTCATTCACCTTTGGAACTGTTTTTAATGGTACAAATGAATCATCTTTTACCCATTTTGCCGCTAATTTTTTTTCTATATCTTCTGTTTTCATTTCCAATAATTCTGCCAACTGGCTGATAGCATCATTCTTATTCTCTAAATTTCCGGGAACTACGCCTATAGAAGAAGCCACTCCCTCGCCTGCAAGCAACTGACCATTTCGGTCTATAATCTGCCCTCTCTTAGCACTTGTTGTAGACACTTTTACTTTATCTGTGGAATCCAGTTCTGGAAATATCAAAGAATCATTCCATATCAGCTTATATTTGCCTTTTTCCAGTATAAATGATGCCTTATTTTCAAAAGTAACGTTTCCCGCAACAGTATCCATAGATGTTTCATAACAGATCTCTTTTTGTTCTTTATCATAAGATGTGATATGAACTTTCATATTATCTACATCAATTCCCTCATAAATAGCAGAATTACGTTTTACAAAATCTTCCTGACTGATATTCCCAGATATTCCTGCATCAATCATTTCATACATTTGTTCATATTCTCGATTTGAAATATGAGCCATATATGTTTTAAGAACCTTCTCTGGTGATACATCAGGTACACTTTCATACCATACAAACAAGGCAACCACAGCTGTAATCAAACATAAATTCACGAGCCATATAATGTATATCCTGCTTTTTTTCTTTTTTTTCGTCATAGCATCTCCTTTTCTTACATTTGTAAGATTTCATTTTAAAAAAAATTGTTCTTTCCATTTAAAAAGTTATGTCAAAGCAATCATGATTTCTTTTTTCGGTAAATACTCCCCCCCTTTTCATATCTTACATCTGTAAGATTTAAACGTCAAGTATTTATTTTACTTTTATTCTAAATAACAAAGCATCTGGCACATCCTAAGGAAGTGGCAGAAATGGCAAAGCAAAACCGCACCAATCCGGTGCAATTTTATCTCAGCAATGATGAGCAATACATCCTCAACACCAAATTCAAAGCATCCGGCATGAAGAGTATTTCTGCGTTCCTGCGCAAGCTGATCTTATATGGATATGTGTATGATGTTGATTACAGTTACCTGCGAAATTATAATACGGAGTTGGGACGTATCAGCTCCAATTTAAACCAGATTGCAAAGAGGGTAAACAGCACCGGAAACATTTATCAAGAGGATATAAACGAAGTAAAGGAGTTGATGAATGAGGTATGGCAGTCTGATCAGAATGGTTCGACTTGGAAAACACAGCTCAGGCGGGACATCAATTTTTGTATCAAGTCGGCTTCCACCTATGAAGAATTTCTGCTTCTTATGCGGGCAAAAGGTTACGAAATCAAATGGAAAACTTTTGGAGAAGATGCTGCAAAATATATCTCTTTCCGCCCTTTGGACAAGGAGCGTTTTGTTCGTGGCAGTGCTATGTCTTTAGGGAAAGAATACACAAAAGAACGTATCAAGGAACGCATCGAAAGGAAACGGGAGCGAAAGGCAGTGATCCCCAAAAGGGACTACTCTGCCTGCAAGCTCATTGACACCTCGGACGATAAATTTCAGAACAGTCCGGGACTGCAACAGTGGGCGGCAATCGAGAATCTGAAAATCGCCGCACAAAACTATAATGAAGCTGGTTCTCTCTCCGATCTGGAGCATAAGATTACTGTAAAAACCGAAGCCGGACGGTCTGCCAAACAGAGTGTTGTGGAACTGGAACACCGTATGAAAGACCTTGCGGAAATCATCAAATATGCCGAGCAGTACAAAGACAACCGTTCCTATCATATCGCCTACAAAAAAGCCAAGAACCCGGACGCATATTTCCGCAGATACGAGAGCCAGATTATCCTTTATGGCGGTGCAAGGCGTATGCTTGAACAGGCAACAATCTCGTCAAAAGGCGGGCAACTTGCCCGCCGTAAATCTTTAAATTATGCTTTGATTTTTCCAGAAAATATTTTACTTACTTTGTTTTTCATGAGTATGAATACAATTTTTACTTATTTCCGTATCTGCGAAAACTCTTATAAATAAAAGGCAGTAAGGCTATTGCCATCACTGTATACATTACCATTACAAGCGGAATTTGTCGAAATACACAATTCCCAATCTGATAAATAAGTGGGACTTTTACACTTGCCTGTACATTTGTCAAAATTGTTGGTATCAAATTGAAAAGCGTTGTATACCCAGAAAGTGCCCGTCCTATAAATGGCAATAAGCAATATAAAAAGAACGGAATGCAAACAGCGACACTAATTGTATGCATTTTAGCCGCTACTAACATAGACACTGAAGCCGCCAGCATACTGGCTATAAATCCACATACAACTGTCAATAAATAGTATTGTCCATATGACATAATGTAAATACTATATGCCTGATACATTTGGTAAGGTGTATTCATACCACTGGTTCCCATAATTCCAAAACAAATCACACTAAGTAATATAATTCCCATACAATAAATCATAACTGTCGTAACTACTCCTGCCAGTATTTTTGTTTTAACAGCTTTTGTACGTCCATACTTTGTAGAGAAAAATACTGCATCTGCTTTTGTCTGAAAATCATCTGCAAATATTCCAGCACAAATAAAACCAACTATGATTGCCAGAATAATAGAATACGTTTCTACATACATAATCATAGTATCCCATGAACTATAAGATTCGTATTCTACTGGTAATTTTATTTCATTATATTTCTTTTCCAAGTATTTTTTCTGAACAGAAGTCTTTCCATATTCTTCTGCCATCTTTTCCATATTTTTATGATAAGTGTCATAGAACTCTTGTATATTTTCTTCTGTAATTTGATTCAGAACACTTTCATCATATTCTGCATCCGGTGTTAATACCGATATTATAAAACTCCTAATATCATCTATCGGTTGCAATGTCGTTCCGTAAATTGCATTTTCTTCTGAGGATTGTGTCACCGCATTTTTATTTTGTTCTATAACTTTTCCAAGTTCATCTTCTGTCAATGTACCTTTCCATGCTCGTCTGTTATCTGTAAGTTTTCTTGTTGCCATAATTCCAGTACTAGCATTTCCATTCTCATCCACATAGCGATTACTTGTAACTGCAAATCCGCTAAAAATGACAGCAAGTATCAATGCCAATCCGATTGCAAATACATTAATTTTCTTTGAAAAAATTCGTTTTAATTCTAATTTAAGCATCTTGTTTTTCCTCCGATTTTTCTCCAAAATAAAATAGAAATGCATCTTCCAGATTTTTTTCTACAGCCACAGCATCTTCTGTTGGCTTTTCTATTGAAATAATTCTAAGCTCTGCTCCGGTTTTTGTTGTTTTTATATTTCCAACCAAATATTCATTCATATATTTGTCTATCATACTTCTCGAAACATTACATTGCCATACCTTTTCTTTCATAGAAGATACTAAATCTTCCGCAGTACCTGCATAAAAAAGTTCTCCATCTTTCATTAACATAATGTTATTCGCAATGTACTCAATATCCGATACAATATGTGTAGACAAGAGCACCAAACGTTCTTCCGACAATTCACTAATTAAATTACGAAAACGTATTCTTTCATTCGGGTCTAATCCAGCGGTAGGTTCGTCCAGGACAAGAATTTGCGGATCGTTTAACATCGCCTGTGCTATTCCTACACGTCTAACCATTCCTCCAGACAAATTCTTCATTTTTCTTTTACTGAATTTTTCCATTCCTACTTGATTTAATAATTGCTTCACTTTTTTTCTGGCAAACGGCATTTTTAACCCTTTTATAGAAGAAATGTACATCATATAATCATATACGGTCAAATCTGGATAATATCCAAAATCCTGTGGTAAATATCCCAGAACTTCTCGGTATTCACCTCCTAGTTTCCATATATCTTTACCATTCCATAATATTTGTCCTTCTGATGGTTGAACAATCGTACAAAGCATACGCATTAATGTGGTCTTTCCTGCTCCATTTACTCCAAGCAGTCCATAAATTCCTTTTTCCATAACACAATTCACTTTATTAACAGCATTTACTTCTCCGTATTGTTTTGTTACATTTTTAAATTCTAATTTCATACGTGTAATCCTCCAAAATTTTTTCATCAAATAGCAATGACTTCTGAACACAAAAAATAAAATATACAAAAGTCAATATCAGCATAGCCACCCATACCGGAGTTACAATTTTCTGATAAATAACATCATTTGCAACAATCATCATCCATAAACCAACCCATACCAGACAGGAAAGCACTGCTATATATTCTGATTTTTCCCATCTGCTGTACAATACACGAAAACATATACAACATGAAACATTTACCGGAAGCAAAAAATTAACCACCAAATCACTTAACGAGAGTATTGTTGTTTGATATGTAATTGCCAAAAACACCATAACGATCACCAGATCCACTACTCCAAACATTAACATTCTTGCTGTACAAATCTGACGCAGTGTGTAATAAGACGCCTGCTCAATTTCAATCGCACCATTTCTTCTGTTTTTCCAAATTTCCGGGACAATCAGAACCACAAATATTGTGGCAGATATTCCCATAATCCTCATCATATCTTTTATGTCTGACGTATAATTACTCAACCATATCCATAGACACATAAGAATACAACCTTGTAAAATCCACCATCTTTTTTTTATGAATTTTGTCTGCTCATACAAAAATTCAAAATAAGATGTTCTATGCGATTGTTTCGATAAAACCGACTCTGACAAAATATTCTGACATGCTTTTACTGTTCTGTTTTCTGCTTCAATCCTTAGATATTTTTTTTCAATCTCCTCTTTATATTCCTTTATTTGCTGCTTATATTTCATCATAGTTTTTCACCTCCAACTCTTTCATCAAAAGTTCTTTTGCTCTTCCAATTCGATATTTTACAAGCGAAAGTTTTATGTGAAGTAATTCTGCAATTTCTCTTTGTTTCAATTCTTGAAAAAAATATAAAACTGCCGTTTCTCTAATTTCTTCCGGTAACTTTCTCACTGCCTGTTCAATAGTTAATCGGACTCCTAGCTCTTCTACATGATTTTTACTACTGTCCTCTGATTTTAGCAGTTCCTCTGATGGAATATCTTTTTTCTTTTTGTAATAATTTTTAACGGTATTTCCGGCAATTGTATAAAGATAATTCTTAACTTTTCCATATTCTTTATATCTATATAAATTGGAAAAGAAACGTGTAAACACTTCTTGTGTCAAATCCTCTGCCTCATATGGATCATTTATATGTAGCAAACAATATTGATATATACTTGAGTAATATTTTTTGACCAGTTTTTCACACGCATCTTCATCTCCTGCTCTTGCTAGATGTACTAACAAAGAATCAGTTTTGTATTCCATTCGCAAATTTGCCTCCCTCTGTTTTCTAAATAATATAACAATCCTACTATAAAAAAAGTTAGGATTTTCTTTTGTTTTTATTTATATTTTTCTAAATATTCTTCCAAACATAAATTTTCTTCTTTCATTATTTTAGCGACAGTCGTTCCAACATAACGGTAATGCCATGGTTCATTACTAATTCCTGTTATATCCGTTTTATCTTCCGGGTAACGTTTTACAAACCCATATTTATATGCATTTTCGTCTAACCATTGATATACTTTTTCAGAAGAACATTTGTCGGTATCCGCATTAATATCAACACTCAGTCCTAATTGGTGTTCGCTTGTATCGGGAATTGCAACATATTTCTCGGCTCTTTTTTTTGCTTCTTTCGCAGAATATCCTTGTTTTTCATATTCATTGATTTTCTCGTCCATAATTTTTTGTTGTTCTTCTGTTGTTCGATATCCTTCTCTAACAAACAGTGCCAGCCCCTCAGCTCTTGCATCATTAAACATTTGTTGTAATTCTGGATAAATCCGTGAATCTACTTTTTTACCATTCGATAATTCTGTCAATTCTACTTGATAATTATTTGGAATATAATGATTTCGATCGACCAAAATAAGATTCCATTCACCCGAAGTGTCTGCAAAGGACTTTTCTGACTGCAAAATTTTCGGTAATGTTAATTCTCCAACCTGCACATCGATTTTTATTGTTCTCCACATTACAACGATTATTATGATAGTCATTAAAAAAATGAATACTCGTAAAATATTCTTTCTTTTGCGATTGCTGTATCTTCTTTTGTTCATTTTTCTCCCACACTTTCATTATCAAAATATTTCTACTTTTAATATAATTAACAACCAAAACGACAAAAGAGTTAGTATCTAAACTTATTTATCAATAAAAAGTTTATTTTTTCTCAATTTCCCCTCAATGCCTTTTTCCTCCGATTTTCGTATGCTTATCCCACAGC
>ENA-OPBE01002267-OPBE01002267.1-human-gut-metagenome-genome-assembly--contig:-NODE-2267-length-14696-cov-3.230585_pt1 | contig 14696 bp, 12 predicted proteins | sample MGYA00241066_ERZ501448 | MGnify/ENA primary metagenome ERZ501448 (study PRJEB25962, sample SAMEA2042585) | human gut metagenome | biome: human gut; feature: human-associated habitat; material: faeces...
TTTCACCCACCTATGAGCAAGCTCATGTGGGCTTAGACCTTTTGACCCTGGCATCTAAAAATTCATGACGATAAATTTATCAAATTAAAATATCTGCCTGCACACCAGAGTATTTTACTACTAGATTCTGCAGAAATTCAAGCAGATTTTTTACTGATTTCTCTTTCTAGTATGGCACATTTTTCGTGAAAGTCAATAAAAAATGACTAAAATTCATTTTTTTAATTTTCTAATATTGACTATTAGTCATTTTGAGCTATACTAGAAGAGGCTAAAATATATGAGACAGTTTAGGAGATGATACAAATGGTCAAAGTTGGCAAATGGATTGCCAGGCACAGGGTTCTGATGCTGATCGTCGGATTCCTGCTGATTATTCCGTCAGTGATCGGAATGGCAAAGACGAGAGTAAATTATGATTTGCTCAGTTATCTTCCAGAGCATCTGGAGACAGTAAAAGGTCAGGATATTCTGGTGGATGAATACGGGATGGGAGCATTTTCCATGGTCGTGGTCGAGAACATGGATATGAAAGATGTTCAAAAACTGGAAGAAAAATTTGAGAATGTTTCTCATGTAAAAGATGTTTTGTGGTATGATGATGTTGCGGACATCAGCCTTCCGGTAGAGATGATCCCAAGCAACCTGCGAGAAGCCTTTTTCAAGGGTGATGCAACGATGATGCTTGTATTATTTGATAATACGACATCTTCAGACGACTCCATGGATGCAGTCGGTGAGATGAGAAAGATCGCAAATGAGCAGTGCTTTATCAGTGGAATGACAGGTGTTGTAGCAGATATCAAGAATCTGGCACTGAAAGAACTTCCGATCTATGTTGTGATCGCAGCACTTTTAAGTCTGATTGTTCTGGAACTGACTTCGGGTTCTTTCGTTGTTCCGATCCTGTTCCTTCTGAGTATCGGACTGGCGATTCTCTATAATCTGGGAAGTAATGTTTTTCTGGGAGAGACTTCCTATATTACGAAAGCACTGACAGCGGTTCTGCAATTAGGAGTTACGATGGACTATTCCATTTTCCTGTTAAACAGTTATGAGGAGAATAAAAAGCGGTTTCCGGGAGAGAAAGAGCGTGCTATGGGGCATGCGATCGCCAATACATTTAAGTCTGTTGCTGGAAGTTCTGTGACGACGGTTGCCGGATTTATTGCCCTGTGCGTGATGACTTTCGCACTTGGACGGGATCTCGGAATTGTTATGGCGAAAGGTGTACTGATCGGAGTGGTCTGCTGTGTAACAGTTCTTCCGTCACTGGTACTGGTTTTTGACAAACCGATTGAAAAGACCCAGCATAAACTGCTTTTAAGCAACATGGATAAGCCTTCTGCATTTATTACAAAGCATTATAAGGCATGGATCATTATTTTTCTGATCCTTCTGTTCCCTGCGATTTACGGAAATAATCATACTAAGATTTACTATAATATTGCAGAGTCTCTTCCGGAGACATTGGACAGTAATGTGGCGAATGCAGAACTGAAGAAAGATTTTAATATGAGCAATCTGCACATGGTCATGATGGATAAGAACATGGATGCAAAGCAGAAAAAGAAGATGCTTGAAGAGATTGATGAAGTAAAGGGTGTCAAATGGACAATCAGCATGAATTCTCTGATCGGTCCGACCGTACCGGATTCCATGATCCCGGATGACATGAAAGAGATGCTTCAGAGCGATGATTGTGAACTTGCCTTTGTATGCTCAGAGTATGAGTCGGCAACAGATGAGGTCAATACGCAGATTTCAGCCATTGATAAGATCGTGAAGTCTTATGACAAGAGTGGAATGGTCATTGGAGAAGCTCCACTGATGAAGGATCTGCAGGATGTAACGGATGTGGACTTAGTGAATGTAAATGCTATTTCCATTGCAGCGATTTTCCTTATTATCATGATCATATTCAAGTCGATCTCCCTGCCGATTATTCTGGTAGCGGTAATTGAGTTTGCAATCATGGTTAATATGGCAATCCCGTTCTATCAGGGAACCAGCCTTCCGTTTGTGGCAAGCATTGTAATCGGAGCAATCCAGTTGGGAGCAACGGTAGATTATGCGATTCTGATGACAACCCGTTATCAGAAAGAACGTCAGCGTGGAAGAGAGAAGATGGAAGCAATCAGTATTGCACATAAGACCAGTATGCCGTCTATTATCAGCAGTGGACTGAGCTTTTTTGCAGCAACATTCGGAGTGGCCTGCTACTCACAGGTAGAGATGATCGGTTCGATCTGTACCCTTCTTGCAAGGGGAGCGATCATCAGTATGATCGTAGTTATCATGATCCTGCCTGCAATGTTTATGATATTTGACAAGGTAATATGCAAGACCTCGATTGGTTTCCTCGGGGCAAAAAAGAAACCCGCAGAGGTGAAATAGAAGGGAGTTAAATTATGAACAAGAACAGAAAAATCAAACGTAGCCTTACAACTTCGCTTGCTGTTGGAATGTCAGTCATGATGGGAGCGGTTCCGGTTTATGCGGCAGGCAGCACAGATACGCAGGATGTATATAAGGAAGAAACGGTTTATGTCAATGCAGATGCGACAGGAAATAGTGACGAGGTGACGGTATCTGACTGGCTGAAAAATTCTGGAAGTGTATCGGGAAACCTGACTGATGAAAGTATTTTGAAAGAGATTAAGAATGTCAAAGGTGATGAGACATTTACGGAGAATGGAGATCAACTGACCTGGAATACTGCGGGAGAAGATATTTATTATCAGGGTACGACAGATAAGGAACTTCCGGTATCCGTAAAACTGACCTATTTTTTGGACGGCAAGGAAGTAAAACCGGATGAGCTGAAGGGAAAGCGGACATCTCAAGATCCAGGTACAGTATACAAATAACGAAAAGAAGACCGTCACAGTGGATGGAAAAGAAGAGGAAGTTTATACACCATTTGTCATGATGACCGGAATGATCCTTCCGAATGAAACTTTCAGCAATGTAACGATCGACAATGGAAAAGTTATTTCAGACGGAAGCCGTAATATTGTAGTCGGATTTGGTATGCCGGGACTGAAAGACAGCCTTGATCTGGATGAAGAGACAACAAAAGAAGCTGAGGATAAAGGCGTAACGATTCCAGAGAATTTTGAGATGGAGGCAGATGTAACTGATTTCACAATGTCTTCCACCTTTACAGTTGCCCTGACAGATCTGCTGGATGATATGGATAATATCATAGATGTTGATTCACTGAAAGATTCACTGAATGAGCTGGAAGATGCTGCACTGGAACTGGTCAGCGGATCAGGAACACTGGCAGATGGTGCTTCCACACTGGCAGACGGAGTGAGCAGCTATACAGCAGGTGCAGATGAACTGAATGCGGGCATTCAGAAATATCTTGGCAGCAACGGAGAACTGAACGGCAGCGTGACAGAGTATGTCAATGGAGTAGGCAAAGTTGTCAAAGGCGTTAAAGACTATACAAGTGGAACTAATGCACTGGCAAATGGAGTGACTTCCTATGTGGTAGGCGAGCAGAAGATTGCAGCAGGTGCCGCACAGTTATCTCAGTTAAGCAAAGGTCTGGAGCAGGTGCAGACAGCCGTAGATACATTGAGCAAAGCGGCTGACGGAAAAGGAGAGGCAACAGACGATCTGGTGATCGCAGCCAACCAGCTTGCAGCAGGTACAAAGCAGTTACAGGCAGTACTTGGCTCAGAGGAAGTGACAGCACTTCTGACGCAGGTGAATGGTATGGTGACAACCGGAAATGAACTGATTTCTGCAACGGAATCTCTTTCTGCAAGTCTTCAGACAGGAATTGCCACACCGGTAGCCAATATTGCAGCAGCACTGACCGGAATGGAAACACAGCTCAATGCAATCAATACCCAGCTCGGAACACTGCAAAGTGACTGTGAGACAGCGGTTGCAGATGTCAATGCGAAGATTACAGATTACAATACAAAAGTGGATGCAGCACAGGCAGCAGCCAATACAAGCAAGACGCAGATTGCAAATGCGATCAGTGCATTGCAGGTTCAGTTAAATGCGACAACAGATGAGTCAGTAAGAGATCAGATCAGTACAGCAATTACGGCACTTCAGAATGCACAGACTGCTGCAGACGGACTGAACAATGTGCAGAAAGCATCTGCGATCACGGTCAGTGTACCGACCTTTGACCTGTCAGCCATCACAAGCGGGGCAGCAACGCTTCAGACAAATCTGAAGACATTTAAAGAGACTGCAGCAGCATTACAGCAGCAGCTTCCGGAAATGCAGAAGAAACTGGATGCTATTGCAGCAGCAAAGGACAGTCTTCCGTCAGATTCAATCAGCCAGCTTACAGCATCTGTGACTCAGTTGAATCAGGGAATGCAGGGACTGAATACCGGACTTGGAACTCTTTCAGGCGGACTTGGACAGTTGAATACATCTGTTCAGGCACAGTTCCCGACAGCAATCCAGGGAATTACTGAATTGAATGGCGGATTTATGCAGCTCGGATCTTATAATACTTCTCTTCTTTCAGGTGCAGAGAAACTGAAAGGAAGCAGTTCAACACTGGCAGCCGGAGCAGGAACGCTGCAGAGCGGAACGAACCAGCTTGCATCCGGTCTGAATACACTTGGTTCACAGATGTCAGCCGGTGCAGCGAAACTTTCAGCCAACAGCAATGCACTTCGTGAAGGAGCTTCCTCACTTTCAGAAGGAGCAAAGAAGCTGGCAGATGGTATGGATCAGTTCGATAAAGAAGGAACAAGTAAATTAAAGAGTACAGTAGAAGACGAATTCGGAGATGTACTTGACAGACTCAAAGCACTGACCTCTGATGACTGCACCTACAATACATTCAGTGGTAAGGACAGCAAGATGGATGGAAGTGTAAAATTTGTGATCGAGACAGAAGCAATCGAATAATTGACGATTCACTTATATTTGTATCATCTTATAAAGAGGGACGGAGCAGATACTTGACCGGTATCTGTGGTATTCCCGTTCAAAACGATTGTGCTTGACCGGTATCTGCTCCGTCCTGTTCGTTTTACGGGCAGATGACAGGAATCAGTTTTTCAGTATAATCTGATCTGATCGGGAAATACTTCTAAAAAAAGAAAGAAGGCAGAATATGGGAAAGAAAAAAGAAAAACCGATCAATTTAAACGAACTGGAAGAGGAAGAAAAAATGAAGTATGAGATTGCGGAAGAACTGGGACTGTTAGACCGGGTACTTGCACAGGGCTGGAAATCACTTACTTCCAAAGAGACCGGGAGGATCGGCGGACTGGTGACAAAAAGAAGACGGACGCAGGAGAACGGGACAGCACAGACGGAGGAAAAAATATAGAAAACCGGAAGCAGAAAGGTCTTATTTTGACAAAACCACTCATTTTTGATAAAATGCTCAGAATGGGGAGCATGGTTGGGTGATTTATTATGATAGAAAAGATGAATATATTTGATGTGGAGATTCCAATCCTGACAGCAAAAGAAGCGATGATCCGGGCAATGCAGTATCTCGAGAGTGAGTCAGTGGATACGATCGAGCTGGTTTCCATGGATATGCTGATGAAAGAAAGAGAAAATGCACAATGGAAAGAGCAGATCAATGCACTGACGATGCTGCTGCCGGAGAATACAGAGATCCTGAAAGCGGCAGAGATAGAAAATGAAAAGCTGTTCCGGGAAACTGAAGAGAACGTTTTCCTTAAGATGTTCATGAAGTATATGCAAAAAAATCATAAAAAAATATTCCTGCTTGCAGACAGTGAGGAAAATCTGGGAAAAGTAGAGGCGGTTCTGTCCAGGCACAACCGGGGAATCCGCGTTACCGGGCAGATGGTGATTTCGGAGAATGAAGAGCAGATCCAGGATGCGATCAATGCCATCAACGGAACGGAGACGGACTGTATCCTGTCGGTGCTGCCGTCCCCGTTTCAGGAACGGTTTATTACGGCAAATAAAGCCCTTCTGAATGTACGGGTCTGGCTGGGAGGCGGCTGTGCGTTTACAGGGCATCTGGATGAGATAAAATTGAGGAACCGGATCCGTTTTTTTATTCAGAAGAAAATTTTCAGATATCATGTAGAACAGGAAAAAGAATAACGGATTTGCCTGGAAATAAGATCTATATTCGGAAAATTGTGAACTATGCTAAGTCTGAAAATATGAATTTTTTGTAAAAAATTCAAAAAAATGACTAAAATAAAAGGATTTACTCTTTATTTTTTTGCAGTTTTGACTTAATATACTAAGTGGAAATGTGTACGTAAAAAAAATCGACACGAAAGGTATGTGTAAATTGCACATATCGAAGAACGGATGGAATGGAGGAAAAAGGATGATTTCTAATCAGATACTTCAGAATACGATTGAAGGATTGAAGGGGATTTCCAAGGTTGATTTTTGTGTGTTAGATACAGAGGGGAAGGAACTGGCAGCTACAGGCGAGGTAGATAAGAACTGTTCGGATGCAGTGCTTGCATTTGTAGAGTCCCCTGCAGACAGTCAGGTAATCCAGGGAAGACAGTTCTTCAAGATTTTTGATGAGCAGCGTCTGGAATATGTGCTTGTTGCCAATGGAGACAGCGAGGGAGAATATATGCTGGGAAAGATCGCAGCATTCCAGATCCAGAGTCTTCTGGTTGCATATAAAGAGAGATTTGACAAGGATAATTTTATCAAAAACCTGCTTTTGGATAACCTTTTGCTGGTGGATATTTATAATCGTGCCAAAAAATTACATATTGACACGGAAGTGAAACGTGTTATCTTTATTATTGAGACATCCCACGAAAAAGACAGTGCGGCTCTTGACAATGTGCGGAATCTTCTCGGAAGCAAATCCCGCGATTTTGTAACTGCGGTAGATGAGAAGAATATCATTGTTGTAAAAGAACTTTCAGAGAAAGATGGAAATAAAGAACTTGAAAAAATGGCGAAGGATATGCTGGATCTGCTCCGGTCAGAGGGAGGCGACGAGCAGGTGCATATAGCATATGGAACGATGGTCAACGACATCAAGGAAGTTTCCAAGTCTTATAAAGAAGCCAAGCTGGCGTTGGATGTGGGCAAGATCTTCTTTAGCGAGAAAGATATCGTTGCCTATACAACTCTTGGAATCGGCAGACTGATCTATCAGCTTCCGCTTCCGTTGTGCAAGATGTTTATTAAGGAGATTTTTGAAGCAAAATCTCCGGATGACTTTGATGAAGAGACATTGACTACCATCAATAAATTCTTCGAGAACAGTCTCAATGTATCAGAGACATCCAGACAGCTTTACATCCACAGAAATACTCTGGTATACAGACTGGATAAACTGCAGAAGAGTACAGGACTTGATTTGCGTGTCTTTGAGGATGCGATCACGTTCAAGATCGCTCTGATGGTAGTGAAGTACATGAAGTACATGGAGTCATTAGAATACTAGGAATTTTGCGGAGTATGGATAATTAGGAGGAACATATGATTGAATTAAGAAACGTGAAGAAGGAATACTCCAAGGGCAATGCGGCTCTGAACGGGGTATCCGTAAAGATCGAGCGGGGAGAGTTCGTCTTCATCGTTGGTGACAGTGGATCGGGAAAGTCAACCCTTATCCGTCTGATTATGAAAGAACTGAATCCGACCGATGGTACGATCATCGTGAACGGACAAAACTTAAACCGTATGAGACACCGGAATATTGCAAAGTACAGAAGAGGACTGGGAGTTGTATTTCAGGATTTCCGGCTTCTGAAAGATCGGAATATTTATGAGAATATTGCATTTGCATTGCGGGTGACAGAGACACCGGGCAAAGTGATCAAGAAAAAAGTACCGGCTGCTTTGTCACTGGTAGGACTTGCACAGAAGTACAAGTCGTTCCCGAAGGAACTTTCCGGAGGAGAGCAGCAGAGAGTTGCGATCGCAAGGGCGATCGTAAATGAGCCTGCCATCCTGCTGGCGGATGAGCCGACAGGTAACTTGGATCCAACGAACTCCTGGGAGATCATGAGCCTTCTGAAAGAGGCGAATGAGCGTGGAACAACCGTGCTTGTTGTCACGCATAATCAGGAGATCGTAAATGAGATGAACGAACGCGTCATTACTATGAAGCAGGGTGTCATCGTCAGTGATGAACGAAAAGGTGGGTATACAGATGAGGATTAGTACGATTGGATACGTTGGAAAGCAGGGAGTTAAGAGTATTTGGAGAAATAAGATGTTCTCTCTGGCATCCATTGCAACGATGTCAGCCTGTATCTTCCTGTTCGGATTATTTTTCTCGATTCTTGTAAACTTTCAGTATATTATCCGAAGTGCTGAGGAAGGTGTGGCAATCACGGTCTTCTTTGATGAAGAAGCTACAGATGAACAGATTCAGAAGATTGGGAAGGAACTGAAAGCAAGAGACGACGTTTCAGAAGTAAAATATATTTCAGCAGAGCAGGCATGGGAGGATTTCCAGAAGGATTATTTTGGGGATAACCCAGAGCTTGCAGAAGGATTTAAAGATGACAATCCGCTGGCCAATTCAGATAACTATGAAGTTTATATGAAGACGACAGACAACAACCAGGATCTGATCGCGAGAAGTAAATCGCTTTCTTCTACGCAGCAGGATCTGGTTAAGTTTGCACAGAGTCTGGATGGAGTGTCGAAAGTAAATAAATCAGATGTTGTAGCGAATACACTCTCCAGCGTTAATATGCTGGTTGCGTATATTTCCATTGCGATCATTGCGATCCTGTTGGGAGTGTCAATCTTCCTGATCAGCAATACGGTTACAATGGGTATTACAGTCAGAAAAGAAGAGATCGCTATTATGAAATATATTGGTGCGAAAGACTTTGTTGTAAGATCACCGTTCGTGATCGAGGGTCTGATCATCGGTATCTTTGGCGCAGCGATCCCACTGGGACTTTTATATGTACTTTATGATAAGGCAGTTTCCTATGTCATGGAACGGTTCAGTATTCTGAAGAATATTATTGATTTCCTTCCGGTAAATGTAGTATATACATACTTATTGCCAATCGGACTTATCATGGGGATCGGAATTGGTTTCCTTGGAAGCTTCTTTACAGTACGCAAGCATCTGAGAGTATAGGAGGAAGCCTATGAAAGGCCGGATGAGGAAAATTACAGGAATTTTGCTGGTGTTCGTCCTTTGTATCGGAACAGCATCGCAGTCCGGTGCGGTTACGATTGATGAAGCTGAGAAAAAAGCAGATCAGCTTGAATCGGATAAAAAGAAAGCAGAAGAAGAAAAGAAGACGCTGTCGGAGAAACTGGATGAGATCATTAAGAAAATGAATGAGACGCAGGAGCATCTGACCGCCAAAGAGGATGAAATCTCCGATGCGGAAAATGAATTGATTCAGGCTCAGATCGCGGAAGATGATCAGTACGACAGCATGAAAAAGAGGATCCGTTATCTTTATGAAGGCGGTAATACACAGTTTCTGGAAATGATGATGACGAGCAGTTCGATCACAGATCTGCTGAATAAAGCCGAGTATGTGGCAAAGCTGTCTTCTTATGACCGGGATATGCTGGTTGAGTTTCAGGATACGGTGAAAACTGTACAGGACAAAGAGGCAAAGCTTCAGGAAGAATATAAAAATCTGAATACGCTGCAAAGTCAGCTCGTAGAGCAGCAGACGCAGGCTCAGGAGATGATCAGCAGTAAAGAGGCACAGATCGCAAGTATCCAGACGCAGATCCAGCAGAATGCTGATACGCTCAAAGAACTGAAGGAGAAAGCAGAGCAGGCAAGACGGCTGCAGGAGGAGCAGGCAAAGTTGAATAGTGGAGGAAGTTCTTTTAAGCCGTCGGCCAGTGGGAATGTGGTCAGTGGAAATGGATATTTTACGCATCCGTGTCCGGGTATGACCTATCAGTCCAGCTATTTCGGTGAAGTCAGGGCATTTGATCCAAGACCTCACAAGGGAAATGATTATGCAGCTCCGGCAGGAACACCGACTTATGCGGCAGCAGCAGGAACTGTGGTGATCGCGGGATGGAGCAACAGTGCCGGGAACTGGGTCGTGATCAATCATGGAAATGGTCTCGTAACGAAATATATGCATCATAGTGCAATCTGCGTGGCAGCAGGGCAGAAAGTTGCAAAAGGACAGCAGATCGGATATGTTGGATCAACGGGATATTCGAGTGGTGCACATCTGCATTTCCAGGTAGAATTAAATGGAACAGCAGTAAATCCAAATACATATTTGTAGTATGCTGACCAGAAGCAGAAGATGACAGATACGTCATCAAAGGAAGAACTGAGGGAGGACAGAGCGGATAAATGTCTGCTTTGTCCTCTTTGTGCATAGAATATAAAAGGATGAAAGGAGTCAGGAATGGAAGAAAATACAGGCAGAAAGAAAAGTGGTTTTGCGGCAGGACTGCTGACCGGAATTGTGATCATGGCGGTGATCTCGATCCTTGGATTTGGAGGATGGTATATCGTGAACCGGAACAGCAGCGGTTCTTATACATCAGAAAATGTAACAGAGGGAGATGTGTCAAAGAAGCTGGATCAACTGAATCAACTGATTGACAAATATTATCTGTATCAGGATGAAGTGGATCAGGATGCACTGGTAGAGGGAATCTATTCAGGTTATGCAGCAGCACTGGGAGATCCGTATACAGTTTATTACAATAAGGATGAGACGAAAGCTCTGATGGAATCTACCAGCGGAACATTTTCCGGTGTCGGAGCAACGCTGACCAAAGATGCAGATACAAAGGCAGTGACGATCGTAAATGTTTATCAGGATTCTCCAGCAGAAAAGGCGGGTCTGAAGGCGGGGGATATCCTGGAGAAAGTAGATGACCATGAAGTCGGCGATGAAGAACTGGATACGATCGTATCTTGGATCAAAGGGGAAAAAGGTACGGAAGTAACATTATATGTCCTGAGAGACGGGAAGGAAGAGACACTGACTGCCACAAGAGATACGATCGAAGCACAGACGGTTGAGTATGAGATGAAAGATGGCGGGATCGGTTATATCCGTGTGTCAGAATTTGATCTGGTGACATACGATCAGTTTAAAGCAGCACTGGATGATCTGGAAGATCAGGGAATGGCAGGGCTGGTGATCGATCTGAGAAATAATCCGGGAGGAAATCTGGATGTTGTCTGCAACATGCTGAAGCTTCTTCTGCCGGAAGGAACGATTGTTTCCACAAAAGAAAAAAATGGTAAGACGGATGAGATCACGTGCGATGGTACGAATGAATTCAAAAAGCCGCTGGCAGTTCTTGTAAACCAGTACAGTGCAAGTGCATCTGAGATCTTCAGCGGTGCAATTCAGGATTATGGCACAGGAAAGATCGTTGGGGTGACGACATACGGAAAGGGAGTTGTGCAGCAGTTACTGGATCTGGGAGACGGAACATGCTTTAAAGTGACGATCGCAGAATATTATACTCCAAGTGGAAGGAGTATAAACAAAAAGGGTGTTGAGCCTGATATAGAAGTGGAATATCAGTATGACGAAGCCGATCCGAAGAAGGATAACCAGTTGGATAAGGCATTGGAAACAGTCAGCGAAGAATTAAAATAGAGCAGAAAAGTGAAGATTAAAAATTAAAAAAAGAACTTGCAATTAAAAAAGCAGTGTGCTAATATTTAAACCAAGTTTTAACAGGCTAACGTGTTAAAATAGATAAAAGCGAGGAGCAAGACTCTGATCTTCAGAAACTGACAGGAAGCAGGCATCACCGACTGAGAGTGCCGGACAGCGGAGCAGATCAAGGGAACACTTGGGAGCCGGCTGTCTGAAAGATCAGTAGGGCAGCACGTTTAGCAGGCGTTATCTGCAAAGAGGGGAATTCGAAAGAACTGACGAAAGAGCAGACAGAGGATTCAATGCGGGTGGTACCGCGGATATTATATTTGATAATTTCCGTCCCGGGATACTGTTGTATCCCGGGACTTTTTCTATTTAGAAAAAAGCTTCACCGGGATGCTGGAATCTGAAAGGAGAAGTAAAATGGAGCTTGTAACAGGAGTAAAAAAGAAAGAGACGCTGGAATTAAGAGAACTGCTTGAAGCAGGCAGAATCGGAACTGAAGTCAGAGTGAATGGTGCGATCCATACGATCAGAGATATGGGAACCGTTGCTTTTATCATTCTGAGAAAAAGAGAAGGCCTTGTGCAGTGCGTTTATGAAGAAGGAGTTTCAAAATTTAACTTGAAAGATGTGAAAGAAGCAGATACAGTAGAAGTATCAGGGATGCTGGAGCGATCGGAAAAAGCTCCGAACGGGATTGAGATCCGGTTAGGAGAACTGAAGATTTTAAGTGAGCCTGCAGAGCCAATGCCGCTTCCGATTTCAAAATGGAAATTGAATACATCTCTGGAAGCAAAATTAAATTACAGACCAATTTCTCTGAGAAATATCAGAGAGCGTGCAAAATTCAGGATTCAGGAAGGTATTGTAAGAGGGTTCAGAGATTTCCTTTATCAGGAAGGATTTACAGAGATCCATACTCCGAAGATCGGTGCGAAAAGTGCTGAGGGAGGAGCAAACCTCTTCCGGCTGGAATATTTCCACAGACCGGCGATCCTTCAGCAAAGCCCGCAGTTCTATAAGCAGATGATGGTGGGAGTTTTTGACCGTGTATTTGAGACTGCTCCGGTATTCCGTGCAGAAAAGCATAATACCAAGCGACACCTCAACGAATACACCAGCCTTGATTTTGAGATGGGATATATCGATGGATTTGAAGATATTATGGCAATGGAGACCGGATTTCTTCAGTATACGATGGCTCTGCTTGAAAAAGAGTATGCAAGAGAGCTGAAGATCCTGGATATTAAAGTACCAAAGACGAAAGAGATTCCGGCGGTACGATTTGATGAGATCAAGAGACTTGTGGCAGAAAAGTATGACCGAAAGATCAAGAATCCATTTGATCTCGAACCGGAAGAGGAAATGCTGATCAGTAGATATGCAAAAGAAGAATGGGATGCGGATTTTGTGTTTGTAACGCATTATCCGTCAAAGAAGCGTCCGTTCTATGCAATGGATGATCCGGCAGATTCCACTTATACGCTCAGCTTTGACCTGCTTTTCAGAGGAATGGAGATCACAACCGGCGGACAGCGTATTCATGATTATCATGAGCTGCTTGCGAAAATGGAAAAGCGTGGTATGACGGACGAGGGAATGGAACAGTATTTAAGTGCATTTAAGCATGGAATGCCGCCACATGGTGGACTTGGAATCGGTATGGAACGTCTGACGATGAAGATGATGAACGAAGATAATGTGCGTGAGACAACCTTGTTCCCGAGAGATTTGAGCAGACTGGAGCCATAGTAGCAGACAGAGCGTGCAGCAGACAGATAGCGATACACAGATGGAGACAGAAAGTGTCGCAGGAAGATAGTCATAGTGATCGTCATGGAAAGCGAGAGACCGTTGTGGACAGAAAAGCGGAGGAGTTCAGATGAAAAAGAGAAGATGTTATCTTTGTGGTGGAAAACTCGTAAATGGAAGATGTACACTTTGCGGCCTTGATAATACAAAAATTGAGCGGAAAAATTACCGCCTGAATGAAAGCAGCTTTGACAGAAAAGGAATAGAGGCAAAGCATTTATGTGAATCCCATAACGGAAAGCCGTCCGGTTCACATACGAACCAGTCTGGCGGGCAGAACCGTCAGAGACAGACTTCCTGGCAGAATGGACAAAACCAGCAGAGGCAGGTTTCCTGGCAGAATGGACAGAACCAGCAGGGGCAGACTTCCTGGCAGCGTGGACAGAATTGGACGCAGACGGGCAGGAAAAAGAAAAAGGAAGGAAAGCAGAAAAAGGGATGGATTTCAACTGTCATTGTATTGCTGATGATTCTGATCAGTGTTGGCGGACCTGCGGTAAGTTATATAAAAACTGTGATAGAAACTGTGATAAACCAGTTTGATGATGCCGATAGCGATAACTGGTGGGATGGTTCAGATGTTGATACAAGTGTGGATGAGACAGATCCGTATGAGTTTGTAACGAGAGAACTGTCTGATCATGGAGAGGTTTACGATACAGAGCTTGGATATGGTGAATATGTTGTCGGAACGGATCTTCCTGAAGGAACTTATGATGTAACGCTCCAGTCAGGATACGGTTCTTTCCAGACACAGGATCCGGAAAATTCTATTTATCTGTATGGTTATTTCTCCGAAGATGCGTCGGAGGAGAATGGAGATATCACTGAAAAAGAAGATGTGAGACTGTATGATGGAACCCATGTCATGATCGGAGAAGATGTGATACTCGCCTTCCATACAGAAAATGGTCAGACCGGACAGATGCAGTCCGAAGATAATCCGTTGAGTGTGACGTATACTCTCCAGCCGGAAAAGAAGTATACTGTCGGAAAAGAGATTCCGGCAGGGGTGTATGATGTCTCGGGAACAAAAGACTGGGCTGTGATGGAGTATGAGATCTATCTCGGAGAATTGTATGATGAAGAATACGACAGCCTGAATTATCAGAGTTATTCGATCATGGTAGAAGCAGGAAGTGAAAATGCAATCTATAAAAATGCAGTGCTGACGGAGGGAACGGAGATCACCGTGACAGGAAAAATGATCCTGACACCATCCAAAAAGATCGGAAGTCAGGACTATGAAGCATTTTATGATATTTACAGAAAATGATGTCGGGGTCAAAAGCCCCCGACTATGATACCTACGGATTGTTACGCACTACG
>ENA-OPBE01002273-OPBE01002273.1-human-gut-metagenome-genome-assembly--contig:-NODE-2273-length-14670-cov-2.128156_pt1 | contig 14670 bp, 11 predicted proteins | sample MGYA00241066_ERZ501448 | MGnify/ENA primary metagenome ERZ501448 (study PRJEB25962, sample SAMEA2042585) | human gut metagenome | biome: human gut; feature: human-associated habitat; material: faeces...
TTCTTTTCCGATTTCAATTTCATATTCTAACATCTCTGTTCCCCCATTTTCTTTTCATCTATTTTTTATTTATTTTCTTTCCATTCATTTCTCATTTACTGCTTTTCCCAGATGACGGGTCAGTAAATCAATCAGCCATGTCCTCTCTTCTGCCGACAATTTATCCTGTTTTACAAGAACATTTTCATTCGACAGATTCCTGATGCAGATGTAATTTCCATAGATTTCCCAATCCTTATAAAGTGTCCATGCAGTATTTCCTTCTGAAACTTCTGATTTTAAAAGAATTCCCTCTTCACTGAAAGTATACTTCCGATAACCGGATTTTAGTTCTTTATCCATTGCTGTAACAGATTTCTTTAATACCGTCTTCTGCATCAGCTTGCTTCCTCCGCATATCATAAAAAGACTATATGCAGCCAGGAGTGAGCAAAGTACAACAAGCCTTGTATCACTATTTGTTACTCTCCATATTATAATCAAAATACAAGCTACAATCAGAATTGAAAATTTTATTGCTTCCGCTTTTCTTTTCTTTCGATACTCCTTCGAATTCAAAGTGATTTCAAGCAGCGCATCCTGCTCTTCTTTTCCGATTTCAATTTCATATTCTAACATCTCTGTTCCCCCATTTTCTTTTTTTCTAAAAACATTGTAATGAACACTGCTTATTCTGTCAAACACTATCGGTTGTTATCTTTGCTGTTCTGCTTTTGCATGAAACTCTGACTCCTTTTGAAATTCTGGGAGCACTGCTGATACTAATCGGCACGATACCGACTTCTATAGAAAATGCCTCATAGACGCATAAAATGTCTATGAGGCATTATAACTTTACTCGGCAAATATCTGCTCAATTATTTTATCAAACTCTAATGTGTGATATCTTCTTTTTAATGAATCGAGATTGTAAAGTGCCTGACCATTTATCAGTCCATTACAAGTATCATTATCATCTCCTTTATTTTTTGCTACAGCTCCCGAAAATTCCAAATCATCTGTATCAGAAAGCCATAAGGATGTCAGAAATCCTTCACACTGAATTCCAGGCATTGTATATCCATACATTCTTTGTGGCATAGATAAACCGTGCTGCATTCCTAATGTTACAATTTTTCCCAATATAGCCAGTTTTTTATTCCCGCTATACTCTGCAATTCGCATTAAATCTGGTACGAATTCTACAAATTCATCGTCCACATAGCTACATCCCGGAATAACATCACACCCTGCCCAGCCAGTTGTTCCAAAATCATTCTTTCCAAGAAGTGTATTTTCATCAAACGGAATATCCCAAAGATAAGTCCATGATGCAAGAATCTGTGCTGCTGATTTTGCGCCATACAAATATCGTTCTTTTTTGGTAGTTTCATAAGCCAACAACAATGTCCGCATATTATACATTACTCCAACAGCATCTATCTTTACAGACTTTTTATGTGTTGTATCATTTAATCCTCCCAGATATAAAACATCTTCTACATAATGTTCCATAATAAAATCAGCAGCTTTACACAATGCACTTCTATATTTCTCATTACCGGTGTATTCATGTACTAATGCCAATACTTCTCCCGGAAAAATTGTTCCTGACCCCTGCTCTATCACATTACTTCCAAACCATTCTTCCGGATATGTCATTGGAGTACCTTCCATCGTATATGCCCGATACCAGGAGCCATCTGTATTCTGAATTTCAATCATTTTATCACAAAATGCAACCACTACATCCAGCCAGTCTTTATGTAATGTTCCATTTTCCTTTTCCTCAAGAAAACAGAGCATTAAATAATACATAGCCTCCGTCATAGTCCGGCAATAATTTCCTTTTGTTCCTTTTAATTTTTCTGCAATTCCCATCATTGCACCTACGACCTGATTGCCCAGAAATTTTTCTAATTCTTCTCTGTTTTCCGAATACTGAAATGGCATTAATACGCCAGTCCACCAATAAACAAATTCTTCTTTTTCTACACTGTACATCGCATTCGGCAAACCACTTTCTGCAATACAGTGTTCCACAAAAAATTGTATTGTTTTTAATGCCCTTTCCCTATATTCTTCCTTTCCTGTTTCTTCTGCAGCCCGAAGCATTTCATAGCAAACCATAGTCTGATTTCCGGAAAATCCATATTCCAGTACGTTTTGATTTCCATAATTTTCTCTCGGCGAGAAATGACACACATAACCACAAGGATGATTTTTCTTTTCCGGAAAATCTCTAAAACTATTGTGTAATAAGTCTCTTCTGTATGGTATTGTTTCTTCTAAACTAAATGGATGCCTGATATCATCATTAAGAATTCGTTCCATCTGAAATACGCTCGTCTTCCACGATGCTTCTGTCAGATTTTCAGCTTCTCCAAACTGCAGGATATATGAAACTTCCAATTCTTCTCCCTGTTTTATCTTTCGATATGCAGCCCACTCCGATCCATCTACATTTAAGCAAAATGAATTTCTTTCATAAAATGGATAATCACAACGTAACAAAAATTCTTCCATTCTATTTGCAGACGGTGCAATTCCCAGGGATCCAATATCTGTATTATGAACAAAATGCCTTTCCGCTATCTGTTTTCTGGTTATTGTAGTATCCACCTTTGGAATATCTGCCCGAATTAGTGAAATAAATTGCTTGTCATTTTTTGCAAATCCTGTCACTGACAAATTTGGATTTCTATCATCCTTATAATCCTGCTCGAAAGTTCCAAGATAATCATCCTGTCCATTCTGGTCTGTATCATTCTTATTATAAAAAGCTCCCGGTATTACAAATTGATAATCGTCAAAATTTTTTGCATGTTTTGATTTACAATGGAATTCCGTAGATATCCGGATAGCAGTCTCTTTTTCTGCTGAAATGCAGGCCACCTTTCTGCTCAATTTTATATTATTTGTATTTTGTTCCCACATATCAGTAATATGAAATCTATTTTCTTTATTTACTTCTACGTCTGCTTCTGCAATATAAATGTTTTTTTCATTTCTTATTACATCATACTTTGCTTTCTTGTTTCTTTCCTTTAAAATCTGAATCTGAACCGGCCACGGTACTTCTATTTTTATTCCGTCCCTTTCTATTAAAACTTCATTTTTTTCTAATCCCACCGGAAATTTAAGTTCCATCACATCATCCCTTCCTTTCCACTAATTCGATACAAATTTGATTTTTCCTACCTGCTATAAGCTTTTCTTCCAGTTCAGCCTGATGTAGCACAACAGAGGTACTATTTATCTGATTCTTCCATACTTCTCCATTTATGCTAAGTTCACCCAACTGATATTCTCCATAATCCAAATGTTTTCTGTTATAAAAAGAAACACATACTTCTTTTTCCGCAAATAATGTGTCTACTGTTAAAACTTCACCGGAATCATACTGCTCCTTTACTAGTTTTGGTTCAATTAATAAGTCTCCAAGTTGCCCACGTATGCCATATACCTGTGTCAGCATCAGAAAAATTGTCCAGCTTCCTGCACCAGTAACATAGGAATACATTCCCCTTCCTCTGCTACTGATATACTCCGGCACACCAGGATATATTTGTGCTATTTGTGTATTTGTAGAAAGTTCATAAATAGATTTTATAATCTGATAACCTTCCCTTGCATACCCTCTGCTATATAACGCATAAGCATACATAGTTGTCATATGACTAAACATGCCACCATTTTCTTTTTCTCCATAAATAAGTGCAAATCCTCTTCCAAAATTCCAGGTATTATCTCCCAATGGTAAGGTCAGCCTGATTCCTCCGGTATTTTTATCTGGAAGATAATTATTTACAGCATGGATTGTTTTTTGAACCTGTTCATCCGTTGCCGCCCCTGACATAATAGAAAAGGTCTGGGCTGTCAATCCAAATCGCAATTTTCCATCTCCAAGAATTCCATCAACTGCATTTCCATCATTGTTATAATAACCATTAAAAAAGCCTTCTTTTGATGATAATTCAATCCATTCATTTTCTCGTACCTGCTGTAATAATTGTTTTCCTTTCCAGCGCAACATATCTTTTAATTCTAAAACCGGTATTTTTTTCTTTTTTCCGCTTATTCCAAATCTTATGTGTTCATAATATTTCTTTAATACTTCCACTTCTTTTTGGGGTTCCTTTTCCTTTAATCCCTCAAGCAGTATTTCCATTTCTTCAAATACAGAAATCGTTTTTCGGTCTTCTTTCTCTATTTGAATCTCAAGTAAATCTGCTATATCACATATATTTTTTCCATAAAAAGCCGTAAATGGTATTGTTTCCCCTTTATCCGGAGCCATATCCAACTGATCATTCCAATCTCCATCTTCAAGCTTTATATTCCCATGTTCTCCAATATTTAAGCTGCAAATTAAATTTTCTAAAAGTAAATGCTCTAATATTGTTCCGGTATAACATTCACCATCCTTTGTCTTTTGACTATTTCCATCTTCTTTTTTCCAATTTGTGTCAATCCTTTTCGCTCTTTCAATTTGTGCATCTTTCCAGTAAGACACTTCTTCATCTAAAATAGAAATATCTCCAGTTTGATTCATATATAACAACAGTGTAAATAATGGCCAGACACCATGATCCATCCAAACTCTGGATATTTTGTTTCTGTCTGCCTGAAAATTGCCCTCACCGTCCAAAATAATAGTTGCATTACTTCCATCCAGTCTGACACCTTTCATGTTATGAACAAAAACACTTCGAACCCGCATTGGATCTTGTAATAATAATGTCAGATAATCCTGCCACAAATCTCTCCACCCGCGACCACCTCTTCCATAATCATGATATGGAAGAAATGAACAACCATATATTTTTCTTAAAACAGGCTGTATACTTACCCACCTTAACCAGCCATCAAACTTATCTGAATTGCCCTGAAATTTTATCTTGTCAGCTTCTCCATTCCAATGCTCTTCATTTTGTTTCCACGCAGCTTCAACCTTTTCTTTACTGTTATACTTTTCAAACTCCTTGTTAAAATTTTCTTTTTCAGTAATTCCAGCGCAGATAATATATTCTTTTTTCTCGCCTGGTGCTAACCGTACCTTTGCAAAACGCATTGCGCCAATGCATTCCATACCATCTTTCCGATATGTCATATCATGTTCTGGTATACTATTTTCTACTACTGTTCCAGGCCAGTCCAATGTTCCTCCCTTTCCAATAAACTCCTCTACTGTAGGGAACATTTCTACTGCTGCCTGCCCGCTTTCATCTGATCCATATACAAAATAACTTGTATCATTCGGTTCATGACCTCTTTCATCATGGTGTATCGTTGGCTTTACAACAATCCCGTTTTCTTCCAATGTTATCCTCTGCATCAGTGATGTTGCATGTCTATGATCTCTTAAATTATCTGCCGATCGTCCAAAAATAGGAAATGCCGCTGTTGGCACAAATTCCAGAATCTCTGACCCGTAATTTTCCAGAATAACCCTGTTAATTTCTACTACATCCTCATTTGCCGGACAAAACGTTGTAAAAATACAGTTTAATTTCAATTCAGGGATTGTATAATACAAGCTGTGATATAGCAATCCGCACTCTATTTTATTCCATTTTTCTTCATCCTTAAAACAATGCTCTGCTCTCTGTCTTGCAGAATTTCCCACCACAGAAAATGCTCCCTGCTCTTTTGTATAAACCCAGAAATTTCTTCCAGAACGATTATTATGTAAGTCCTCTACTGAAACTGGCAGATACAAAAATTCATTTTGATTCTTTTTGGCATCTCCATTTAAGCAGGGTGTCACCGATGCTTTCATTCCAGCCTCATTGCATATAGGAAAATATAATTGATTTACTTCCCGGGCATTTTCACAAACAAACGTCCCTTTTTTGTCAATAAAATTCCACTTAAATCCGTGTTCCATTCTTTACTCCTTTTTCTTAACCCTTAACCGCTCCTGCCGTTAATCCTCCTACAATATATCTTTGGAAAATTAGTGCTAATACCATTGGTACAACTGTAGCCAGCAATCCTGCAGTCATCATCATTCCATAATCAATTCCATACTTTGTTCCAAACTCTGATACCGCAACCGTTAATGTCTTCGAAGTTTTTGATGTAGTAAAAATTAATGCATACAGAAATTCATCCCATGCCATAAGGAATGCAAGAACACCTACTGCAACATATCCCGGTAATGCTGTCGGCATAATAATTTTCCAAAACACCTGATTCCAACTACAACCATCTACCCGTCCCGCTTCTTCAAGTTCAAATGGAACCGATTTAAAATATCCGTTCAAGACCCAGATTACATAGGCAAGAACTGCATTTGTATTAATTAATATTAATGTTCCCAAATGATCCAGCAGCCCCATCCGGCTAATCATGATATAATACGGTATTACCAATGCAATTGGTGGTAGCAGCTGAAAAAACATTACTCCAAATAACATTGGTTTTTTCATTCGAAAGCGTAATCTTGCAAACGCATAGGATGCCACTGCACCTAATACAAGACTAATTACTGTTGTTGTACCCGCAACAATGCAACTGTTTTTTATTGCCATTCGGAATACTTCAACTTGTTTTGTTGGATTTTTATCCCACAATAACATTTTGTATCGTTCCCATGTAATTGATGTAGGCAGTATTTTGTCACTACTTAACAATTCATTTTCTGATATGATACTGGATATAAACATCCAGATAATTGGCAATAGCGTCCAAAGAACCAATAATATCACTGCCAAATATAATAATATCCTTCCTATTCTTCTCTTTACCGTTCGATTCATATCTTAATCCTCCGTTTTTCCTGCTTTCAGGTAAAGAAGGCTCAATAACAATATAACAACTGCTATAATTACGCATATTGCCGAACCTTTACCATAATGTAAGTAATCAAAGATTTCATGATACGCATAAAAGCTTACTACCTGTGTACTGTCATTTGGTCCACCTGACGTCAACGAATATACAATATCAAAAACTCGAATCGTCTGAATTGTACGCAAAACAAGAACCACTATATACATTGGCTTTAATGCAGGAAAATACACTACTTTAAATCTCTGCCATGCATTTGCCCCGTCTATAATTGATGCCTCCTTTGCATCATTAGACACGGTCTGGAGTCCTGCAAGCAGCATAATGATAACAAGTGGAAGCATCTTCCATGTATCTGATAATATAATCATATTAATTGCAAGCTTACCACTTCCAAGCCAGACTATATTTTCATCTATCAAATGTAATTTTAATAATACTTTATTCAAAATTCCTGCGTTCGCATTAAAAATCCATTTCCACAAATTTGCATTTACAATCGTTGGCACTGCCCATGGAATCAGAATAATTCCACGCACAAAGCCTCTTCCCTTAAAATTTTGATTCAGCAATAATGCTGTAAGTGTTCCCAATATAATCTGAATTATCACTGATACAACTGAAAAATATAAAGTAATTTTTAAAGAATTCCAAAATGCATGGGTACTCATAACTTCTGCATAATTCTTTAATCCAACAAATTTCGTTACAAGACTACCTGGATTTACATCATTTAAGCTGAACCACAATGTAAACAAAACAGGAAATAATCCTAATCCCATGATAATCAGCATGGCAGGAGTAATCATTCCATAAGCAGTTCTTGCTTGTGATATACTTGATTTATTCTTCCTCTTCATATTCTTACCCTCATATTAAAAATGGCAGGCAGTTTATCTACCTGCCATTCTCTATTTAATTCACAAAACTTTCTGATACTTCTTCTGCCTGATTTAGTGCATCCTCTATTGAAGTTGAACCTGACAGTGCTGCCGAAAATAATGGTTGTACTGTATTAGACCACTCACTATAATCAGCAAGCTGAGGTCTTGGATGTGCTGTTGCAAACTGCGGATAAAACTTAGCCAGTTCTTCATGTTCAGCCACCAGATTCTCATCTTTATATAATGCATCAATTGTCGGCAGTACATTATAATTCTCATATGCATATTTCTGAATATCCTCACTAGTAAATAACTCAATATATTTATATGCATACTCCGGATATTTTGAGGTAGATAATACTCCGAAGCCACCGCCACCAGTTACTGAAGCACTTTCTGCTTTATCAGTTCCAGGCATTAAGCATACATCTACATTTCCTGCAACAGTAGAATTTTCTGGATTATTTGCATATCCATACACATAAGCCCAATTCATAACAAATGCTGTATCTCCTGCCATGAATGGATCCAGGCAATCTCTGTCCGTGTAGGTAATTGATGCCGGATCTGCCCATCCATCCTGCATAGAATCATACATAAACTGTACTGCATTATTTGCACTTTCACTGTTGATGTCAAATGAGCCATCTTCTTTCTGCCATGTTCCGCCAAAACTGTAAATCATGGTTGTCAAATCACAAATCAAACCTTCTGCCTGAGATGCTCCCCACGCAATACCATACTTGCAAATGCCTTTATCCATCATATCCTGAGACATTTCTTTTAATTCATCCCATGTTTTTGGTGGCTCCTCATATCCAGCATCCGCTAACATCTGCTTATTATAAAACATCCATTTTCCACCATTTGCAAACGGAATTGCTTCTGTTTTTCCATTATAAATCATCTGATTTAACGAACTCTCAATCAAACTGTTTTTTACATCTTCATCCATATATTCACTTAAGTCTATGGTTACTCCCTTACTTTCAAATTCTGCAACCCATGGAATATCTACATAGCAAACATCCGCATCGCCTCCACCGGTCCATGTTGTAGTAATTTTTTCGTGTGTACTATCATAGGACTGACAAATCAGATTCACTTTTACACCATACATTTCTTCGTACTTCTTTCCAGCATACTCATAAAGTCCTTCTTCGTCGGTTGAACAAATAACGCTAATGCTTTCCGGTTTATCTCCGGCTTCTGTTCCTGCTACTTTGTTATTTTCTGTTTCAGAGTTACCACAAGCTGTAATTGATACTGCCATTGTCATACACAACAGTACTGCAACTAATCTCTTCATTTTTTTTCCTCCTTTTATACTAATACTTTTTTGTTCTTCTCCCCTGGCGCCTTTTACTTTATTCTCCTTGCTTTTTGTAGTTTAAATATAACGATTTTATATTCATGATTCAATTTCATTCTTGCTTTATTTTTGCACTATTTTGCGCAAGACATTTTTAATTAAAAAAAGACGAAATATACTAATCACATTTTGTATATTTCGTCTCCTATAAATACTACTATATTTTAAATTCTGGAATGATGATAACCCTCACAGTTGTTTATTTCTTCATTTCCACTTATTTTACGGTATCTGCTTGGTCCCATAGAATATACTTCCTTAAACTTCCGGTTAAAATAGCTCAATCCTGAGAAACCAGATTCATATGCCACTTCACTGATGGGGAGTTTTGTGGAAAGCAATAATTTTTCTGCAGATTTTAATCGGATATGATTTAAATACTCTACAAATGTATAATCTGTTGCCTGTTTAAACACTCTGCAAAATGTATACATACTCATGCAACACAATTCTGCTACATTTTGTAACTCTATATGATTTTGATAATTTTCTTCTATGTAAGACAACGCAGGTCTGATTTTTTCCAAGGCTATCATAACTTCTGTCGCAGGTCTTCTGGCACAAATATAATCATTTCGCATAAAGTATACCATTAGTTCCATAATATACGCAGGTATCCGAATCTCATATCCCAAAATCTTCTTTTTATATTCTCCCTCTATTTTCCACATAATGGATTCTACTTTTTTACTTCTCAAATTAAAATGTCCAACTTTTCGAAACGGATCTAATAATATACTTGGAATGTGTTGATATTCCTTTGCCACAGAAAAATAGGGTAAAACAGGTTCCATTTGAAACTGTAACAACAATATTTTATGTCGCTTTGTAATTTTTTCCGTTTCATGTGGTTCTTCCCCAGAAATGACCGTGATGTCGCCTGGTCTTGAAATAATCTTCTCCCCACCAAATCTTACATATGCTTCACCCTCTAACTGGCACAAAATTTCCCATGAATGATGCCAGTGCATCGCACACCCCGTTAAAGTATAAATTCCTGCTGAGAACGGTAATTTTGCCTCTTCAATATAAAAAAGCTCCGAAGAGTGAAACTTATTTGCAGTTGATATGGGTTCTTTGATTTTTATAATTTCTTTCCTGTCTTCCATTTTTCTCCTGTTAATCTCTCCCATCCAAGCTATAATTTTTTTGTCAAATCCACCAATTTTTCTACTCTGTAATCTGCCTGCTGCTCTAACTCTCTTAATTTTTCACTGGTTATGGCATCTTCCGGATGATACCAACAGGTTTTAAGTCCTGCAGCATGCCCTCCTGCAATATCTGCTGTCAGGGAATCACCTATCATCAGGCATTCTTCCGGTTCAATTCCAGGCAATTCTTCCATACATTTTTCAAAAAAACGAAGGCTCGGTTTCTCTACGCCAACCTTTTCCGAAACAAAGCAATGTGTAAAATATTTACGCATGCCGCCTCGTTCCAGGCGGTTTAGCTGCTGCTCATACGGTCCGTTGCTTGCTGCACAGAATATGTATTTTCCTGCTAAAGCTTCCAATGTTTCCAATGCACCGCTCACCGGCACTGCACTATTATGAAGATAGCTTCGGAACACATGCTCCATTGCCACACCATCGGCTTTTAATCCCAGCCGTTTTAATATAATCTGCCAGCGGACATAGGGAAGGTCTTCCCTTGATAATTCACCCTTTTCGATTTTGTCCCAGATAATATGATTTTCTTCCTGAAAAACATCAAACATTTCCGGTTTAAACTCCAGCCCCAAATCTGCAAATGCCTGTTTCATGGAATCTTCTGCTCCCGCATCAAAATCAAGCAGTGTATTATCAATATCCCAAAAAAGGACTTTTATATTCTGGATTTTATTCATCCTTTATTTCCTCATCATCCTAAGGTTTTATGCTATGCAAAATGCAATACATCTATCAACAGCAGCCAGACTAATCCATAATAGGTTACTACTGCTACCAGGTCATTAATTGTGGTAATCAATGGACCGGATGCCACTGCCGGATCAATCTTAATCTTATGAAAAAGCATTGGAATCAAGGTTCCCACAAGGCTTGATATTACCATTGCTATCATCAGTGCAAGACCCACGCATCCTGAAATAATAAATGCATGACTCACCGGATTATTCTTTAACAACCAGACATATAATCCGATAAAGGAAAATGCCAGTATCCCCAGAAAAAGCCCGTTCATAAACCCAACACGCATTTCTTTTCCTACCAGATGACGCTTCTGTTTTGATGTAAGATTTTCATCTACCAGTACACGAATGGTTACAGCCAGCGACTGTGTTCCGACATTTCCTGCCATGTCAAGTATCAGCGACTGGAAACACATGACAATTGGAATTACGGCTACAACGGTCTCAAAAATCCCCACTACAGAAGATACGCCCATGCCAAGTACCAGTAAGATAATCAGCCATGGCAGACGTTTCTTCATACTCTCTACCAGCGTTTCCTGTAAATCTTCTTCGGCGGTCAGACCTGCTAACTTTGCGTAGTCATCACCCATCTCATCATCCACAACATCTACGATATCCTGAGATGTGATAACACCTAAGATTTCATCATTTTCATCCAGTACCGGAATGGAGTCCTCTGCATAGTCCTTCATTCGCTCGATACATTCACTGATCTGTTCATGATCCCGCAAATACGGATAGGATGTACTGATGATATCTTCCAGTGCATTATTTTCACGGGCAATGATTAAGTCCTTTAAATCGATGGCTCCATAGAATTTGCCTGCTTCATCGGTAACATAAACTGTCAAAATGTTATCATTTTCTCCCGCCTGACGAATCAGCTCCCGCATAGCCTGCCGGATGGTAAGATCATTCTTAATCACAATGAAGTTCGTGGTCATCTTGCTACCAATTTCGTCATCCTCATAGGACTGAATCATCTTAATGTCATGACTGGATTCTTCATCCAGCAACTCTACCAGCTGTGCCTGCTTGGAATCATCCAGTTCGTCTAAGACATCTACCGCATCATCGGAGTCCATGTAGGAAATAACCCGTGCCGCTTTATCCAGATCCAATTCATTCAGATATAGATCCGGGTCATCAATATAAGTAAAGATTTCCGCAACCTGTTCCGCTCCCAGGATTGGGTATAATCTCTTTCGTTCTTCTTCATCCAGACGCACAAATGCATCCGCAATATCATTTTCATGATAATCGGATAATTTATCCCGCAGTTCCTCATTGCTCTTCGTACTACGGATTATCTCTATTAACTCTTCTACATAATTCTGCTCTTTTAATTTCTCGTCCACTGCTTCTGCCTCCTTATATCATTTCCCTGCGGCAGCAGTCCCGATGATACCCGCACAATTACAGAAAACACATATCGCATTTCCAGCGTAAAAAGAGCAATTGTCCTGTATGGATTCTTACCTGAAATCCATGGCCAATTGCGCCAAAATCATCTTCTGTCTGCCACCGCAGATACTACTTCGCCCGGTACTATCGCAACTGTCCATGCATTTCACCTCCTGATTCATTCTCTTTTTCCATTCTAATCCTCGGAATGAATCAAGTCAAGATTTGCTTTGTCTGATATTTGTATAATCTTTGTAAAATATATATTTTTTTATTCTATTTCTTCCATAAATATTCCAGGCAATTGTGAATGAGGGATTGAGAAAGATTTTGAGCAAAAAATTTTGAGGCTTTCCATGTACAGCTGATTTTCTTAGATGTGAAATGCCAACAGTTCTTAGAATGCGTGTTTTTCTTGCTGGTAAACTGTCTTTCCGGTTGCTTTGTCAGAATCGCTGCACTGTCCGTCGAGAACAGATGCCACATAATGCCTGCAAGGGGCACTGGGAATTTCGATATCATCTTAATTTCATCTGGCAACCGGCACAAATTCACATCCATGTTCAATTGTGCCTCGCTGGTACATCCCTGTACCAGCGTTGCCTGTTGCCCGACGAAATTCCAAGTGCCCCTAACAGCCCTTATCAGGCATCTGTACTTCGACGAACCGTGCAGTGATTCTGGCAAACATTGGAAAGACTGTTTTTATGACCAAAAGAAAAACACGCATTTTAGAACTGTGGTATTTCATCATCTGAAAATCAACGTACATGAAATACCTCAAAATTCCTTTACTCCAAATATTCTACCTCTTTCACAATTGCCTGCTATATTTATCGAATATTTGTATAGTCTAAGAAAAAGCACATACAGCTTGCCCGCTCACTTCCTGCATTCCGGTAAATGTGCTGCTGGTCTGTTTCAAATTTGTAGACCTGGCTCTTTTCCACCTTCTGGCTGTGGTCATGGCATTCTATGGTCAGCGTGCCGTCAATTACCGTAATATATTCTCTCGTCCGCTCACCGTGGCTTCCACTGGTGTATACACCGCCCGGCTCTACATCAATCCGGTAGATTTCTACGGACTGGGAGTCCTCAAATGGAAAGCAGGTAAAGACCTTATACTGTCCCTCCAGTTCCTTGGTTGGAATCATTTCTTCCGGCTTCACCAGACAGAAATCCACACGGGGAGCTTCAATCAAAGTCTGAAATTCAATCCGCAGTCCGCTTGTAATCTTTCCAAGCACACCCAATGATGGATTTGCCGTTCCCTTTTCAATCTGCGCCAGCATACTTTTACTTACACCGGTCTGCTCTGCCACCTGATCAAGACTCATTCCCTTGGACTGACGCAGTCTCTTTAAATTTTCCGATACATTGTGTGACAGGTAATCCATACATTTTCCTCTCTTTCCATTTGAAACTTCCACTTCAAATTTTTTACATCAAACTTTTCGCATCAAATTTTTATGATATTAACCGATGTTTTTGATAAAGATATCTGTTTTACAGTGCCTTGCGGTATAACATTTCTATATCACACTGACGGGATGACCGTGGGTTCACTGCAATATTGCCGCTCTTCATGGCATCTGCTGCCATTGCTTCTATTTTCTCTTCGATGGTCTCCCGGCTGATGCTTCCTGTTTTGCCTGCCTGATTGATGGCTTCCGTAAGATTTGCCGGAATTCCGATGGCTTTGCATAAGGAACGGATGGCATCCACTAACATCATCGGTTCAAATTCATCTTCATAGGCCGGAATTTCACTGATGTAGTTATAAATTTTATAATACCTTCCATGGTCAGCTAAGGCATTATACTCCGCTACTACCGGAAGCAATACTGCATTGGCAACTCCGTGTGGCACATCAAAAAATGCACTGACCGGATGGCTCATGGCATGGACATTTCCAAGTCTTGCAAAAGAAAATGCAATTCCAGCAAACAGTGAGCCTACCATCATTGCCTCTGCCGCCTCCACATCGGTGCGGTTAGCCACAAATCTCCGGATATTTTCTCCAATGAGCTCCATTGCTTTTTCTGCCATGGCGTCGGAAAACGGAGAAGCCGCAGTTGAAATATACGCCTCTTCTGCATGGATAAATGCATCAATTCCGCAGGCTGCCGCCACGCTTGCCGGTGCTGTTGTGATGAGTTCTGCATCGAGGATTGCATATTTTGGCAATATCTCGTAGCTGAATACTGTGAGCTTATAGTTTCTGCTATGGTCTGTGATTACAGAGAATGCTGTCACCTCTGAGCCGGTTCCTGCTGTGGTTGGTATCGCAATGAGCGGTACGATTGGTCCCGGCACCTTGTGTG
>ENA-OPBE01002275-OPBE01002275.1-human-gut-metagenome-genome-assembly--contig:-NODE-2275-length-14668-cov-1.976528_pt1 | contig 14668 bp, 10 predicted proteins | sample MGYA00241066_ERZ501448 | MGnify/ENA primary metagenome ERZ501448 (study PRJEB25962, sample SAMEA2042585) | human gut metagenome | biome: human gut; feature: human-associated habitat; material: faeces...
GGGGGTTTTTTAAGTAACACATTCACAATTTACTTCAATAAAGCAACTGAGGACACTTTTTTTTACAAACGAGGTTCTTAACATTTATCGCTTTTTAGGATATTATGTTATTATCAAATATGAAAGAACCTTTTTGACATAGCATTTTGCACAACAATAAATGCTATACACATCTTACATATTTAGGAGGATTTAACAATGGCAACATATTATGCAGCAGTAGATATGGGCGCATCCAGTGGACGTCTGATTCTTGGACACATGGAAAACGGAAAGATGGAACTTGAAGAAATCCATCGTTTCGAAAATGGTATGGTTAAGAAAGACGGAGAACTCTGTTGGGAATTCGACCGAATTTTTACAGAAATCGTTGCTGGTCTTAAAAAATGTAAAGAAATCGGCAAGATTCCGGTAAGTATGGGTGTTGATACCTGGGGCGTTGACTTCGTTCTTCTTGACAAAGAAGACAAAGTACTTGGAAACACTGTAGGATATCGTGATCACCGTACAGAAGGCATGGATGAAGAAGTTTACAAATTCATTCCAGTAGAAGAACTGTATGCAAGAACTGGTATCCAGAAAGCTATTTACAATACTATTTATCAGCTTATGGCAGTTAAGACAAAACATCCTGAATATCTGGAAAAAGCAGAAACTCTGCTTCATGTACCGGATTATTTCCATTTCCTTCTGACAGGACAGAAGACTTGTGAATATACAGAAGCTACAACAGGACAGATGGTTAACGCTGAAACAAAAGACTGGGATTATGAGATCATTGACAAACTTGGATATCCAAGAAGAATTTTCCAGAAACTGATCATGCCTGGAACAGTAGTTGGACATCTGACAGAAGAACTTCAGAAAGAAGTTGGATTTGACCTGGAAGTAGTTGCACCTGCAACTCATGATACAGGATCCGCTGTTCTTGCAGTACCGGCAAACGATGATGACTTCATCTACATCAGCTCCGGAACATGGTCACTGATGGGTATCGAAAGAAAAACTCCGGACTGCTCCGCAAAGAGCTGTGAACTGAACTTCACAAACGAAGGTGGATACGAAGGACGTTTCCGTTACATCAAAAACATCATGGGTCTGTGGATGATCCAGTCTGTACGTCATGAAGTAAATGACAAATACAGCTTTGCAGAAATCTGCGCAATGGCAGAAGAAGCAAAAGACTTCCCGTCCAGAGTAAATGCAAATGATGAATGTTTCCTTTCTCCAGAAAATATGACAGAAGAAGTAAAAGACTACTGCCGTAGAACAGGACAGAAAGTTCCGGAAACAATGGGCGAGATCGCAACAGTTATCTACACCAGTCTTGCTGAATGCTATGCAAAAACAGCAAAAGAACTGGAAGAGATCACAGGAAGAACTTACAGCCGTATTCATGTAGTTGGCGGAGGCTCTAACGCTGGATACCTTAATGAACTGACAGCAAAAGCTACAGGAAAAGAAGTTCATGCTGGCCCTGGCGAAGCAACAGCAATTGGTAATATTACAGCACAGATGCTGAAAGCCGGAGATTTTAAATCCGTAGAAGAGGCTCGTACAACGATCCACGAGTCCTTCGGGATCAAAATTTATAAATAACAAATAGGAGGTTTTACTATGTTAGTAAACACAAAGGCAAAAGTTGGTGTATTTTCTATTGCTTTAGGCGCATATCTGCCTCAGTTCCCTTCACTGGTACCAGAGTTTGAGGCTCAGTACGAGGCATTTAAGAAAACAATTCCGGATACCGTAGAAATCATCGATGGAGGAATGGTAACAACAAAAGAACAGTCTATGGTAGCTGGAGATAAATTCCGTGCAGCTGATGTAGACATCGTTTTCCTTCAGATGCTGACTTATGCTACATCTTACAATATGCTTCCTGCAATCCGTGATCTGGATGTGCCAGTTGTTCTGGTTAACGTTCAGAAACTGAAAGCACTGGATTACGATCACACAGATATCGCTGCATGGCTTGGTGAAGGATATGCCTGCGGTGCTGTTGGTGAAGCTGTTGCTGACCTTGAAAGAGCAGGCAAGAGACACGCTGTTATCACAGGTGTTGTAGAAGGTGGAGATCCGGCTGTTCAGGCTGAGATTGAAGACTGGTGTAAAGCAGCTCAGGTAAGAAGAAGATTTCGTGATACTAACATCGCTCAGATTGGAAGACCATATCCGGGTATGATGGACCTTTACATCGATGAGACAAACCTGTACAACAGAATGTTCCTGTACACAAAACAGTTTGACTGGGAAAAAATGTGGGCTATCGCTGATGATATCACAGATGAAGAAGCAATCCGCGCAAAAGCTCAGGATATTCTTGATACATTCGATATCGAAGATGGCGGCACAATCGAAAAAGTATGGGATATGGCAAAATACGTTGTAGCATTTGAAAAATGGGTTAAAGATGAACACCTCAGCATGGTTGCTTCTCATTACGACGGATTTGCTCAGGGTAAAGCTGGTGTCCTTGACAGTATGCTGATCCCGGCATTCTCCATGCTGATCAAACAGGGTACTGCATGTGCGGTAGAGGGTGACATGAAGGTTGCCATGGCAAAACAGGCGGCGGATATCTGACACAGTTCTATCCATACACAGGTCCGGTTACCTATCTTGCAATCACACAGGATAAAGACGGACACTTCAAATTTGTTGTAGCAGAAGGTGTAAACGAAGAAGGACCTATCCTTTCCTTCGGTGATACAAACATGAGAACACGCTTCACATGCGGAGCAAGAGAGTTTGTTAACCGCTGGAGCGAAGCTGGCCCGACACATCATATGGCAGCAGCTACAGGAAGACATATCGATACAATTCTGAAGGTAGCAAAAATCTTCAATATTCCGGTTGATATCGTTACAAGATAATTTAAGCCATCTACTTTATACACATATTCATATTCAAAAAAAGAGATCGCATAAAGCGGTCTCTTTTTTTATTTTCTGTATAATGGAGGAATAGAATCAAGGGTTGCAGAATGCTTTCGGGCAGGTATACGAATTTCAACTTCTGTTCCCTGGCCAGGATTGCTGGTGTAACTGAGTCCATAATCAGAACCATACAGGATCTGAAGACGGCGGTGTGTATTGTACACTGCTATATTTGTGCCACCGGAGGAACTTGCACCTTCACCGGACAGGATCGTTGCAAGTTGCTCCGCAGCAATTCCGATTCCGTCATCAGATATCAGAAGAACAATGTCTGAATCTTCCATCCATCCGGTAAGAACAATAGTTCCTGTTTTATCAGCGGTTTCCAGAATGCCGTGCAGTACAGAATTCTCAATGATTGGCTGCAGAGTCAGCTTAGGAATCTGATATTCCATGAGTTCATCAGGAATGTCGGATACAAAGGTAATGCTGTCATGATAACGCATATTCTGTATCTGCAGGTAGATGGAAACGTGTTCTGCTTCTCTGTAAATCGTGCTGATGCTCTGTTTGCGGCTTAAAGTCAACTTATAAAAGCGGGAGAGACTCTGAACGGCGCGGGAAACTTCATCTGTCCGTCCCTGCTGCGCCAGCCAGTTGATCATATCCATGGTATTATAAAGAAAATGTGGATTGATCTGGGCCTGAAGAGAACGAAATTCAGCGATTCGAAGTTCTTCTGCAGCTTTAGCCTGATCAGTCATAAGCTGATCCATCTTACGCGTCATATAGTTGTAAGTATCAATAAGATCACCGATCTCATCATGGTATTCCGGACTGTCCATAGGACTTAAGGTTCCTTTACGTACCTTACTCATCTGATGTATGACAGAGGAGATTCGGTTCGTGATCGAGTGTGACATAAAATGTGCAAGAACCAGGGCGAATACCAGAAAACCAAGATACATCAGGACATACTGAACCATGATGGCATTACTCTGATGAATCAGTGGACCAGAAGGCAGGACAGTAACCATAAACCATTCGGGCTGTTTGATGTTATAGAAGCCGGCATACACGGTAGTATCCAAAATATTCCGTTCAATGAAGTTGTTGGAGGACATAAAAGATTCCTCAATTGTATCGTAATCCAACAGATAGATACCCGAAAGGGATATATCGGAGGATGCGACCACGGCATTTCGATCATTGATGATGTAAGAAACACTTCCGTCAATCGTCAGATTATCTTTCAACATATCTGAGAGATAATCTGAAGAACTGTAAAGGGCGATGTAAGCCTGACGGGCTTTTCCCTGATAATAAAAGGTCGTGGAAGTAATATATGCAAGATCTCCGTATTTTTTTTTCTCGCGTTCACCAAGATAGAAAGCAGGACAGAACAGGGAGGACTGCTGTGTACCCTGAAAGATACCGTACCAGTAGGTACCACGAGCTTTGCTCATAGGTGAAAAATAATCTTTCGTAAGATCATCACTGAAAAGTCGTACAGATTGCGGTGGAAAATCCATATAGATTTGTAAACCGGAGATCATATCAGAATCAATCAGATTTTCTACATATTCATGGAAATACTGTGCATCGTTTGTATCCAGAAACATCTGAAATGGTGAGTTAACAGGCTGGTGGAACAGAATCTGAAAAAATTCCTGATCAGTGATTCCGTCATGGGCATCAATGATCTGCTGTACAAGATCTTCTATGTAAGGAGCTGTCTGGGCGGAAGTATCCTGTTCCTGGCGGATCGTGTAGGAAACAACCATGTCATAAAGTTTTCCATAGAAGAAGCAGGCCATCATTACAACAGGTACAGTTGCAGTGAGCAGCAGTACAAGTGTAAATTTGTAACTCAACTTCATGTCACCATAAGACTGCCGGCATTTTTTTATAATATTATTCATTTCAAATTCTGCTCCCTGTATTCAGAAGGAGAAAGCCCACTGTATTTTTTGAAGCTCTTTCCAAAATAGTTACCGTCACTGTAGCCAACCCTGGAAGATATGTCTGTGATTTTAAAACGTGCATCTTTCAGAAGCTGTTTGGCTTTTTCCATACGATATTCTGTTATATACTGATTCAGCGTCTGCCCGGTCTCGCTTTTAAAGAATGTGCATACATACGAAGTAGAAAGAAACACATGGGAACTGATATCCTTTACAGAAAGAGTTTCGTTCATATAATTCTTACTGATGTAGTCTTTGATCAGAAAAATAGTCGGATTTTCCTGAGAAGTTGTTTCGGCTTTCGTGAAATATTCTTTTGTTTTGGTGATCAGGGTCTGATGAAGCTCCGGAAATGTGAAACAGTCATCAATTGTTTCGGCGATACTTTCAACATTTCCGGAACCGGCAATCTTCTGTTGGTGGCGGGCATCTTCTAGGCATAAAAAAAGTTTGAAATAAAGATCTTTGACCGGATTCTGCAGAAAACGATGATTTTTATAAAAAGTAGTATACAGTTTCTGAAGAATAGTTTCAGCGGAGATCTGATCCAGCCTGGATAATGCATCTGCAAAAGCCGCCGCCGGCGAGTCTGAAAAAATATTACTCTGTACATCCGGACTTTCGTCTGGCTGGGCAGAAGTCAGTAGCGTATTTTCTGGAAAAAAATAACTGCTCTGTAACAGAATAACAGCAGAAGTATAGGTCTGATAGGCTTTTGAAAGGCCGTATACTGTATCACCACATGCCATAGAATAATGTCCGATCTCTGCAAAATGACTGCAAAGGTAAGTATTCACTGACTGCAACTGTCTGCTGGCTGGCTCATTCTGTGAAAACAGAAAATAAACAAGATACTGCATTTTCTTTTCGAGATAAATGCATTTCATATGAAATGGTTCCAGAAAATCCTGGAATTCCTGATAAAAATCAGTCATGGATGGAATGGATGCATCCAGAAACAGATCCGTTTTTACGATAAAAGAAGTAAAGTAAGTGGATGCATTCATAGTAAGCCCAAGTTCAGATGAGAGCTGCTCTATGATCTGGCTGTTGCCTCCGTAGGGAAGAGTCAGCTGCAGTGCCAGACGGGAAGCAGTTTCCATTGAATGCAGTGTCTCGCCTCTGCGGGAATGGACTTTTTGGGTGTAAAGTTCACGGGCTTCGCGGATGGCAGTTTCGATTTCTGAAATAGAAAAAGGCTTTTCAATATAGTTGACTGCTTTTAATTTGATAGCCGCCTTCAGATATTCTTTATCTGAGTATCCGCTCATGAAGATCGGAACAGTATCAGGAAGAAACTTTTCCAGACGTTCCAGCATGGAAATACCATCCATGCGGGGCATACGCACATCACACAGAATGATTTCCGGCTTGCAGAGCCGTGCTGTTTCAAGACCGTGCACACCATCATCTGCCTGCAGGACTTCATCTATGCCAAGAGAAGCCCAGTCCAGCGAAGTGATCACACCAGTGCGGGTAAGCTCTTCATCATCTACGATCAGTAATTTCATATGATTCTCCTTAGTATTGGTGCAGTAAAGATTAAAGTTACCAAATCATTTTCAGAACCTTGTTACAGATATCAGCAGCACAGGGATGCTGAATTTCATTAAAAAGACGGTTTACCCGTGTCCGTTCAGATTTCCAGAAATCCTCTTTTGGAGAGAGGGCATCCAGAAAGTCATTGAATGTCTCAGGCTTCGGACCAGGGGTTACGTCATCATAATCAAAATTCATGCCGCGTCCGTCAAGGTACTGCTGACGGTCGTACGGAAGAAATATCATTGGTTTGTCAGTGAGAAGATAATCAATGTAAATACTGGAATAATCGGTGATCAGGCAGTCAAAGATATTCAGAATACCGGTGACATCTTCAGCCTGTTCATTTCCAAGAAAACGAATTCTTTTTCCAAGATATGGAGCAGCAGAACCCTGTTCGGCAACATGAGTCCGTATAAAAAGCAACATGTTCTTTTCATCAAGAAATGCCTCCAGCTGTTTCTGATCAAAATCTTTAAACGGAAACAGCTGAACCTGTCCATAATCGCGGAAAGTTGGGGCATAAAGCACAGTCTTTGTATATTCCGGAAGATCCGGAAACAGTTGGCCTAAAATTTCACGGCAGTCATTTTTTTGGAACAGTCCATCGTTTCGCGGCTGTCCCCAGACCTTGATTTTGTCTTCAGAAACAGCAAAACTTCTGGCCATAAGGGGAATCAGTTCATGAGAGGTTGTCAGGATACAGGTATAGTTTTCAGAGAAAATCTTTTTGAAATAAATACGTGCTGCTTTTTTGAGATTAGGATCCAGAAGAGCAATTTTTTTCAGTGGAACACCATGCCAGAGATTAATGATCAGTCTCTTTTTGTGAAGACCGGTCCCATAGGCAGGAAGCCCGGCAGATGTAAACCATACACCGGCTGACAGTGCCTGACGAATACCCTGTATACTTTCTGTTTCGATAAAATACTGTTTTCCATATTTAGAGGAAAGACTATTTCGAAGCTCCGGATCATTGATCACGAAAAGAGGGGTGATCTCCGGAAGATTTTCTTTTACGTATTCAAAAAGATAACGGGAATTATAATTGTAATGACTGTTATCTGTAGAAGAAAACAGCCAGATATGAGAATCTGGACGAATCTGTCCAAAATGCTCCAGGCATGCTGTGAACAGCAGATTTTTGGCTTTTCCCATGGTTGCTATGTCCTTTCCAGTTAAAATGATACAGTATCAGCGGTATTTCCAGAATCCATGTATGGCATAGGAAATAAAATACAGAATACAGCGCATGTGGCTGTAGCCCATATAACGATATACTTTATAAGTCATAATGGCAGATTTCTTTTTGTCTCCGGATTTGCTGGTTTTGCTCATACGATATTTAAGAAGCGGGCGGTCAATACCGGCAGCGGGACCGTATTTGCGCAAAATCTTAAGCCATGTAAGGTAGTCTTCGTGGCTGTCATCGTGTTCCATCGGGAATTCAGCAGCGACATCTCTCAACAGGAGAACAGAAGAACAGTTGATACTGTTATGTTTCAGAAGATCCCTGTAAGAGACTGTTTCCTTCACCGGGATATATTTGCCGGTAGGAGTTCCATCGTAGTTCATAAGTTCTCTTCCGGTAGAACAGAGTACACGACCTGTTTCGTGAAGAGTATCCAGCTGAATCTGCAGTTTGCCGTTTTCCCACCAGTCATCTGCGTCAAGGAATGCGACATACTGTCCGTGAGCTTCCTGAACCCCCCGGTTACGGGAGGCTGCAGCTCCAATATTATGTGGATTTTTCAGATAATGGAAATCTGGACGATTCCGGTAAACGGACAGTACTTCTGAAGTCTGGTCCGTGGAACCGTCGTCAATGACCAGCAGTTCCAGAGGAATATTCTGGCAGAAAACAGATTCCACTGCCTGTCGGATGGTAAAGCCACCATTATAGACGGGCATGATAACTGAAATCAGAGGTTTATTTGTTGTCATAAAAAGTTCCTTTCAGTTTTTGGACGAGATATCACCGGCAATTAAAGCCTCTACCTGGGCGGCTGAGGTACGGTTAATGCATTCGGCATCGATATGCAGTGGGAGAACTTTTCCTTCTGCGAATAACTGCATGCCGTGCAGGAGTCCGGCTTCTGAATCTTCGAGCAAAAGCCCGCCGTATTTTTTCAGAAAACTGTGACATCCGCTTACGTCGCAGGCCATTACAGGGATACCGAGTGTTGCCGCTTCCATAAGAACGATTCCCTGTCCTTCATAATAGGAAGAAAGAAGGAACAGATCACAGCGTTTCAGAATGGGCATAGGATTGGTGACTGCACGGATCAGGATAATATGATCGGATGCGCGCAGAGCCCTGGTATGAGCCAGTGTTTCATCGTAGAGATTACCAACACCGCCGATGATGATTAGCCAGGTGTCAGGGTGCTCCTTCCAGTATTGTTCAAAAGCATCCAGAAGTCGTTTGTGTCCCTTCTCAGGTGAAAAACGACCGATGCTGATAAATTTTGGAGCGTCAGAATCAAGTACAGACTGTAGTGTTTCCAGAGAAACATTGGATAGTGTATCTTCATTGAATGCAACGGGAGCAAGGCTTCGCTCCAGCACACTCTGATAATCGTGACAGTTGTGTATGGCCGTGATTCTGGAACGGTCAGCACCGAATTCACTGACAACAGGCTGGATAAGATCTTCACTCACCGGTACAATGTGATCATAGGTATGATATGCCTCTTTCAGAAGATAAGGGTTCATATTGCCTTTCAAGTGGACTTCCCTTGCCATATCATTGTGAATCCAGATACTTCGTGGGCATGGAGCCTCTTCAAGAAGTGAAGTTGTATAGGCTTCGTAGCCGTTATAATGAATTACACAGGCAAATTCAGTACTTCCGAAATGTTTTTTCCATTCGCGTCTGTAAGCGGTATGCAGTCTGTGTTCGGCCCAGGAACCGGTATGGCCTTTCAGTTTCAGAAGCTGGACAGCCATTGTCAGCAGATCCATATTCATTTCACTGGCCAGTGGATAGATCCCGACGCCTTCCGGGAGGCGTTCCATCCTTTCCGGGTGATCTTTTACGTACAGTGAACGGAAAGAAATAAAATAATTATAACGGGTAAGATCCAGTTCATGAAGCTGAGAATACAGGACAGTTGTGATACCGTTGAGATCCAGGTCTCCTGCATAAATCAGAATATTTTTTTTACCATTGCCATGATATTGGTACTTGCGGCAGCAGTCCTCATGAAGGAAGACCTGACGACAGATCTTTTCGGCACCGTGTCCGTCTTCATAGCTGGCATATTTTTGCATAAAAGCATTGTCCGGTGTGCCACCGGAGCAGTGTGCAAATGGAATGACCTCCTCTGCTTTTTCAGTATAATCAAAAGGATAGGAATCGATTGTTTCATACATACCACGGGAACTTTCATATTCCTTGCGGTCATAGGCAAAAAGTATGATTTTTTTGCCGGAGTTGGCATAATCATAAAACACGCTGGAATAATCCGTGATTAGCGTATCACAGACACTCAATCCCTCATAAGTATCCCAGGATGCCGGAAATGGCAGAATATGATGATAACCGGAAAAATCTTCCAGACCATGAAGGAACGGATGCAATTTAATAAGAAGAATCTCATCCTCATTCAGCTGGGAATCCCACAGAGAAAGATTTTGAGAGAGCGTTTGCATATATCCCTGATCGTCCAGAGCATTAAAATTACCACGGAAAGTCGGAAGGTAGGCAAGCAGTTTTTTGCCCTGCAGACCGACCTGCTCTTTTAAGTGGAGATTTGCCGGCTGACGAAAGATATCGTTACGTGGGTAACCCTCGCGAAGAACGGTTCCGCGGTACAGACTGTCCAGCATATAGGCTCCGGACATTTTTTCTTCCATAAACTGGTTTGGAAATACCAGATAGTCAGAATCCAGCAGATTCCGCTGTACATTTCCCATGGTTACCATCTCAGGACGATTGTCACGTCCCATCTTCTTAAGAGGCGTGCCATGCCAGGTATTCAGGTAAATCTGACCTTCCTTTTTTATAAAGCGTCCCGGGAACGAGGTATCATTCACAAGATAGCCGGCACGGCTGAGGGCGTGGTAATAAGCAACAGAACCGGTACGCACAAAATGAACTCCCTGAATGGAGTTCTTCTGGAGTTTCTCTTTTATTTCATTTTCAGAGTCACGATGGACAGACAGTACAAGTGTGAAACTGCGATAGGGTTCCTGACAGAGCTCTTTTAATAAGGAAAGAATATTACTCTCCAGAGCTTTGCCACTTCTGGATTCCAGCAGGATCATATGGGGATCCAGATTATTTTTTTCATAGAATGTATTGTAAAAAGGATACCAGCTGCCGTTTCGCAGTTTCTTTTTTACTTTGCCAAGAAAGCTCATTTTTGCACGAATTCCCTTCAGTAATAAATATATAGTAACTATAACAAATGCAAAAACTCATGTCAATGTCATGGAACGCTTGCTGTGAACAGTTACTAATGACAGTGCCTGTTTTGGGAAGATAACTGGAAAATATTACCCATTAACAGGAAAATATTTTACCCCGATTCGAAATATTTTCCTGTTTTGGATAGAAAGTTTTATTGTTATAATAATAACAGATTTAAGAAAAGGGAGGAAAGAGCCGTGTCTGAATATGTTCTTGAACTTAAAGGCATAACAAAGATTTTCCCGGGCGTTAAGGCACTGAACAATGTACAGTTCCAGTTAAAACCTGGCGAAGTTCACGCACTTATGGGTGAAAACGGTGCTGGTAAATCTACATTTATTAAAGTAATTACCGGTGTACATAAGGCAGAAGAAGGCGAGATGTTCTTAAATGGACAGAAGGTGGATTTCAAAGGACCGAAAGATGCACAGGCCGCAGGTATCGCAGCCGTATATCAGCATCCGACATCTTATCCGCATCTGACCGTTGCAGAAAATATTTTCATGGGACATGAGATCATCAAAAACAGAATGATCCAGTGGAAAGCCATGAACACAGAAGCAAACAAACTTCTGAAACAGCTGGATGCAGATTTTGATGCAACAGCAGAAATGGGTACCTTAAGTGTTGCTCAGCAGCAGATGGTAGAGATTGCAAAAGCAATGTCCACCAATGCAAGAATCATCATTCTTGATGAGCCTACTGCAGCACTGACAAGATCCGAATCCGAAAAACTTTACACACTGGTTGATAAATTAAAAGCTGACGGAGTTTCCATTATCTTCATTTCTCACCGTTTTGAGGATATGTATCGTCTGGCAAGCAGAGTTACTGTATTCCGTGATTCCCAGTATATTGGAACTTACGATGTAGATGGAATTACAAATGCAGATCTGATCAAAGCAATGGTTGGTCGTGAGATCAAAGACCTGTTCCCGAAACCGGAAGTGAAACTGGGAGATGAGATGCTCAAGGTTGAAAATCTTTCCAGAACAGGTTATTTCAAAGATGTATCTTTTAAAGTTCGTGCAGGTGAAATCCTTGGACTTACCGGTCTGGTAGGTGCAGGACGTACCGAAACCGTTGAAGCTGTCTGCGGTATCACACAGCCGGATTCCGGTAAGGTTTACCTCGAAGGTAAAGAAGTTCACATCAAAAAACCGTCCGATGCAATGGGAAAAGGTATCATTCTTCTTCCGGAAGACCGTCAGAAAGAAGGTCTGATCATGAGCTGGGGACTGGGAAGAAACGTAACACTTCCTACCATCAGCAAATATGCGAAGAGTGGTATCAATGATGAAAAGACAGAACGTGATCTTGCCAAAAAACTTCTTGAAGAAGTTGATACAAAGGCAGTTGATATCTTCCAGCCGGCAAGCTCTCTTTCCGGTGGTAACCAGCAGAAAGTTGTTGTTGCCAAGGCGTTAAGCCAGGAAATGAAAGTTGTTATCATGGATGAGCCTACCAAAGGTGTAGACGTAGGTGCAAAAGCTGAAATCTATGCGATCATGGGCGACCTTGCAAAGAAAGGTTATGCGATCATCCTGATTTCTTCTGAAATGCCAGAGATCCTTGGTATGGCAGACCGTATCGTTGTTATGTGCAACGGACGTAAGACCGGCGAGCTGAACCGTGGCGAAGCTACACAGGAAAGAATCCTTGAACTCGCAATGGAAAAAGGACATACAGGGGGTGCTGAATAATGGAAAAGAAATCAGTCATGAAGAAGATCACAGGCTCCCGTGAAGCACTGCTTGCAGTTGTCCTGATCGTTCTTTTTGTAATCATTACAGCAATCAACCCATCATTCCTGACTCCTAAGTCACTGATGGATATGCTGAAAAACAATGCAGTAACAATGGTAATGTCACTTGGTATGCTGTGTGTAATGCTTGTTGGCGGAATTGATATTTCTATCATGTCAACACTTGCACTTTCCGGTATGAGCATCGGTATGCTTCTGAAATATGAACATATCTCCAGCACATTCCTCGCATTCGTGATCGCAATTGCAATCGGTATCGTATGTGGAGCTGTTGTTGGTCTGATCATTTCCAGAGCAGATGTTCCTCCGATCATTGCAACCATGGGCTTTATGTATATCTACCGTGCACTTGGTTATCAGGTATCCCACGGTGGTGAATGGGCAAGTGCAGCAGCACTTGGCAACTTCAAGAATTTTGCAACAACAAAATTCCTCGGACTGAATGCAGTCATCTGGGTAATCATTGTATGCTATGTATTCTTCTTCTGGTTTATGAAATGGACCAGAACAGGACGTATGATCTATGCAGTAGGTAGTAACCCGAGTGCAGCAGAAGTATCTGGTATCAATGTAAAGAATATCAAACTTCTTGTTTATACGATCATGGGCCTTCTGGCAGGTCTTGGCGGAGCTCTTCAGGTTTCCATTTACGCTTCTGCAATGCCTGATATGCAGCAGGGCGGTGAGATGGACGTTATCGCAGCCTGCGTTATCGGTGGTGTAAGCATGAGCGGTGGACGTGGTACCGTGATCGGTGCTTTACTTGGATCCCTGATCCTTGCAACAATCGCAAAAGCACTTCCGCTGATTCCATTCTTCAACCAGTTATGGCTGAATACCATCAAGGGTATTATCATCCTTGTCGTAGTAGTAATGAACGTAATCCTGCAGCGTATCGCTGATAAGAATGCACTGAAAGGAAGGGAGATGTAATCATGGCTGGAAAATCTGGAAGAAGTATTAACAACGTGCCGAAAAGCCCTGTGAAACAGATGATCTTCAGCTGGGAAGGCATTCTGGTACTCCTGTTTATTGCAGTAAATATTTTCTGTGCAAACTTTTCTGAGTTCTATAATCTGAAGAGTCTGCTCCGTCAGATGCCTGTTTATCTGGCAGAAATCTTCTTAATGCTGCCGATGGCATACATCCTGGTACTTGGCGAGATCGATATCTCCGTAGGTGCGATCGTTTGCCTTTCTGCAACAATGAGCTGTATCGTGTGCAACGCAAATGCACCATTTATCGTAGTTGTGATTACAGCGCTTGGCGTTGGTACCATCTGCGGAGCAGTTAACGGATTTATCCTTACAAAATTCCAGGAACTGCCTCCAATGATCGTAACACTGGCAACACAGATCATCTTCCGTGGTATTTCCGAGATCGTTCTTGGAAGCGGCGGTAGTATTTCTGCAAGCAACACCGATGGTTTCCGTGCAATCGGCGGAAAGATCGGAAATGTTCCATACATTCTGTTCCTGGTACTGATCCTTTCTGTAATCTTTGCAATTGTTTTAGGTAAGAGTACATTCGGACGTCGTGTATATGCAATCGGTACAAACCGTCTGACAGCATATTATTCAGGTGTTCATGTACAGAAGATCCGTTTTATCATCTACACAATCATGGGTACTGTTTCCGGACTGTGTGCACTGTTCCTGGTTTCTTCTTCATACGGTGCAAACACAACAACCGGTAACGGATTTGAAATGGATGCCATCGCAATGGCAGTATTCGGAGGAATCTCCTCCACAGGTGGTAAAGGTAATATCGCTGGTGGTGTTATTTCTGCATTCATCATCGTTTGCCTTCGTGTAGGTCTTGGTCAGAGAAACGTCAATGCACAGGTTATCCTGCTGATCATCGGTCTTCTTCTGATTGCAGCAGTAGCTCTTCCGAATATTATCGGAAATGTTAAAAAAGCAGTAAGCATGAAGAAAAACTAAATATTTATTTAATAACGTAAGTGGCTGCTCTCTTGTAGCAGGGGAGCAGTTGCAAATAAAAACTATATTTCCAAGGGAGGAAAACAAAATGAACAAAAAAATTATCAGCGCACTTCTTTGTGGAGCAATGGTACTTGGCTGTGCAGCACCTGTAATGGCAGCTG
>ENA-OPBE01002279-OPBE01002279.1-human-gut-metagenome-genome-assembly--contig:-NODE-2279-length-14648-cov-2.345303_pt1 | contig 14648 bp, 8 predicted proteins | sample MGYA00241066_ERZ501448 | MGnify/ENA primary metagenome ERZ501448 (study PRJEB25962, sample SAMEA2042585) | human gut metagenome | biome: human gut; feature: human-associated habitat; material: faeces...
ACAAGCCGTACTGGCCGAAGAAGGTTACAAAATCTCGGAGATGTAAAGGAAGGAGGAAACCATGCAGTTAGACAAGCTTTGCGTGGCCTGTTTCTCGCCCACGCACACTTCGATGAAAATCGCACGTGCCATCGCCGACGGCACGCGCATCGCACGCCGTGAGGAAATCGACCTGACCACCGACCCCGCCGACACGCCCGTTTCGGTACGCAATGCCATCTGCATCGTGGCCGCCCCCGTCTACGGGGGACTTGTGGCCCCGGTAGCCGTCCGGCGCATCGCCCGCCTGCGGGCGGAAAACAGCATCGCCATTCCGGTGGTGGTCTATGGCAACCGCGACTACGAGGATGCCCTGGTACAGCTTCGCGACCTCCTGCACGCCCAAGGGTTCACGCCCCTCTGCGGTGCGGCTTTCGTGGGCGAACACTCCTACAGCCGTCCGGGCATGCCCGTCGCCGAAGGTCGTCCCGATGCCGCCGACTTGCAGAAGGCCGCCGCTTTCGGGGCGCAAGCATACGGCAGCCTGTTGCACCAACTGAACCTGCCCCACCCTCCGGCCACGGATGCACGTGACTTCGCGCTGACCTACGACAGCCCGTTGGAAAGCCTCGTGGCTGCGCCCGCGATGAAGGGCAACGTACCCTACAAGACCCTTGGCCCCTCCACACCGCAGGCTCCGGTAGTGAACGACAACTGCTACGGCTGCGGAGAATGCGTGGACTGGTGCCCCACCGGCGCCATCACCATAGCCGACGGACGCTCTGCCACCTGTGTGGACTTGTGCACCAAATGCTGTGCCTGCGTCAAGTTCTGTCCCGTGGGCGGACGCACTTTCGACACCCCTTATACCGCCATGTTGCACCAAAACTTCAGTGCACGTCGCGAACCGGAATGTTTCGTCTGACAAAATGTCAGGCCAACCTCACGAGAATCGTCTATCCGCCTCTTTATTCGGGCGAGGGGACAAAAAACGTCGGCATTTCAAGCCGGCGTTTTTACATTCCGCAACCACGGGCGAGGTTTTCGCTTACAAAAAGACACCCTCTCCACACCGCCATGCGGCATGCCCCGCATGCAAACGACATCCGTCAGCCTTTTCCCGTGACAAAAAGCATGAGGATTTGGCGCACGGAAATCCGTCAGATAAATCAAAAAAAGCCCTTCTGCCCTCCCTTTTACACCGTTTACCGCCCCCTTTTCCGCCGCGCGGAAGACCGTTTCCGGCCGACAAGCGGACAACTCCTTTTTTTTCTGCTCCAAAACTTTTTCTGCTTTCAGCCAAACGAAATTCCAATCTCATGAGATTAAGGCCCCGGATTCAAAAGAAATGCGTCATAAATACATAAAACGGGCCATATACTGGTTCGGATTTAACATATCCTCTCTATTTGAGCCTTTTACAACCCGGTGCTTATGCGTAAAAGGCTGACATATTGTCAGTATTTCACGTCCTGCCTCATCCGCCTTATTTTCCCTTTCCCATCTTTTTTTTCTCAATTCTGTTTGCGTTACCAATAGTTTTATTTAATTTTGCCGCACCTAATCATTTACGAATTAATACCAAGAAAATTAGGAATATGGAAGCTGTATTCGGTTACATCATCGGCCTCGGGGCCGCAGTCATGATGCCCATTATCTTTACCATACTGGGCGTTTGTATCAAAATCAAGTTCGGAAAAGCCTTACAAAGCGGCCTTTACGTGGGCGTCGGTTTCGTGGGATTGTCGGTCATTACGGCGTTGCTCACCAGCAGCCTCAGCCCGTCGCTCTCAAAAGTGGTGGAGATTTACGATCTCAACCTCGAAGTGTTCGACATGGGATGGCCTGCGGCAGCCGCCGTGGCTTACAACACATCGGTAGGTGCGTTCATCATTCCCGTATGCCTCGGAGTGAACATCCTGATGCTCCTCACCAAAACGACAAAGACCGTCAACATCGACCTGTGGAACTATTGGCATTTCGCCTTCATCGGTGCGATGGTCTACTACACGATGGACAACATCGCATGGGGTTTCTTCGCTGCCGTCATCTGTTATATCCTGACGCTGATAGCCGCTGACTACACGGCTCCCAAATTCCAGAAATTCTATGATAAGATGGACGGCATCTCCATTCCGCAGCCTTTCTGCCAAGGGTTCATGCCTTTCGCCATCCTCATCAACAAGGCACTCGACCTGATTCCGGGATTCAACAAACTATATATCGACGCGGAGGGCATGAAGAAGAAATTCGGCATCCTGGGCGAACCGCTCTTCCTCGGCGTATTGGTGGGATGCGGCATCGGCGCACTGGCCTGCAAGAACGGGCAGGAACTGGTGGACGGCATTCCGGGCATCCTTGGACTGGGTATCAAGATGGGAGCCGTCATGGAGCTGATTCCCCGCATCACGGGACTGTTCATCGAAGGCCTGCGCCCCATTTCCGACGCCACGCGCCAGATGATTGCCCGCAAATTCGGTGAGAATGCCGGTCTGCACATCGGCATGAGTCCGGCCTTGGTCATCGGCCACCCGACTACGCTCGTCGTATCGTTGCTGCTCATTCCCGTCACGCTGTTCCTCGCCGTCGTCCTGCCGGGCAACCAGTTCCTGCCTTTGGCTTCGCTGGCCGGCATGTTCTACGTGTTCCCCATCATCCTGCCCATCACGAACGGCAATGTGGTGAAGACGTTCATCATCGGCCTCATCATGATGGTCATCGGGCTGTATTTCGTGACGAACCTCGCGCCCTACTTCACCAGTGCGGCACACGATGTATTCAACATCACGAAGGACACGGCCGTAGCCATCCCCGAAGGTTTCGAGGGCGGCGCGCTCGACTTTGCCTCCAGTCCGTTGGCATGGGTCATCTTCCACCTGACACACACGGTGAAATATGTGGGTCCTGCCGTCCTCGTGGTCTGCACGCTCGGACTGGCAGTCCTCAACCGCCGCGCCATCGTCCGCAAAAAGTATTAAGACGCAGACGCATACCACGCATTTGAATCTAACATCACATAATCAAAAACAGAAAGAAAATGAAAAGATTTGCATTGGCTCTTTGCCTCGGGCTCGGCGCACTGGCGACGAACGCCCAGATGAACTACAAAGTACAGACCGCCTGCCATCCGCAGGATGTCAAACACTACGACACCGAACGCCTGCGCAGTGCTTTCATGATGGACAAAGTCATGGCTCCGGATGAAATCAACCTCACGTATACCCTGTATGACCGTCTGATTTACGGTGGAGTGATGCCGGTAAACAAGGTTCTGAAATTGGAGAAGTTCCATGAACTCGGACCGGAAATCACCTACTTTTTGGAACGCCGCGAATTGGGCGTAATCAATGTCGGTGGAGACGGTGTGGTAACTGTAGATGGCAAAGCATACGAAATGAAGTACAAAGAGGCTCTCTACGTAGGTTGCGGCAATAAAGAAGTTACTTTCAAGAGCAACGATCCCGCCAAACCCGCCAAATTCTACATCAACTCGGCTCCCGCATATAAGCAATTCATCACCCAGTTGATTACGACTGATGCAAAGTTACAGAAGGCCAACCCCAAGAAATACGTTTTGGGCATCTCTGACCATTACGGCAAGATGGAAGAAAGCAACGACCGTGTGGTCAACCAGTTAATCGTAAAAGACGTTTTGGAGAAAGTGAAAGGCGGCGGCACGAACCAACTGCAAATGGGACTCACCGAATTGGCTCCAGGTTCCGTATGGAACACAATGCCGGCCCACACACACACACGCCGGATGGAAGCTTACTTCTATTTCAACGTAACCGACGGTAACGCTATCTGCCACTTGATGGGCGAGCCCAAAGAGGAACGCCTCGTATGGTTGCACAACGAGCAAGCCATCACTTCGCCTGAATGGAGCATCCACGCCGCTGCCGGAACCAGCAACTACAGCTTTATTTGGGGAATGGCCGGCGAGAACTTGAAATACAGCGACAAAGACGAAATCAAATATCAAGATATGCGCTAAGCATTGGGCAATCCCGCATATAGCCACATCCCCGTCCTCTACTCCAAAGGACGGGGATATTTCGTTTTACACAGTTTAACATTCTAAACGTTTGTTTTCCCATTTCTTTCCAGAATCAATCCTTTACTTTGTATCATCAAAAAGAAACAAATGTCTAACTTTCAAAAAATGAACATTATGAAAAAGTTATTATTCTTACTGCTGAGTGTATTCACTTTACAAGTAGCGCAGGCCGACAACGACAAACCCATCACTTTCGACAAGCTGCCGGCTAAAGCACAGACTTTCATCAAACAGAACTTCCCCACGGAAAAGGTGGCATTCACCAAAATGGAGAAAGGATTCTTGGACACGAGCTATGATGTCGTGTTTGTCAACGGCAACGGGGTTGAGTTCGACAAGAACGGCGAATGGACAGAATTGGACTGCAAACGCAGTAGCGTACCGACGAAAGCCGTTCCCGCCCAAATCACAAAGTTCGTAAAAGAAAGCCATCCCAATGCTACCATCCTCAAACTGGAGCGTGACCGTTACACCTACGAAGTGAAACTGTCCAACTTCTGGGAAATCAAATTTGACAAGCAATTCAATGTCATCGACATGGATATGGATGACTAAACAGAAAAAACTGTAAATCCGGATCCGGCACATTCCATCCCGAAAAGGGGGAATGTGCCTTTTTCGTACCTCTCCGGTTACCGGCTGCTTTTTTCAGTACGCATATCCCCAAAAACATATCTTTTCATAAAATAGGTTGTATCACGGCAAAATATTCAAGCAAGCTTAAGATTTTGCGTTCGATTTGCATTATCTTTGTGAACATGAACATCCGTAAACTTTTCCTCTTTGCATTTTGGACGGGTTGCTGTCTGACATCGACTTTATACGCCCAAGAACGCGCCAAACCTAAAAACGGAGAAGGCGTATCGACATTTCTTCAACGTTTTGGCTACACTTCCCGTGCAGCCCAAAAGGAGTTTCTGGAAATCAACAAAGGGAAACTGACCCGCGACGGAGGCTTGATACTGGGACGTAGTTACCGGCTTCCCACCGGTAAGAAGTCTGGGAAAAAAGCGCGGGCTGGCAGTCGTAAGACCAGCGTTGTAGAACCGCTTTTCGGCCCGGCATACCAAAACGTATCCGTCCGTTCCCATGAGTTAGAAGGTGCTTGCTTGTATCTGGTCAGCGGGCACGGAGGTCCCGACCCCGGAGCCATCGGAAAAGTAGGAAACCGGGAATTGCACGAAGACGAGTATGCCTACGACATCATCCTGCGGTTGGGACGTGCATTGATGGAAAAAGGTGCCAAGGTACATATCATCATTCAGGATGAGAAAGACGGCATCCGCGATGACCGGTATTTGTCCAACAGCGACCGTGAGACCTGCCTCGGACAAACGATTCCGCTCGACCAGATAGCCCGTCTACAGCAGCGGTGCGATGCTATCAACCGACTGATGTACAAGGATAAAGAGAAATACAAACGTGCCATCTTCATCCACGTGGACAGCCGAGGACATAAAGACCAGGTCGATGTATTCTTCTACCACTCTCCCGGCAGCAAATTAGGAAAACGGCTGACGGAAAACATTCATAAAACCTTTGAACGGAAATACGACAAACACCAACCGAACCGGGGATTCCGGGGTACGGTAAGCGAACGTTCGCTCTACGTATTAAAAAAATCCAACCCGGCGGCAGCTTTCCTGGAACTGGGCAACATACAAAACGAACGCGACCGGAAACGCCTCGTCATCCCGTCCAACCGTCAGGCCTTAGCCGACTGGATTTGCCAGGGTATCATAAAGGATTTCAAGGGACAACGGTAAAACCGAAGTCCCTATAAGACAAAAAGAACGCATAGAGGAAATCATTCCCTATGCGTTCTCCTTTTTAGTGCACGTGCTGTCGCAGCACACGCAACTACCAACCTATTATTTCATATAAAACTTCTTCACTGTTCCGTCGGAGTACTTGAAGATGTTGACTTGCCCTTTCAGCGGAGCAGCCACACGCTTGCCGCTTACGGTATAGATACCCAGCAATTCAGCACCTTCAGGACCTTTCACTCCGGCAATGCTACTTCCCTCATGGGCTTTTTTAGCGTCTGCCAATACCTTCTCGATACCGGCTTCGATAGCCGTCGCGTCAATTTGGCTTTCTGCCGTCAGCTTCACTTCATCGTACAAATCCTTCACCTCGTTACTGATGGAATCGATGTCTTCCTGCAAAGCGGCAATGTCGGCCGTGAACTGTTCTGCCACCTCGGCATAATCCGTTTCTATCGTAGTCTTCGCAGCGTCCAACTTAGCCTGAACGGCGGCAATGTCGGCAGTCAAACGAGTGTAAGCTTCTTCATTGGCAGTAACTTTCTGCTGATAGTCCAACACCATTTCCACCATATCCACGATAGCCGTGTCGATTTCCACCACAGGAGCCAACACCTCATCATAAATAGTCGCGAGCGTTTCATTGGCGTAAGCCTCGTTCACAGACTTCTGCAAATCCTCAATACGGGTAGCCACTTCCTGAACGGCATTCACGACAATCGCACTGTCTTTCACGTTGGCAGCCTCAGTATTGATTTTCTCTACGGCAGCCTCATAACGCGTACGCAGGCCCTGTATGGAGTCATTGGCAGGAGTATAGTAGGCGATGAAAGAATTAATCACCTTCATAACTAACTCACCCTCCATATTAATGCCATGTCCTGCATTATCCGACAAAATAATTTCATCCAATGAAAGCTCAGCAACCTCTTGGAAAGTCTCAGAAGCTTTCACAAAGAAAGAAAATACCACACCCGTATCTCCCTTCAGCGTTTCGCTCGTCAGACCACTCAGTACCAATTTGGTACGACCGTCTTCCAAAATACTGGAAGAGATAGACAAGTTCTGTGGTAAACGTTCACCATATTCAAACTTAGGTGCACCGTTGGCCTCCGTATCCAATGACAGTCCTTCGGGCAACGACAACACAGCCTCCATACCACGGACACTCGTATAGTTACGCAAGCCCAAGCTTACTTTTTTAACACTACCGTCGTTCTTCACGCAAATAGAGTCTTCGGTAAGATAGAAAAAGCCCACGTTCGGACTCACATGTGCGGTATAGGAATCAAGGTGATACCCCTTGATGTTACCGGTCTCTTCGTCAAACTCCGAACTGCTGCCCACAATGTTATCCAACACTATTTCACTGGTTTCTACCATATTCTCATTTGCCCTTACTTTGAAATAAGCCACGGCACCGCGGTCGCCTGCAATATTGTACACCCCATTGGGTTGAATGAGAAGGCGCACCGTCTTGATACCTTTAGCCATATCCTCCATGGAACTTTGCACCTCATTCATATAAATGCTGTGCGAAGAACGGCTCAAGCGCACCTCATCGCGTTGTACACTATTCGGAACGAAATCCAAGCCTTTGGGAAGCTTGAAGTCCATCTGCAAACCCACCATAGGATCGCTATTCTCCAAATAGACAGAAATCGTCTTCTCTTCGTCCACCTTGATATTGAAATTATCAATGGTGACCTTGTTCTCAGCTTCAGCACTTGCCACAAAAGCCATCACCATGCCCCATATCCATAGGCACTTCGCCGCAAACCGTCGCATCGAAGTATTTGTATTCTTTGTCATACGTTCTGTTTTTATTATTCTACATTAAGCTCCTTTAGAAGGAAAGCGCAGCCACCTTACGTGGCAGCCACGCTTCCTACGCACAGAGACTTTATTCACTTACTTCTTCAAAACTTTCTTCACTGAACCGTCAGCATTACGGATGATGTTGATACCTCTTGTGAACTTGTCCATGATCTGACCGCCCACAGAGTATATCTTCTCTTTCATGCTTGGGTTGGCCTGCACACCGTTGATACCGGTTACGCCGCCTTCGCCACTGCCACCGATGCTGTAAAGTACGCCATCGACATCTGCTGCAAGCACATTGCCTACGGTCATCTTAGAAGCAGCACGACCCGATACTTCCAAATAAATCAGGGCTTCGCCATTTGCGTTAAGCTCTTTGTTCTGGAGCGAACTTACCACGATGCGGTGCGTCGTCCCATCGGCCAATGTATTGGAATACAACTGGTGGTCGTCTGCACTTCCGCCCAAAGATTCTCCCAACAAAGTTACGCCTGCGGGAAGCGTCACGTCCATCTGGCAAGCTACGTAGGGGTTCACGTTTTTCAGAAGGATGGCTACACGCTTCGTGCCTCCGACTTCTTCCATGTTCATCTCTACGCTTTCTTCGGTCTGCGTCATCGCAAGCTCTGCCAAACGTACACGAGGTGCCACTTGACTGACCTCCATCGTGTTGTAATCCATAATCTTGTTCGTGAGCTTCGTTAGATCGGCCACGTTGATCCGACCGTCGTCGTTCACATCTGCGGCATACCACTTGATCGTACCCGCGATAGCCTCAGCCTTAGACGGGTCGAGCACATACATCATCAATTCCGTATAGTCGAGTACATCGACAACGCCGTCACGCAATACGTCACCCCGTATGAATGATTCGGTTTCTATCGTTTCACGTACGTTTGCCATCCGTTCTTCCTGCTTTGCAAGTGCGGCCTGAATTTGCGGAAGGGCTTCTTTTACGTAGTGAATTGGCGTCGAAGTAACATCATTACCATTGATGTCCACACTGACGTAACCGTCATTGGTATCCTCATTATAGGATTTAATATTGCCTAAATCTTCCCTGACAAGCTCCAACGTATCGTTCAAGGCATCTTCAACTTCGACAACAAACGTATGACTGTTCACAGACTTAACAAGTTCAATCCTGTCACTCAGTGCCTTATCAATCACGCCCGTATATTCTATGAAGGAAGCCCTGCAGTCCAAAGAGTCGATACGCTCCAGCACTTTATCCATAATGGTTTTAAGATCATTTTCGGCGTCTACGTCAGTCAATTCGATATCAGCATAGTATTCATCCATGGCCTTACCGTATTTGCCGATATGGGCCGTAATGTCAGCTATACTTTCTGCATTAGCCTTCTCGTCTACCTTGTAATACTCAAAGCCGGTCAGCTTGTCTACTACAGTGGTGAGCGAGTCATTCAAATGAGCCATATCAGCCTTGCGGGCCTCGTAAGCCTCATCGTTGAGCGTATAACGTTCCTGATCTTTTGCGATGTCGGACAACAACGTCTTCAAATCAGACAAGATAACATCCATCTTGTGATTCAACTTGTCTTGATAGAACAACATGTTCGTCTTGTTCTGCTCTATACCGTCTTTCACGGCAACCACATCACTTTCAAGTCCGGCCATATCGCCCTCGAATTTACCCTGTACGTTGGCATGACAGGCAGCAAGCGTCTCTCGGCCAGCCTTCACATCTCCTTCCACTTCGCCTGCACGGTCCATAAGAGCTGTGTAAGCATTCTCTGTGGCAGCAGCATCCGTGTAAGTTGCCAGTTTCGTACGCATGTCTGCAATCCAAGTCTCATAAGCCAGGAATAACGGCTGTTTGGCTTTAGTTTCTGCGTTGGTGATTGCACCGTCATTAGCGGTATCCTTCGTAAAGGCAGCCATTTTTTCCTTGATAGCTGTAGACAAAGCGTTTACTTCTGCCTCAGCGTCAGCATCGCCTTTCACCTTATTCTGTGCGTCGGCACAAGCGGCCTGCAATACATTGAATTCTGCCAGTATTTGAGCCTGTTCTTTCGTATTGGCCGATTGATAAACGCTTTCGATAGAAGTCGTGATACTCTTGCATTCATTCTCGGCAGTTGTCTTGTAAGCGTTATCCAACCCACCTTTGTAGCGTTTGGTCTCCAAATCGCTAATCAGCCTGTCGATACGAGCTTGCAAAGCATCCACACCGCAAGCGTCTGTCAGGATATAGGCATCGACATACTTCGCAGCCTCATCCAACGGTGCCTGCAAGGCTTCAACCTTCACAATAAGACCGTTATATACGTCATTATTGGTCACATATTCGTTATGTTCCGTCTTTCCGCTGACATAAGCATTATACATTGGAGTACCGAACTGTCCTAATTTCACATGCAACTCAGTCATGACATCACCATAAATATGCCCCGTGTTATCAGCATACGTCTTTTCTGCTTCTGTCAACGTAGGCAGGGTTGCCTTGATATCATCAACGAATTTCTTTCCATCGACTCCTTCAAGATAAGCACCATTTTCATACCATTCTTCCAATTCTGCCAAATGGCTGTTGTATTGTTCAAGGGTATCGGTATGCAATGTCTCCCATTCGTACACTGCAGCAGGTTCTTTTCCATCCGCAATCCAAGCCTCGAAATTAGCGAAATCAGAGACGATGCCGTCCACTTTCGTGATATTGAACTGACCCGGAATGAAATCTTTGATAGCTTCTGCTTTTTCGAGAACAGCCTGAACGTTGGCAAACGCCTCATCAGCCGTAACATAATCGGCATCGACCAATTCTTGATAGGCTGCGTCATACAATCCCTGCGCAGTTGCATATTCACCGGCAAAGAACGTCTGCGTAGCACTTTGCACAGTTGCATCCATTGTATTCAATATCTGGTCAATCTTGCCTTCGTATGCCCGTACGTCGGCCTCATATTGTTTATCAGGGTCGAACAACATCTTGTCTGTATTTTGAGCCTCGCTAAAGGCAGCAAAAGCTTCGTTCTCGATGTTGTTGATTTCTTGAAGGTAGTTTTGGATACTTGTATTCGCTGTTTCTACCGCACTTTTAACGACATTAAGCAGTGCCGGAGTCTGTACCTTGCTCACCTGTCCTATCACATTCACAGCTTCGATGTAGCAATTACGCATATCCTCGACGGCACTGTTAAAGCTATTATAACGGGTCTGGTTATCAGTTTTCACAGCATCCACGTAGCCCTGCTCACGACTTGCGCCGATCGTAACCACCTGCATTTTGATGGTTTGCAATACGCCATGTATGGTTCCATATTGTTCATCGGATTTACCCTTCTCAAAAGCTGTGGCAATATCCTCCGCAACTTGATTTTCAAGTTTGCTCTTCTCTGCCTCTAATTGTTCGATAAAGGCTTTGGCCGCCGTAGTCGGGTCACCTACAGTCAATATGGTATACAAACTGTCCACGGAATTTTTCACAGTTGCGTATTCTGTATCCAGTGTGTTATCCACTTTGATATTTGTCTCAGCATCCTTAGATACCTGCTTTATCTTTTCACAAATATCAGTGTAGTCCTCTTTGAAGTTGTCTTCTCGCGTCTGGCAGCTTTCGGCACTATTGTCGTTGTAATGGCTCTTCCAAGCCGCATTCACGTTAGCCACCCAATTATCGAACTCTATCACATACGTGCCTTTCGGGTTGGTATTCTCGCCCAACAGGCCATTTACGTAATGGTTTTCACTATTGCCCAATGCCAAATTTGACAGTTCGCCCAATTCCGCTACTATCAAGTTGTGGATATCCGTCTTCTTGGTTTCTACAGCCAATCTTTCGTAAGCCGCCAAGTTCTTCCTGGCCACTTCCAATTCGGTCAATGTCGCTTTCACCTTGCCGTCAATAACCTTCATCGCCTCGTGAATAGCGGCACTGTCATTGTGCAATGTATCGCCCTTATACGCGTTGCCCATCGCCGTCTCCTGCTTACCAAGCTCCGTGGTATAACTGCCCTTCAGGTCATCAAAATGCTTTTTCGACACATCCTTGTCATCAATAGGAGTCCAATTCGCATCAATCTTACCGATATTTCCCGCAATACCATCAGCAACCTTCGTCAGACTTGCCTGTACGGAGTTGTTCTTGGCGTGAATTTCCTTCGCCTCACCGACCTCATCAATGAAGGCACTGACATCCTCAAGAAGTTTCGCCATCTCAGCACTGGCATCAGACAAGGCAGCCAAAGTTTCAGCCTGCTTATCCTCGCTTGTGTAGTCCAAATCAGTTACCGTTTCTTCTATTTTATCTACAGAGTTGTACAATACCGTCTGCTTTTCAAGCAAGTTCTTTGCAAAAGACCCGTAAATCTCCGCAGTCACCGAAAGTCCATCCAAATCATCATTTACAGATTTGATATCCGCAGTGATTTGATTCTTCAAACGGTTGATGGTAATTACGACTACTTGCTGGTCATACCATTCTTTGTGCTTATCGAAAGTTCCTACCAAGGTTTTCACCTCACCCGTGATACCTGTAGTTTCATTTCCCTTGGCATTGGTTGCCTCCGTCAAAACATTGTTCATGCCATTAGCATGCGTATCCCCATCGGCATCCTTGGCAGCCGCTGCGGCTTTCAAAGCTGTTTGAAGGTCGGACAATGTCTTGTTCATTTCGTCTAACTTGCCGCCATAAGTTGGTAAATCATCGATATTTTCGTCCGGTGTTTCCGTTCCGGTATAAACCGGTACATAACGTCCATCGCCATTCCCGACCTTGTCCGAAAGCTTTTTGATTTCTGCTTGAATATCGGCGATAGTCTTTGCAGCGTTGTCATAAACCTTCACGACGGCCTTGGCAGCATTCACATAGCCCTCGATTTTGCCCTTAAGAGATTCTATTTCAGTTTTCTTCGTATCTTTGTTATCGGCACAAGTCCCTTCATCAAAGCTTTTCTTTATATACGAAGAGAATGCATCTATCTCCTCTTGCAACTTCTTCTCATCGGTATCTTTATAGATGTCGCCCACCGACACGTCGCCATACTTCAGGGCATGCACTTCTGTCTTGGCCTTATCGAACGCAGCCGTTTGAACATCCAACACAGCGGTCAATTCCACTTTAGCCTGATAGTTCGGCAAAGATTGGTATTCTTTTTCAATGATGGTATTCAGGCTCTTTGTCACCGGTTCCTTAGCCTTCTCGTATGCACCTCCTTTTTGGGTATAAGCATCCAACGTATACTTCTTGTATTGATTTACAACCTCGGTTTCGATTGCTTTAAGATTGGCTTCGGCTTTTTCCAAATCGGACTTATACTTTTCGGAAACCACCGCATCTTTTTTCAATTCCGCAAGCAATGCCCATGGACTCTTGCCGTCTGTCCTTTCGGCAATCAAAGCCTTGTATATATTGTCATTGTTTTGGATGCTGTCCGTATAGAATTTACACACCTCGTCTGTTTTCTCGTACAAGCTGTCCAAAGCGTGCGTGTTAGCCTCATATCCCTCTTCTGCGGTCTGATGGTTCTCATTCGTTCCGTTTTTCCTCTCCACAGCTACAATGCCCAGGTTCACTTCGTTAAATGCATTGTGAGCCTCAGTACGCATCGTCTCATACAAGCCCGAGAAATCCTGAGGGTCTACCGCTACTTTCATGAAGGCCTGCAACTGTTCGTTATAATGAGTCTTAGTAGAGTTGATTTTCCCCAACACTTCGTCATAAGCCGTATGGTTCTTGTCGACATTCACCAACTTATCGGTGAATTTTTTTATAGCGTCCGATGCCTTTTTGGCAAATTCACTGTTGAATGCTGGCGTACATGCAGTAGCAGCAGTACCATTATCATAATAACCTTTAACTTCAACAAGGAAAGCATCGATTGTTTTCTTTGCAGCATTATATTCGCTCTGGGACAACACCTTGGCATAGTCCTGAGCACTTTGCTTACTGTTTACTCCGTCTGCATCACTCAAATTGCCAATATTTGTATCCCAAGCGCTTTTCAAAGCTGTATTTTGTTCTTCACCGACAGCCTTCGAAGCCGTATAAGCTCTCCAGTTGGCCAAATGCGCCTCGATATCCGTATCAAGTGCCTTGACCTCTGACATGAGTGTACTTCCTTCCACGCCATTGAGGTAAAACTTATACTCACCATACACCGTATAAGCAGCGAAATCACCGGCAGCATCATCTTTCACCCGATTGATTTTTACCGTTAAATCACTATACCGTTTATTAAATTCGGCATATTTATCCGCATCATCCTCTTGGCTCACTTTTGCAATAGCCTTCGAAGCTGCATTAAGCAATGTCCGTTGTGCTCCGGCAAAATCGAATACCAGTTCCAACTTGAAACCGCCAACCCGGAATTCCTTTCCCGTCTCGACAGCCTCAATGGCAAGAGTGACCTCGGATGCCGCAGTACCTTCCACTTTGAACTCGCCGTTTGTTAACGCCTTGCCGTTCACCAAGAACTTAGCATTCATCAAGGTAGTAGCCGACAACTTGTATGTACCAGGTAAAAGGGAACCCAAAGACTGAGAAATCGTGGTACCATTTGGAGATGTCAACACACCGTTCACCAACGATGGTTTTTCCGCTCCCACCCATTGATCCACTTCTGTCTTAATCTGATCCAAATTTGCATTGGCATAGGCTGCCATAGAAGCAGATGTCATTGCAAGAACAGAAACCAGTGTCTTCTTTTTCATACTTTTAATGTTTTAAATTCTATAAATTATTAAAGTCTCTTTTAAGCCATTCGAATGCCTTTACCTTTATATAAATAGGAATAGCACCCACCTAATTTTTGTGGGGTAAAATTACTTACTATCTATAAACGGCGTGCAAACTTAAAAGGTGTTATTCGTGAACCATGCCATTCTTTTCGTGAAAAAGCAAAAACAGAATGACGGTACAATCTGCGCCAAACGATTTTCCGTTCTGCTGCAAACGATTTTCGGACGTACTGGCATACGCCTTACGGACCCTTCCATGCTGAAAACCGGATAAAGGGAAAGCATGGGGGCCGTTGGGGCGCTCCCTGCCTGAGGCATTCGCACGG
>ENA-OPBE01002281-OPBE01002281.1-human-gut-metagenome-genome-assembly--contig:-NODE-2281-length-14642-cov-4.659834_pt1 | contig 14642 bp, 9 predicted proteins | sample MGYA00241066_ERZ501448 | MGnify/ENA primary metagenome ERZ501448 (study PRJEB25962, sample SAMEA2042585) | human gut metagenome | biome: human gut; feature: human-associated habitat; material: faeces...
TTCGAACAGATACGTCATTGGTGCGGATGAAGGGACTTGAACCCCCACGTCGTTGACACTGGTTCCTAAGACCAGCGCGTCTGCCAATTCCGCCACATCCGCATATGTTATTCCTAACACTTAATTATAATAGCACAATAAGGTTTTGATTGTCAAGTAAAAATTAAAAAAAATATAAAAAAATAAGAGATTAAGAAACCAATTTTATAATTAATGATAAAAATATAGTTAAATATATATTGTTTTTTTATGTAAAGCATGATATACTATAAAAGTCCGAATTTTTTTTATGTCTCGATAAGACCTCCGAATTGAGAGGCACGAGAAAGGAGATTTGTATGAGCAAGTTTATTTCGAACAGTTTTAGTATCAACATATTACCTTTGTTGGAGCTGGGAATCGTCCGGGTAAAGAAAATATCTCCGGATATGATTCCAAAAGATGTCGAATCTGCTATTGGGCATGAAGATACTGCACGTGTTGTATCTGGCATCTTGGGGTTCGAGGTGAAGCCCAACCGGGTCAGCATCAAGCTGACCGAGAGCGACGTCTTGTACGTTGCTCAGTACACTGGACCGAGACTCCCGGAGGGTGCAACGACATTGCCGGAAGGAGCAAACATCGAGTTTTTCGAGGTTAGCTTCCGTGAAGAGGGGTGTAGAGGCTGTAGAGGCTACGACACTGGTTCTTGCCAGACCTGCAAGCTCAGCTTTTGGCTGAGTGGAACCCCGTTGAAAGATTGCTAAAGCTAATCTCCTAAAAGCCCTGTCTCTTGTTGCAATGCAACTTGAGACAGGGTGTTTTTTTATTCTGTAAAGAGTTCTTAAAAACTATTGAAAAATTCCCCATATTTTGATATAAATATAAAAAACAAACAAGGGAGAATATCGTGAAAAAATTAATTCAAATTTTAGGAATAGTCGTACTAGCAATAGTAGTAATTTTAAATATAGTTTATACGGCGGACATGAATTCTGGAGAACAAATCTCAATTAATTTTAACAGTTTTATTTATATAATAGGACTAATTATAACGGCAATTTTAATTTATTTTATAACTGAAGTAATAAATAAACATTTATATAATGGAATGAATGAAGAGAAAAAACGCAAATTGCGCAAATGGATGGTGGCAATTGCTATTGTTTTATATTTGATTTTAAATGTAGTATGGTTAATTTTCGTAAGACCAGGAATAGTAGCGGATTCTATACACGTTTTAAATTTGGCACAAACATTTTACGAGAATAATCCAGATAGATACTTACCAAATTTGACATATGCGGGAATACCACTAATTCAATACATGCAGGCATATCCACACCAAATTACATTGGCATTTGTTTATAATATGTTATTTTGCGTGTTACACTGTGACTTGATAATTTTACCAAGAATATTTAATGTATTCTTTAATTTGTTAATTATTTTGGCATTATATAAAATAACAAAACAACTATCGAAAGATTACAAAATGAATAATACGAGAATGTTTATATTAATTCTAACATTCTTTACAATACCAATGCTTGCAACATTTATGTATGGGGATATTCCAGCGCTTTCATTAAGTTTGTTTTCTGTATATTTTATGATGAAATTTGCAGATACGAAGCAGGTTAAATATGGAGTTTTTGCTTCAATTCTTACAATGATAGCATATTTGATGAGAATGAATACTCTAATATTTGTAATTGCAACTGTAATTTATTTGGTATTAAATATATTCAAAGATTTTAAAGAAAAAGAAGTAAAAGAAAAATTGATAAATGTTGCTGTAATTGCAATGTTTTTAGTATTAACATTTGTACCATCATCATTTGTAAAAACATATTATTTTAGTAAATACAATCTAGAAAAAGGCAAAACATATCCAAGCATTAGTTATATTTTAATGGCTATGGAAGAAGGCCCTAGAGCAAATGGATGGTATAATGAATCGATTGCAGAACCTGCATTAAGAAGCTTGAAAACAGGTGAGAATATTTCTGATGAATACAAAGAAAAAATAAAGGATAGATTAGAATATTTTGCAAAGCACCCTGCTTACACAGTAGATTTTTATAGACAAAAGCTTACGACTACTTGGGCAGAAAGTACGTATTCTGCAATATTTAACAATGGAATAACAGAAGAGAGTAATCTAAGCTGGATAAAGAGTCCTTTAACATTCTATCAGAAAGCCTGGATAATACTAACTTTTACATTGGCAATAGTAGTGCTAATTCAAAATAGAAAAAAATTAACAATAGAACTAATATTCTTGGTAACAATATTCTTAGGAGGATTTTGTTTCCATATATTATGGGAGGCAAAATCTAGGTACATAATTCCTTATATAGTAACATTAATACCGGTTGCAAGTGTTATGCTAAACATTAAACCTTGGAAAATAAAGAAGCTGAATTCTTGACATACAACGATTGTATGATAAAATATTAAAGGAAAATTTATAAATTGGAAGTGCAAAATGAATCAAAAGAAACAATTATTAGTTAACACTATAATAATAGCAATAGGCAAGCTAAGCACACAAGTTGTGTCTTTCTTGCTTTTGCCTCTATATACATCAAAATTAAGCCCAGCAGAGTATGGAACATATGACTTTTTGGTAACTTTATCAACATTTTTGTTGCCAATAATAACATTGCTTATGGAAGAGTCTATGTTTAGATTCTTAATCGATGCCGATGACTTAAAGAGTAAAAAAAGAGTTATAACGGCTACAATTGCGTACACACTAGTTGGAACGGTTATATTTACTGCCATTGCTGGAATTATAATGGGTGTAATGCATTATGAATATGCATTTGTATTTATATTGTTTATAATTTCAAATATTTTACTGGGATTGAGCAATGCATTGGCTAGAGGAACTGGAAAGATAAAATTATATTCTTTCTCAAACTTTATATTGGGAGCCTCTACAATTGTACTAAACATAATATTCATAGTAAGCCTAAAGCTTGGTGTCAGTGGACTTTTATGGGCAAATACAGTCGCAAACAGTGCAACAGCAATAATAATCTTGTTAAAATTACATTTACCACAGTTCGTAAGTAGAAAAGATTTTTACAAGTCTACTTTAAGAGAAATGCTTAGATATTCAGTACCACTTGTACCAAACAATTTATCTTGGATAATCATAAGCTTATCAGATAGACTCATGCTTACAGCAATGAGTGGTACAGAAGCAAACGGAATTTATTCTATTGCAAATAAATTTCCAAATATAATTTATACATGTTACGGATTTTTCTCTACTGCATGGAAAGAATCGGCTGCAAAAATATTAAAAGATGATAACAAAGTAAAATATTATAACAGTATTTACAAAGATATAAAATTCTTTTTAAAGGCAATCGTATTAGGATTAATTGCAATAATGCCATTTGTATTTTCTTTGTTTGTGGACGCAAGCTATAATGATGCATACAAATACATTCCAATACTTGTAATATCAATTTATTACACAAATATGTCAAACTTCTATGGTGGAATATTTACAGCATATAAAAATACTAAGATAATGGGATCAACAACAGTTGCGGCAGCAATTATCAACATAGTAATAAACATAATATTCATACCAAAATTCGGAATATATGCAGCATCGTTTTCAACATTAATTTCAAATTTGATTGTGTTTGTATACAGAAGATATAAATTAAAAGAGTATATAGTTTTAAAAGAAAAATTCAATTATGTGTTTTGGATATTGCTAGTAGCAACACTAATCACATATTACAAAAACAATTTAATTGCAAATATAATAATGTTTATAATAGTGCTTGCGTACTGTATATTTACAAATATGAGCTTCTTAAAGAAAATAGCAGAACCAGTAATAAATAAATTTAAAAAATAGGAATATATCTATAGTAGAGGTGAGTTATAATGAACAATGAAAAAATAACAGAAACATATGATGTATTAAAAACTTTTATACCAAAAGAAGATATTTACTTAAATGAACCAATGAGTAAGCATACTACTTTTAAAATAGGCGGAAATGCAGATATATTCGTTAAATTAAAGAGTGTAGAACAAATTGAGAAAACAATCGAAACAACACGAAAAATAGGAGTGCCATTAAAATTTATAGGAAATGGTAGCAATATTTTAGTAAAAGACGAAGGAATTAGAGGAGTTGTGGCGAAGATATGTACTAGTACATATGATTTTATAGATGAAACTACATTAAGACTTGATAGTGGTTTGTTAAATGCAAAAGTTGCAAGGATTCTATTAGACCATAGTCTTGCTGGTTTTGAATTTGCATCAGGCATTCCAGGAACTCTTGGAGGAGCTGTGAAGATGAATGCTGGTGCTTATGGTAGTGAGATGAAGAACATAGTTGTAAGTACAAGATATATAGATTTAGACAGTGACAAGATTGAAATAAAAGAAATTAACAATGCAGAGCATGAATTTAGTTATAGACACAGTATTTTCTCAAATAAAAATGCTATAATAATAGATACAACTCTAAGACTTCAAACAGGAAATAAAGACGAGATTGAAGAAAAACTATGCAATAATCTTGATAACAGAAGAGAAAAACAGCCAATAGATAAGCCAAGTGCAGGAAGTACTTTCAAAAGAGGAGAAGATTTTTTAACTGCACAATTAATAGATGAGTGTGGATTAAAAGGCTACACAGTCGGAGGTGCACAGGTGTCGGAAAAACATGCAGGTTTTGTGGTGAACATCGGAAATGCAACTGCAAAAGACGTTATAGAACTTACAGAATACGTAAAGAAAAAAGTGTATGAGAAATTTAACAAGAAAATAGAATTGGAAATAGAAATTGTATAATTGAAATTGCCTTTTATAAAAGTTAATGATATGGTTTAAATAAATTTTATTATTAGCAGAAAATATGTTAAAAGTAATTTGAGTTTGAGATGTATTAATATGGATTTACATAATATTGATTTTGATGTAATATGTTAGGCAAAGTTTGAAAGGAATGAAATAAAAAATGAACGGATTTTTTAAGTGGTTTAAATCAGGAGCCAAAATAAAAAGATGGATTTTTCTAATGTTAATAGGAATAGTACTCGTATGTTATGGAATTGCAAAGGTGCTTGTAACAGATGAAATGGGATTTAGGGAGCTTGCAAAAATAATTTTTGTGTTTGTTTTAGGATTTACATTCACAATAATTAGTATAATATGTATTCAAAGAAGAACATTAGAGATATTAGTAGAGGAATCTGATACAAGAGATTTAGAAGATAAAAGTAAAGTTAAATCTTTAATATTCAATAGAAAAATATACAATCAAGGACCAAAAGTTGTTGTAATTGGTGGTGGCGCTGGACTTAACACAGTACTTAGAGGCTTGAAAAATTACACAGACAATATAACAGCAATTGTTACAGTTTCAGATTATGGAGAGCAAAGAAGCAAATCAAAACAAGACTTGGGAACTCTTCCATTAGATGATGTAAAGGGTAGCTATGTGGCACTTGCTGCAAATGAAAATGAAATGGATTGCTTGATGAATTTAACCTTTAAAAATCCAAAATTAGAAGGATTAAAATTTGGAGATATATATTTAACAGCAATGAAAGAGGCTGTTGGAGACTTCTCGGCATCAGTAGAAGAAAGCTCAAAAATACTTAATATGACAGGAAAAGTTCTTCCAGTAACACTTGATCAAATTAAGATATGTGCAGAATTAGAAGATGGAACTGTGGTGGAATGTAAAGATAAAATTCCAGAAATGGTTAGCCAAAAAATAAGTAAGATAAATAGAATATTTATTTCGCCAACCAACACAAGAGTTGCTCCAGGTGTTATAGAAGCCATTGAAGAGGCTGATGCAATAGTACTTGGACCGGGAAGTTTATACACAAATGTAATTCCAAACTTATTGGTACCGGGAGTATCAAAAGCAATAAGAGAGTCTAGTGCATTCAAAGTATATGTAAGTAACATAATGACGGAGTATGGTCAAACTGATAGTTATACTCTATATGACCACATAAAGGCTATAATAGACCATGCTGGAAAAGGCATAATAGATTATTGTATTTATGATACTGGAGAGATTGTGCCAGAGTATATAAGGCAGTACAATAAAGGAGGAGAAGAACTTGTTGAACAAGATGTTTCAAAAGTAAAAGAAGCAGGAATTAAGTTAATTCAAAGAAATATGTCTACAATCGAAAATGGAAGAATTAGACATAATTCTGATGCGATAGCAACAAGTATTATTCAACTAATTTGTGATGATATGAAATTTAGAGATATGCAGAATGATACAAGAGTTATTCTACTAGATTCAAAAATAAAAGACACAAAGAAGAAAATGAAAAACAATCAAGCAAAGAGTAAAAAGAAGAAAAACAAAAAACGTTCAGGAAATAGTAAATTCTTTGAAAAATATAATGATAGAATTCAGGCAATACAAGATAGTGAGAGCAACAGAGAAAAGAGAATAAAAGAAATAGAAAAAACTGGTAAGAAAAATAAAGAAAATGAAAAAAACAGTAAAAACATAGAAATACAGAAGAGTGAAATAAGACAAAAGAAAGAAAATAATAGACAGTCAAGTAAAATTGATGTAAATAGAAAGCTTGAAGAGGGTAGAATGTTAGAGTCTAGAATGGAAGAAACTCTAAGAAGAATGAAGGAAGTAAACAAGAATAAATAAAAAGAGGTAAACGATAGATGAAATACAGTGAAATTGATGAAGAAGTAAAGAAATCTCTAAAAAGAGACTGGATAATTACGAATGGAATAGGTGGATTTTGTAGCCAAAGTGCACTGGGATGTAACACTAGAAAATATCATGGATTATTGGTTGCACCACTCACCCCACCAGCAAGAAGATTTTTAATATTATCAAAATTAGATGAAAGCATTGAAACAAATGGAACTAAATATAATTTGTTTACAAATATGGCAAATGGAGAAATATCTGAAGGATATAAATATTTAGTAGATTTCAAAAAAGAATATATACCAATATTTACATATAAAGTTGAAAATATAATAATCAAGAAGTTTATTTGTATGGATTATGGTAAAAATACAGTAGTTGTATATTATCAAATAAAAAATCAAAATGCAGAAGCTAAATTAACTTTAGCGCCAGTAGTAAATTTTAGAGACTTTCACTCTATAAATAAAGATCATCAATTTAATGTAGAACAATCACATTCTGGAAATAAAGTTAGAATTGTACTAGATAAAAATTCGGAAACACCAATTTACATGAATTGTTCTGATGGCAGATATTTTAAACATATAGATGATACATTCAGAAATATGTATTATTTAAGAGAAGAAGAAAGAGGCTTTGAAGCGGAGGAAAATCACTACGTTCCGGGGGTATATTCGATAAATCTGGAACCAAATGAAGAAAAAGAGATAACTTTTGTATGCTCATTAGAAGAAAACATAGAGGAAATAGATGGAATAAAAGTTATTAACAAGGAATTACTAAGAATGACCGGAATTATTTATGATACTGGTATAATTCAAAATAGTAAAATGAATGACAAGAAACTTGATATGTTAAAAGCTTTGATATTAGCAACAGATAATTTTATAGTAAATAGACCATCATTTGGATTACATACAGTAATTGCAGGATATCCATGGTTTCTAGACTGGGGAAGAGATTCATTAATTTCATTTGAAGGCTTGCTGTTATTAACAAAAAGATATGAGTTCGCAAAAGAAGTTTTATTAACAAATATAAGAGACATAAAATATGGACTAGTTCCAAATGGATATTCAGGTTATGATAATAGACCATTATATAATAGTGCTGATAGCTCATTATTATTGGTAGAACAGGTGTACAAATACTTAAAATATACGAATGATAATGAATTTATAAAAGATGAAATATATCCTAGTCTGGTAAAAATAATGGATGCGTATTCAGATAGAATAGATGTTGACGGAGATAACATTTATTTAGATAAAGAGGATAATTTGCTGTCTGCTGGAACAGAAAATACTCAAATTACTTGGATGGATGTAAAAATAGATAACCATGCAATAACTCCTAGAAATGGCAAAACGGTTGAACTTAATGCTTTATGGTATAATGCATTAAAAATAATGGCTAGACTTGCAGAAAAATATGAGAACAAGCAATTGTGTAGAAAATATCTAGAAATGGCTGAAAAGACTAAAAAATCATTTGATGAAAAGTTCTATAATGAAGAAAAACATTGCTTATATGATGTGTTAGGAGACAGCAAAGTACGCCCAAATCAATTATTTGCATTAAGTTTATCACATCCGATTGTTGATAATGCAGAGATTGCAGAACAGGTTTTAAATACAGTTGAGAATAAATTATTAAATAAATATGGACTAAAAACATTAAGCTCAGATGAAGACGGTTATGTTGATGTATATGAAGGTTCTGCATATAGGAGAGATTCAAGCTATCATCAGGGAATTACTTGGCCATGGTTATTAGGATTATATTATGATGCATTAAAAAATACTATGATAATAGAAAAGAATAGAACCAAAAGGCAAGAATTAGAAGAAAAAATAACGAAGCTTGTATATACAACAAAGGAAACTTTCAAAGCAGAAATGTTTGAAAGGTCAAGTATTGGCACGATAAGTGAAATATATGATTCAACAGAACCATATGAAGAAAGAGGAGCATTTGCACAAGCTTGGAGCGTGGCAGAAATATTTAGAATAGTTTTAAATAAGAGATAATGTGAAAATGCAAGGTAAATAAAGCGGATTACCACGAATTGTTGAAGAATGTTTTAAAAATAGAAGATATAAAATACAAAATTAACATATATGCAATAATATACTAAACGGAAAAATGATATAAAAATATAGGTAGGAGGCTAATTGTGGATATCACAGCATTAGAAAATGAATTGAAAGCTGGAAAACTAAATAACATATATTTACTATATGGAGAAGAGCGTTTTTTACTAGATAACAACGTAAAAAAAATAAAAAAATTATTTGGTGAAACAGTAAATGGAATAAATTATATTCAAATTGACAACACTAATGTTTCAGAAATAATTGCAGACATAGAAACGCCTGCGTTTGGATATCCACAAAAGCTTATTGTTGCAAAAGATACAGGATTATTCCAAAAGCCTAAAAGAGGAAAAAGCGCTACAACTGAAGAAAAAACATCAAAAAAAGATGACAATAAATTTGAGAATAAGCTAGCAACATACATAGAAGAAAATGTTGATATGATAGATGATTCTGTAATATTATTGTTTATTGAAAATGACGCAGATAAAAACAATCTATATAAAACAATTGATAGGTTGGGCTGTGTATGTAATTTTGAAAAACAGAAACCTGCGGAATTAGTAAAAAGGCTAAAATCAATTTGCAATATGTATAAGGTAAACGTAGATGCTGTTACATTAAATTATTTAATAGAAAATTGTGGAACATCGTTACAGGACTTAATAAATGAAATTCGTAAACAAATAGAATATGTTGGAGCTGGTGGAACGATAACAAAGCAAAACATAGATTTATTAGGAATAAAGCAATTTGAAAGTATAATATTCGATTTAACAGATAGTCTAGGAAAGAAAAATATATCAGAAGCATTACAAGTATTAAAAAATTTATTGTATGCTAAAGAACCAATACAAAAAATATTTATCACATTATATGGGCACTTCAAAAAATTGTATATCACGAAAATAGCAATAAACGAAAAACTAAACATTGCAGAAAGCCTAAACTTAAAACCAAATCAAACATTCTTGGTAAACAAATATACGATGCAATCAAAATATTTTAAAGAAGCAGAATTAAGAAAATTGTTACAAGAATTTATAGATTTGGACTATAAATCGAAGAGTGGTGCGATAGATTTAAATGTTGGATTAGAAGCGGTGTTGTGTAGATACTGCTCATAAAAAATGGTATAAACATATGTGAAAATTATATAAGGAAAAATGAAAATAATAAAATAGATTAAAATATCCTTCGAACAACTACGATGGATATTTTTTATATAAAAATATTTAGTAATTAAATTTTATTATTTTGCCAAAAAGCTTTTACTTTTACTTAAATATGTAATATAATTAGAGTGTGAATAAATTTAAGGAGGAAGTTTATGGGTAGCAAATCTGAGAAAAAACATGATAAATCTACTAAAAACAGAAATAGTAAAGAAACAAAGAAAAATAAAAAAGATATAAAAAATGATGAGCAAAATAAAAAAGCAAAGAAAAAAGGATTTTGGAAAAGACACAGAAAATTAGCTATTTTTATAAAATTAATATTTGTACTAATTATACTTGCTTGTATTGTTGGAGCTGGAGCAATTGTCGCATTATTTAGCAATGATGACTGGGCTATGTCAAAAGATGATCTTACATTAAAAATTATTGATACAATAATTTATGACAAAGATGGTAATGAAATTGCAAATGTGTCTGGTGATGAAAAAAGAAGAATTGTATCTTTAAGTGAGATTCCAGAAAATTTGCAAAACGCTTATATTGCAATAGAGGATAAGAGATTTTATGAGCATAAAGGTGTAGACTTAAAGAGAACAGTTGGTGCAACTGTAACATATATTATACATAGAGGGCATTCTTCATATGGTGGAAGTACAATAACGCAACAATTAATAAAGAACTTGAAAAATGATAAGGGAGATTCAGGATTAGCTGGAATCGAGAGAAAAGTAAGAGAAATATCTAGAGCATATAAAGTTGAAAAAATGCTTTCTAAGAGCCAAATATTAGAATTATATTTAAATACAATATATGTTGGAGGAGAGGGAAACTTACATGGTGTTGAACTTGCTTCTAGATACTATTTTAATAAATCTGTTGGTGACTTAGATTTAGCAGAATGTGCATTTATAGCAGGAATAAACCATGCACCAAATAGTTATAATCCATTTAAAGAATCTACTGATAATAGTGAATTGATAAAAAAGAGAACAACTACAGTTCTTTCTGAAATGAAAGATCAAGGAAAAATATCAGAAGAAGAATATAATACAGCAAAAGCAGAAGTTGATGAGGGTTTACATTTTGAAAAAGGTAGCACTTCAACAAACTCTTCGATGTCATATTTGGCAAGAGCGGCATTAAATCAAGTAATAAATCAATATGCCGAGAAAAATGATGTGTCTACAGATATAGCACAAACAATGATTGAAGGTGGAGGATATAAAATTTATACGACACAGGATTCTACAATTCAATCAGAGATGGAAGATATATATAGAAATAGTGATGAGCACATTTTTGTGGGAGTTGCTACAGATAAAGAGGGTAATAAATTAAATGACCATACTCAATCTGCAATGGTTGTAATAGACCACAAAACAGGAAGAGTTGTAGGCTGTATGGGAGGATTAGGTGATGATGTTGACTCAAATGGACAAAATAGAGCAACACAATCAACAAGACAACCAGGTTCAGCAATAAAACCATTAGCTGCAATAGCACCAGCGCTAGAGTCTGGAATAATTACAGCAGCTACTGTATATGATGAATCAAGAACTACTTTCTCTGGTGGATATACTCCAAACCCACATAGGGGATATAGTTTAGTAACAGTTAGACAAGGTATAGGATTTTCTGCAAATACAATGAGTGTTAAGATTATGGCAGAAGTTGGACCAAGTAATTCGATTGCATTTTTGAAAAAGTTTGGAATATCAACATTAGTTACTGCAAGCGAAAATTCAGAAAAAAATGATGAAAACTTATCATTGGTACTTGGTGGAGCAACAAATGGAATTACACCACTAGAAATGGCAGGGGCATATGCAGCAATAGCAAATGATGGAGTATATATTACACCAACATTCTACACAAGAGTTGAAGACAAAGATGGAAATACTGTTATGGAACCAACACAAGAAACAAGAAGAGTTTTATCAGAAGGTAATGCATATATACTAAAATCTATTTTAACAGGTCCTATAATTGGAAATGATCCAACGGCTCCATACTGTAAAATATCTGGGCAAGATGTTGGAGGAAAAACTGGAACTACAACAAATAATTATGACAGATGGTTCTGTGGATTTACAAATTATTATACAGCTGCTACATGGTATGGATTTGATCAACCAGAAAATTTGTATCCTGCAAAAGCAAATGGTACTAACAGAGCAGCAAGACTTTGGGTGGCTGTTATGAAAAAAGTACACAGTGATTTACCAAGTTCAAAATTTGAAAAGCCAAGTAATATAGTAACAGCTAAAATATGTAAAGCTTCTGGAAAAGTAGCAACAGATGCATGTACAGATACATATACAGAATACTTTGTAAAAGGAACTATTCCTGGATATTGTGAAGGACATGAAAAATTAACAATTTGTAAAGAAACAGGAAAAATTGCAACAGAATTCTGTCCTGAGACAGAAGAAAAAACATATGCGAAGAAGCCAGAAAAGGAAGATACAAACTTATGGAAAACAAGTGATAATGGACAATATGATATTCCAACAGAAACTTGTGATGTACATACTAAGAAACAAATAAAAATTCCCAGTGTGGTTGGAAAAACTAAGGAAAATGCTTTGAAAACATTGAAAGATTTAGGATTAACAGTTACTGTTGAAACTAAGGAATCTGAAAAAGCAGATGGAATAGTATTAGCACAGAGTAAGGCTGAAGGAACGGCAGCAACAGCAGGAGATAGTATTACAATTACGGTAAGTAAGAAAAAGAAAGATGATACACAAACACCAACTCCACCAAAAGGAAATAATGAAGCTGTAAATGATGTAGTGGTTGATCCCGACGCACCAGCTGCTAATAACGAAGTTAAAGAGTAATTATTAGACGGAAAAGGAGTAAATATGAAATTAACTTTTTATAATACTTTAACAAGAAAAAAAGAAGAATTTCATTCAATAGATGAAAATAGAGTAAGAATGTATAGTTGTGGACCTACGGTCTACAGCTATGCACATATTGGAAATTTTAGAACTTACATATTTATGGATACATTAAGAAGAGTTTTAAAATATAATGGTTATGAACTAAAACATGTAATGAACATAACAGATGTTGGACATTTGGAATCTGATGCTGATGAAGGCGAAGATAAAATGGAAAAGGCTGCTAGAAAAGAGAAAAAAGATCCATATGAGATTGCAAATTTTTATACAGAAATATTTTTAAAAGATATGGAAAAGCTTAACATAGATAAACCAGAAATTATTACAAAAGCAACAGAAAATATTTCTCAAATGATAGAATATGTTAAAGAAATAATAAAAAACGGATATGCGTATGAAACTAGCAAAGGAATATACTTTGATATATCAAAATTAGATAAATATCCAGTATTATCAAATAGAAAACTAGATGATCAAATAGCTGGAGCAAGAGTTGATGTTGACCCAGAAAAAAAGAATCCATATGATTTTGCTTTATGGATTAAAGCACCAGAAAACCATATAATGAAATGGGAAAGCCCATGGGGATTATCATACCCAGGTTGGCATTTAGAGTGCTCTACTATGGGAAGAAGATTTTTAGGAGAAGAATTTGATATTCATACTGGAGGAGTTGATCATATTCCAACACATCATGAGAATGAAATTGCCCAATCTAAAGGTGCAACAGGAAAAATACCGGCACATGTATGGATGCATTGCGAGTATTTGCAAGTAGATGGTGGAAAAATGTCAAAGAGCTTAGGAAATACTTATACAATTTCCCAGTTAGAAGAAAAAAGCATTTCACCACTTGCTTTCAAATTATTCTGCTTTACGGCTCATTATAGAAATAAATTAAATTTTATATTCGAAGGTGCATATGGAGCCCAAAAGGCCCTTGAAAGACTATATGATAGTTATATAAAAAATGCAAATGGTGTTGATGATGTTGATGAAGATATTATAAAAGAATATGAAGAAAGATTTTTAGCATATATTAATGATGACATGAATATGCCAGGTGCAATGAGTGTTGTATGGGAAATTGCTAGAAATGCAAAAAAATCAATAAAATTTGCAGATTTGCTATTAAAATTTGATAAGGTTCTTGGACTGGACATAAAAAATGCTGAAAATTATTTATTAGAATTCAAACATGAAGAGAGTGAAGAATTACCAGAAGAAATAAAAGCATTAGTTGAAGAAAGGAAACAAGCAAGAGCAGAAAAAAACTGGGCAAAATCTGATGAAATAAGAGATAGGATAATTAGTCTAGGGTACAGCATAAAAGATACTAAAGATGGAATAATAGTAAAAAAGGAAAATTAAGGATAAATTGCAAAGGAGAATTTAGAAATGTCAGACACAGAAAACATTGAAAATAAGAAAATAAAAAGAAATGGGTTTTTTAAAGATGTATTAAAAAGCATTAAAGATTTTGATAAATATGAGGATTTTGGACTTGAAGGAGTAGGAAAAACATCAGGATATTTAATAAAATTGGTAGTGATATTTACGCTGGTAATAACGTGCATGACAGTATATAGATTCTCCAATTCGGTTAAAGAAGCTGTAGATTATTTTGATGAAAAAATTACGGAATTATCATATGCAGATGGAATATTAACAGTAAATAATAATGAAAAATTGGAAGTTGCCAGTGATAACTACATAGCAGGAACTATAATAGTTGATACAGATGATTTAACAGATGAAAAAATTGAAGAGTATAAAAACCAAA
>ENA-OPBE01002287-OPBE01002287.1-human-gut-metagenome-genome-assembly--contig:-NODE-2287-length-14628-cov-4.435531_pt1 | contig 14628 bp, 14 predicted proteins | sample MGYA00241066_ERZ501448 | MGnify/ENA primary metagenome ERZ501448 (study PRJEB25962, sample SAMEA2042585) | human gut metagenome | biome: human gut; feature: human-associated habitat; material: faeces...
CAGCTCTGGCTCTGTGATGTCAGCCACAAAATCCGACCATGACAACTTTGCAATAGAATCGTCCGTGTTGTACATGGCGGAATCACAGATACGGTTGACCAGCTGAATGGTCGCAATGAACGTGTTGTATTTCAAAGTGCCACGAAACAGGCGAAACTCCACAGTGTGATAGTTGCAAAGGTTCACGGCAGCATACCGACCGTTGCCGCCCTTTTTTGCCTTGTCCATGATTGCTTTCGGGGTATGTTCATAGCCGTATCTTGCCGCCCAACGGTTCATGGCGTATTCCGAACGGCGGCTGAATTTCAAGAGTTCATTCCAGTGATGCTCTACAAAGTACAAAATCCTTGAAATCACCTCGTCCTGTTCTTCCTGGTTGTCCGAAAAGGTGTTACGATTCACATGGAGATGCAAGCCGCAGGTGCTTGTCTGGTGTGAGCGGTAGCCTTGACGAACGGCACGGTGCATAACGTCTTCCCACGGGAATTCATTGATGTGATAGTCCATGGTGCAGGGGTGCGAAACCAATTCCATGCCATCGTCCAGCGAGCCGTCTGTCTTGATGTAAAGCAGGTCGGCGTGGGCGTTTGCAATGTCCAGCAGTTCTTCCGCAAAGTCGTCATCTCTTCCTGCTCCGTCAATTTCCAGTTCAATGCCAAAGTAACGATTGCCCTCACCGTAGAAAATGGGGTTTGGCTTGTAGCCGTATTCGTGAATCAGGTTGCTTTCTTCACATTCGTCCTCGTAGCAGTCACGGCAGTATGTCTCGCCGTCCAGATAATAGGCATCGTCCTCGTGCAAGAGAGCATCACAGCAGCTGCATCTGGTGTAGCTGTGATGATAGCAATGGCTGCAAAGGGTGATATCGTTGTCACCATAGACATCCTCGTCCCAGATGCGTTCGCCGCAGCATTCGCAGGTGGTAGTGTGGTTTTCCAGACAGTCAGAGCAAATAATTTGCCCATTCCATTCCGTGTAGTCATCGTCATCAATGACACAGCCACAGCACTCACAATACAAGGTTTCTTCCTGTTCGTTCTGTTCTTTTTTTACTTCTTCGCTCATTTGAAATTCCTCCGTAAAATGAAAATTGCCCTACCGATTTTCTTCGGTAGGGCTTTGTGTTTGGGTTTAATATTCTTCTGCTAAGAGCATAGTCGAGTGGTCGATGTCATCAATAACATAGACCTTTGCGGTAATGGGTTTCTCTGTAGAAATTTGATATTCCTTGCTGTACTCCGGTTGTTCGGAAAAGTGGTGGATGTGCTGTTTTCCATTGGATACATCAAGCTTGAATACCTGGAAATAGTCCCGTTCTTTTGGTAGCTGGTCAATACAGTTCCACAGAAACAATTGCAGCTCTATTGGTATTTCTGCCTGTACACCTCTGGTCAAAAATCGTTTGTTCTGGAACATCTTTTTCCCTCCTTTCGCTGGTTTGTTATGTCCCTATGCTCCGCCCGAAGGCGGTTTTTCTATGCGGTCGACATGATCGTATCATCAGTACCTGGCACAGATTCACCATAATAATATATAATTCACGAAAGAAAGTATTACTTTTTTCTACAAATGACCGAACATAAAAGTAAAGCTGAATCGAGATAAATCAGCTGTTATGCAGTCATATCGATACAAATATAGCCAGATCAGATGCAGGGAGACAGAGGTATTACCATTACCTCTGTCTTGCAGAATTTACCAAATAACAAATAGTAATCATCAATCAATAAACTTTAGTCTAGTAATCAATCATAGTAGATATACATAGTAGTATACATATATATTGTTATGATATATAACATAATAGAGTATATAGTATATCAGTATATGTCACTATTACATGATTATATATCATCTCATAACCAGAAGGAGGAGCTATCATGAGAAGTAAAAGAGAAAAGAAATCCATTACAAAGAGCATTAAGCTTTCCCCGTTACAAGTACAACAAATTGAAGAAAAAGCAAAGGAAAAGAATCTGACATTTAGCAGCTATATGGTAGATTGTGCCGTACATGGGAATAATAGCATTACACCACAAATGGCAGTTCGGATGCAGGAGCTTGTGAATATGGTGTTAGAGATTGCAGATAGTATTGACAGTGCGGAATATATTCGAAAAGAGGAACTGCGGCAGAAAGCACATGATCTGGATGGCTTATTTACTTCTGTATCGCCGCAAGAAAAGTATGAAAACTTGGAGCAAAAAATGGGATTGTTTGTAGAGGGAGGATTAGATGTATGGGAATCTTTAAGGTAATCAGAAACACCAATGACGAGCTGGACTACTTATATAACGTTCTGAATTATACGATGGGCATACATACAGATTACGATAAACGCTACAGCCCAAACGTAGACATCTATAACGCTTATGATCAATTTTTATCGGTAAAGAAATATTTCGGTAAGACCAGTGGAAATCCGGCATTTCATTTTATTGTCGTATACAGTGCGAGATCGACTTGGGGTGATAATTATGAGCGGGCGGAATCTATGAGCCGGAGCATTGCCTCTTATTTTTCGGACAAGTATCAGATCGTTTACGCAATACATCGAAAGCCCTGCTCTAAGATATATGGCGGTTGTTCGTCGGTATATCACGCTCATTTTGTTATGAACTCGGTCAGCTATATAGACGGGACAATGTTTTCAGGGAACAGATCAGAGCTATATGCTTTTCTGGACTACATCAAGCAAGTCACAGGAGATAAGTCCTGGGTGACGCAATATGGCTCTGAGAAAGGAAATGGGTGTCAAGGCGTTTCTGATGTTATGGCAGTGTGATTGAGCCTGTTTGGGTTTTGGCTGCATTGTGGCGAAATGGCTTGTTCTCAGTGCAGGTGTGGAGTAGGTTGTGGGAGACTTAACTTTTGTTGTGGTGTTCCAGTTCTCTGAAAATGCTGTTGTGTAAATGAAAGCATTCTGGTATAATAGAGATAGAACGATTTCTGATATTACAGAGAAAGGGACAGCAATGACAACAAGAGAAATTGACCGAGAAAGTTTTGAGAAAGCCAAGCAGTTATTTATAAGCGGTGAGATTGACAGAATAGAAGTTGGCACAGTAAAAGGTTTGCAAGAAATACACAAGGCACTTTTTGACGGGTTGTACGACTTTGCCGGAAAAATCAGAACTTTAAATATTGCAAAGGGCAATTTCCGCTTTGCAAACAGCTTGTACTTAGATGCAGTTCTTTCGGCAGTAGAGAAGATGCCTGAAAACACATTTGAGGAAATCATCGCAAAGTATGTGGAAATGAATGTGGCACACCCTTTTATGGAGGGCAATGGCAGAAGCACGAGAATCTGGCTGGACATGATCCTCAAAAAACGTCTGGGGAAAGTAACGGACTGGGCAAAAATTGATAAGGTACAGTATTTGCAGGCAATGGAAAGAAGTACGATAAACGACCTGGAACTGCGGTTTCTGATACAACCGAATCTGACGGATAAGGTTGATGACAGAGAAGTGATTTTCAAGGGAATCGAACAGTCGTATTATTATGAAGGGTACGAGAAATAGAGCAGCCAAATGACTGAATTGTATTGGATTATTTTGATCTTCAAATTCCGAGCGGTTCAGTCATTTTTTCTTTTCGTGGAAAACTGGGATAACTTGTGGAAATCAGATAAAACTTGAAACCACACATAACATCTCATGAAAAAGTCAGTGTGTCCAAGCAAGCCGTATGAAAAATCACCAAATGCTCTAAAAAAATACGAACATATTAGTAAAGAGCAGGAGGTGATAATTATGGTAGCTCTACAGTACACAGAAACAAAATACTTGCTGAAAGTTAGCGAGGCAGCAAATATGCTGGGATTGAGTGTGCATACCGTTTACAGACTGATCGAACAGGGTGAATTGCAGTGCAAGAGATTAAGTGTCAGAAAAACGCTGATCCCTGCGTCAGAAATTGAGCGATATGTCAACGAGCATTAACGGAAATAGGAGGTCGCATATGCTTACAACAAAGGAGATTCTCACACGGGAAGAAGTCATGGAGATTTTGAAAATCGGCAGAAGTACGTTTTATAAGCTTTTGCAGACGGGACAGTTAAAAGGGTTCAAAGAGGGTAACCGGTATAAGGTGCCAGTTGAGTCGGTGGAAAAGTATGTAGAGATGAGAATGAGAACATGAAAAAACGGTATGTCCTTTTGAAATGCTCCCCTTTTGTTAGACAATATGGTATAATAGAAATATACCAATTAAAAAGTCTAACGAAAGGGGGCATTTTTATGCCAAAAGGACAGCCGAACAAAAGATACACGCCGGAATTCAAAATCAAAGTAGTGGAAACAATGCCCCCTGAGCCACAATGCTCAGAAGGCTTTGTTTTATATTTGGCCGAAACAGCTATCAAGAACATTTTCAGACAAATTCAAACAAGTGCCTGAAATTCAATGATTGTCTCTTTCGGATCGTCAGTAACAGTTACATCTATTTTAAATTGCTGTATCATTATTCCTTTCAATTTTATGTTGTTAAACTTGACGTATTCCAAAAACATTTTTATGAATAAATCCCTGTCAGCGGTATAATCCTTAAAATATGCACATAGATATTTTCCCGCAGGGAGCACACAGAAATGTCTTGAATTCTTCATTTCTTCACCGCACATTATCATGGTGTGCCAATTATCCATATTTTCCATCTCGGAAATATCATCAAAATCCATATAAAAGCCTATTCGGTCTGAAGCCAAGATCGGCGCAGTTTCGTGAAGATGACTTTCTAGGTGCATAAATTCAAGTGCAACGGATTCACCACTTTTATCAGATTTATTGAGCTGTGATATGATAAATCGCTCTGGAAAATCCTCAAAAGAAAACTTCTCCAACTCGATATTATTGTCGATAACCTTATCAATGAAATCTATTTTTTCTTTGATAGTCTCCGCCAGCCTTTGTTTGCTACGTATCTCCTCTTCAAGAAGCTTATAGTGTTCTTTCAGCATATCCACAGATTTTTTCATATTTCTCTCCGTGAAATATCCTTTTATCTCATTCAGCGAAAAATTTAGGCTGCGCAGTTCAAGTATCGTGCCAAGCTTCTCATATTGCTGTGGATCATAGTATCTGTACCCCGTATCAGGGTCAACATAATCAGCCTTGAAGATCCCGATACTATCGTAATACCGCAGTGTTTTTGAAGAAATACCTCGTCTTTGACCCATTTCTTTTATGGAAAGATATTTCTTTTTTTGTTCCTGGTTCATAATGAATACCCCTTTTCGTCAGCAAACTTCTATTCAAGCGCCATTTTGCCCTCTTCATCAGTTCTGATCTTAATTACATTTTCTACCTCATATACAAAGATCTTTCCGTCACCGATATTTCCGCTGTACAGCACACGCTTTACCGTGTCTACCAAAAGTCCAAGTGGAACTGTGCTGATAACGATCTCGACCTTTATCTTCGGGAGCAGATGTGACTTTGCTTCCGAGCCACGATAATAATCGGTGCTGCCCTTTTGTATTCCGCAGCCATTGACATTTGTTACGGTCATACCGGTTATATCTATCTCGTCAAGTGCGTCTTTCAGCGACTCAAATTTCGAGCTGTTCATAAGTATAACTACCTTGCGTATCTTTCCGTCAGCTTTATACGCTGAACGATCTATAGGCTTTGAGAGGTCTATCTGTGTAACACTCTTGGCATTTCCGTCTGACAGATCTGAAATAAGATCATCAGTCACAATGCCCTGCCAACCATGCTCTGAGCGGTCAAGACCCATTATCTCAGCCTTTTCAGAAACTCTGATACCTACTGTATGCTTAAGTATAACGAAAAGTAGCGTCATTGCAGCTAATCCGTATACCGCAACAGACAAAACTCCAAGTAGCTGCACGCCAAGAAAGTTAAATCTACCTGTATAGATAACGCCCTTTTCTACAGAAAATACACCTGTCATTATTGTGCCAAAAGCTCCGCAAAGGCCATGAACTGATATTGCGCCAACAGGGTCGTCCACCTTGCAGATATGGTCGATAAACTCAATGCCATAGATCATAACAAAAGCTGCACCTACGCCCACGAGAAGCGCTGCATAGTGTGGAAGCTGATCCGCACCGGCTGTGACGGCAACAAGACCTGCCACAATGCCGTTTAAGGTCATCGTTATGTCTGATTTTCCGTATCTTACCCATGTAATTATCATTGCAGATACGGCACATGCTGATGAAGAAAGTATAGTGTTCATAAACACACTGCCGATAGCTGCAAGGTCAAATCCGCTTTCGGAAGTCACTACCGAGCCGCCGTTAAAGCCAAACCAGCTTACCCACAGTATAAACGCTCCAAGAGCCGCCAAAGGTATATTCTGACCCAGTATAGCCCTTGACTTTTTCTTTTTGTCATATTTGCCTATTCGTGCGCCTAGCACAGCGGCGCCTGCAAAAGCAGCAGAACCTCCCAAGAGATGTACGGCAGTTCCGCCCGCAAAATCGTGGAAGCCAAGCTGAGCAAGCCAGCCATCGGCGTTCCATATCCAACAGCCGCTTATAGGATAAACAACTGCACTCATAACTGCGGAATAAATAAGATATGACTTGAAAGCAGTTCTTTCTGCCATAGCACCTGAAACTATAGTAGCAGACGTTGCGCAGAAAACTAACTGCCACGCCATAAATACAGGCTGTGGAATAGTTTGTGAAGCAGCCGAATAATCACCGTTAGAGAAAAGATCTATCACGCCCACAACGCCTGTTGTTGCACCAAACATTATGCCAAATCCCAAGATCCAATAAAAGATCGAGCCGACCGCAAAATCCATAATGTTTTTCATGATAACATTACAGGAATTTTTCTTTCTTGTAAAGCCTGTTTCAAGCATTGCAAATCCCGTCTGCATAAAAAACACAAGCACGGTGCATATGGCAATCCAGATCGTATCCGCTGACATAATCATAAGATCAATCCTTTCAGATAACATCACTGCGGCATAGTATTATAAATGCCGCAGCGTGTATTATTTTAATTGTTCAGATCATTTGTTTACCTGAAAATCAGTATAAGAGAAGTTCCAGAATGACTGAGGACTTGGAGTAAATGTAAACTTATCGCTGACAGCGTAAACCGACTCGGGCACATAAAGTGGGATATAAGCACAATCATCAGCAGCTATCTTTGAAGCTTCAATAAAGTATTCTACTCTCTTACTATCGTCAGTTGTTTCGTAAGATTTATCAATAAGTGCGTCAAAGTCTGCATTCTTCCACATTGCCTGATTTGCACATCCCGGTACTGTATTTGAGCTGTGGAACATTGTTTTCAGATTGCCCACAGGGTCGAGATAGTCAGATACCCAGCTAGAGCCAAACGCCTGATATGGTCTGTTGCCGTTTTCATCTTCATTAAAGCCGTACAAATAGCTGAACATATCTGCTGAAAGTATCTCCTTGATATTCATTTTGATACCGATCTCACCAACCATAGATTGAATAAGCTCAGCTTCCGGAACATTGGCAGATAAAGTGTAAAAATCGAACTCAAATCCGTCAGGATACTTTGACTTAGCAAGATACTCCTTTGCCTTATCATAATCCTGAACTGTGTAATCCTCCATTTCTCCCACTGCAGTGTGCCACTTGTCAGGATCCATATAATACATATTATCGGATAAACAAGTAACATCAAGCTTTGCCGAATACTCTCCGCCAATGGATTGCTGAACAAGGGAAGAGTCTATACAGTAAGCAAGCGCCTTTCTTGCGTTAACATCATCAAACGGCGCAACCTGTGTGTTTAAGGCGACAAAAACCGTAGAAGTCTCAAAATCGTGAATGATATTATAATTGCTCAGCGACTCATAAGTCGGAAGAACATCATTTGTAATTCCAGGTGCAAAATCGATAGTTCCTGACTTTACTGCCAATGCGATAGTGCTGGCGTCTTTCATAACATAGAAGTTGATCTTGTCGATAGCAAGATTATCTGCACCGCCCCACCAATATTCATTCTTTTCAAGAACTATCTGTGAGTCAGCAGCCCATGATACAAACTTATATGGACCTGTACCCACTACTGAGCCTTCATTTGTTCCATAAGCGTCACCTTCAGCTTCCACAACAGACTTCTTCAAGATCTGACATGGCGTTGTTGCAGGAACATACTTCCATGTGCTGTCAGGCTGAGTAAGGTGAACAGTGAGCGTTCTTGTTTTCTCATCTACCTCAAAGCTGTCGACGTGCTCAAAAAGATAGCTCATTCCATAAGCGTCCTCACGCACACGATTTAGAGAATACAACACATCGTCCATTGTAAGATCGGAGCCATCGGAGAACTTTACACCCTCACGGATCTTATAAGTATATGTAAGATCGTCCACCTGTTCCCAGCTTTCTGCAAGTGCAGGTACAACATCTGTGCCGTCCTGATTAAAATCAAGGAGCGTATCGTAGCAATCATACTCTGTGTATTCATTTACAACAAGGTTTGCGTCAGCAGGATCAAAGGATACAGGCTGATTTGTTGACGCAACATTCAAAACAACAAGTCCGTCTTCATTTGCAACACCTGTTCCGCCTCCTGAAGTATTGCTACAGCCTGTGATACCTACAGCGAGAAACAACGCCAACGAACCTGCTAAAAGTTTCCTGTAGTTTTTCATGATAAATTCTCCTTTTCATATAAACTTCTATATCAATCCTCTTCATCAGAGTTATGACCTTTTGGATAATGGCAGGCAACAAAGTGTCCGTTGCCCATATCCTTGAGTTTTGGTGTTCTGTGGTCGCACAAACCATGCTTGTAACGGCTGCACCTTGAAGCAAACCGACAACCCTCAGGCACGTCTATGGCAGTAGGGATGTCACCTTTAAGGATTATCTGCTCCTTTTGCTGAAGCGGATGTTCCTTTGGCTTTGCCGAAATAAGCGCCTGCGTATATGGGTGCATAACGTTTGAATACACCTCATCTATAGGACCCATTTCAACGATAACGCCAAGATACACAACAGCCACTCTGTCGCAAAGATGACGGACAACATTCAAGTCATGTGAAATAAAAAGCATAGTCTGACCAAGATTTTCTTTAAGGTCTATCATCAGATTAAGTATCTGAGCTTGAACAGAAACATCAAGTGCCGAAACAGGCTCGTCAGCCAACACAAACTTTGGCTCTGACATCAGCGCCCTTGCAATGGCAAGACGCTGAAGCTGACCTCCAGAGAGTTCCTTTGGCAGTCTTGAAAGCACATCATCAGAAAGCTTGATATACTTTAAAAGCCCCTTTATCCTATTCTGATACTGTTCATCGGTCATGCCCAGAAACTTTCCATATTCCGCAAACGTCTTTCCAAGCCGCTTCTTTGGGTTGAAAGATGCAAGCGGATTTTGAAAGACCATTTGCATATCCTTTCTCAGGGGCTTCATTTTCTTCTGCGAATATCCGAAAATATCCTGTCCGTCGAAAACTATCTCACCAGAATCGCTGCTCTGCAGATTAAGAACGCATTTGCCTATCGTTGATTTTCCTGATCCGCTCTCTCCGATAATGCCAAATATCTCGCCTTTTCTTATTTCAAAGCTGACATCATCGCAGGCATGGAGGTAGCTTACACCGACCTTTTTGATCGCAGGATTTCCGATCTTGAACCATTTCTTCAAGTGTCTTACCTCAAGAATATTTTCAGCCATTCTTTTCACCTCCGTCCGACAGGAAGCACGATGCTCCGTGACCTGCCCTGATAGTTTTCAGCGTTGGAAATTCTTTGCGGCATTTATCCATACATTTATCACATCTCTCCGCAAACGGACAATGAGTGAACTTGTTATACAAAAGCGGCGGCGCTCCAGGGATAGTTGCCATATACTTTCCTGTATCAGCCTCTTTAGGATTGCTGTTCAGAAGCGCCCTTGTGTATGGGTGAGTCGCATTATCAAAAATATCAAGCACAGAACCCGTTTCGCATATCCTTCCAGCATACATTACTGAAACGCTGTCACATATTTCAGCCACAACTCCAAGGTTATGAGTGATAAATATTACCGAGGTGTTATTTTCTGCCGCAAGTTCCTTGATAAGTTTGAGTATCTGTGCCTGTATCGTAACATCAAGAGCTGTTGTCGGCTCATCCGCTATAAGAAGTCTAGGTTTACAGGAGAGCGCCATTGCTATCATTACTCTTTGGAGCATTCCTCCACTCATTTCAAATGGATACTGTTCATACCGCTGTTCAGCAGGAAGTATTCCTACTTTTTCAAACAAAGTAAGCACATATTCCTTTGCCTCTGCCTTTTTCATTTTCAACTTTTTGCGCACAAGCTCAGCGATCTGCTCGCCTGCTTTCATTATTGGGTCAAGAGATGTCATAGGGTCCTGAAATATCATTGCAATATCTTTTCCCTGAATAGTCTGCATCTGCTTCTCCGACAGCGAAAGCACATCTACTTCTTTTCCCTTGCCGTTCTTGAAAAGGATCTGGCCCGAATATCTCGTATGCTTTTCATCATGGAGCCGCATAATAGATTTAGTGGAAACGCTCTTTCCGCAGCCGCTTTCACCCACAACGCCATGGATCTCGCCCTCCTTTACGCTAAGGTCTACTCCCTGAACAGCGTAAACTATACCTCTGACCGTCATAAAATCTACAGACAGATCTTTTATTTCAATTACATTATGCTCGTTCATAAGAACACCTACTTACTTTTTATATTGCTGCCTTTTGACGGCGCTGAATATGGATAAGTCTCTTTTCATACTGTTTGAATGTCGGAAGCTTTCTCTGTGACGGATCGATATATTCTTGAATACAGTCGCTGAAAATATTAACCGCTACGGTCACAAGCATTATAATTATTGCAGGGGCAGCAAGAAGCACATAATTGTTATAGAAATTCTGCATACCATTTTCAAGAAGAGTTCCCCAATCTGCGTCAGGTGGCTGAATACCAAGACCTAAATAGCTGAGCGTTGCCATCGCTACTATAGCCGCACCGATATCCATTGTGAACTGAGCGATCATTGTGGTGATAACATTTGGAAGAATGTGAAAAAAGATTATCTTCATATCCAAATATCCCATTGACTTGCAGGCTTCAACATAAACCGCTTTCTTTTCCGTTATGATAAGCGAACGCGCCATTTTTGCTGTCAGCGGTATAAATGCGATACCAATGGACATAACGCCTGTGAAATTTCCTCTGCCGAAAATTGCGATAAGTATGAATGAAAGAAGCAGAGACGGTATTGAACAGACAACGTCCCAGATTCTCATTATAACTGCGTCGATCTTTCCTCCGTAATATCCGCATATAAGACCGATAGGTACGCCGATGACCACCTCAAAGGCAACTATGAGGAAAGCATTGAGCATAGAGCTTTTTGCACCCATTATAAGCCTTGATAAAAGGTCACGTCCAAGCTTGTCCGTTCCTAAAATATGTCCTTTTGAGAAAGCAGGAAGAAAACAGGATCGTGGATCAACTTCATTTGGATCATAAGGAACAATGACATTTGCACCAATAGCAACAGCTATTGCTATAAGTATCACTATGTCTGAAATAACCGTTTTTGGAGTAAAAAACTTTCCCACCTTTGAACGTTTAGCCATTATCCATTCCTCCCTACTTCATCTCAACACGAGGGTCAACCACTGCATAGAGAATATCTACAACAAAACTCATTATAAGATATGAAACAAGCATTACAAGCACAAGCACCTGTACTATCGGATAGTTGTTTTGCTGGATACCTGTTACCAGCATACCACCGATACCAGGAAGCGAGAATATCTGTTCAATAAGAACAGTTGAACCTATAGCTCCCGCAAACATATATCCTGCTACTGTAAGGACAGGTATCACAGCGTTATGAAAAGCATGTTTGAATGTTTTATTGAACTTGCCGAGACCCTTTGCCTTTGCGGTTATCATATATGGTGCTTGAAGTTGGGATATCATGCTGCTTCGTGTAACTCTTCCCAGTGTTGCAACAAGTCCAACCGCCATTATGATACCCGGAACAGATATTCTTGATATAAACTCTGCTGTATTAGAATATGTTCCTATGAAACTGTATCCAGGTACATATTTTGAAAGAAACAGAATAGCAAGAATGCTTAGCACAAACGTCGGTATACTTGAGATCACCAGCATAAGAGTCGACAACGCTGAATCTATCCATGTTCCTCGCTTCATCGCCGCCAGAACACCTATCAGAATAGCTATCACTGTTCCTAATATCGTTGAGAAAAGAACAAGACCTATTGTTATCGGTATCCTGTCTATTATCTGGTTGAGTATCGGCTGCTTTTGAACGTAATCAATTCCAAGATCACCATGTGCAATGCCTTTGAGCCAAATAATATACTGCTTCAGCAGCGGCTCATCAAGGTCGAACTGCTCTGTATACTGTTGCTGAAGTTCAGGTGTTGACTGCTTGTTACCTATGATAACAGTCAGCGGAGATGTTGGATTAAGTCTTAACGAAAAAAACACCAACAACGAAACCAGAAAAGTTATAACAACTATCTGTATCAATTTTTTCAGAATGTATTTTACATAAGCCATAATAACACCCTTTTCTATAAAATGAATTTTTGGATTTTAAATCCTTCAAATTTATCTTGATTATATTATATACTTTACAGCTACTGTAATGTCAATATGCTAGCTGCAATTTTGTTTAAAATAGCAAAATTCGCTGTGATACAAGCATATTATCGTTGATTTTGTATATTATTTCATCTTAAAAATATGGTATTCGTGGCAAGCAATACATACGCAAAAGAATGCGACCATTTCTAAAATGCAATTTTGTTAATATGATATTGCAAATAGCAATAATAAGAAAGGACGTCTGATTTATCAAACGTCCTTGTATGACCCTATTTTCATCATCGATATTCTTTCAGGCATCTTTGCCCAAAAGAATATATGACAGCTTTTATCAGTTGTTTTCAACGCTGCTTACAGCTTCCGTAACATTGTGATACCATTTGCGTGATCTCAGTCGTCTTTGACCGAGAGGAAGCTTAAACAGCTCTATAGCTATGTGAGCAGCATAAACATACCAAATATCGACCTTAAAGATAAGCCCGAGAATTAGCGTAAGCGGCATTCCTATCATCCATATGCTGCCTGCGTCCATGAGCGTAAGATACCTTACATCTCCGCCGCTTCTAAAAATGCCCTCTACCTTAATACAGTTCACCGCATTAGGTATGCAGTATATAGCAAGTACGCACATACAGTTTCTCACACATTCGCCCTCAAGGGTACCCTTTATTCCATAAATATGCTGAACAGGCAACATAAGAGCAACAATGATACTGCATGATACAAGACCAGCTATGATAGAAATCCTATTGAATCGATCAGCATAGCGATAAACTTTTGGCATATCGGCAGAACCCATCTCAATGCCCAGCATAATAGTACATGCCCCCGCAAAGCCCATTATTGCAAGCTTCGCAAACATCTCCATGGTGTTCAGTATACTCATTTCTGCATATACTTCCGTGCCTCTTGTTCCATATACCATATAGTAAAACGAAAGACCCAGAGACCAAAGCATATCATTCGCACACAACGGAAGCGAAGTTTTAAGATACTCCTTGTATAATCCAACATTTAATGTTTTCAATGCCTTAAAAAGGTTTTTCCTTATCGGATTATCTGAAAGAAAGAAATATAGCAAAAGTCCTATCAACTCAACAATTCTTGCAGCAAGCGTTCCAAGCGCAGCTCCTGTCACTCCAAGCTTCGGCGAACCAAGCTTTCCAAAGATAAACATATAGTTAAAAAACATATTGAACATCATACTTCCTATGCCCTGTATCATCGGTATCTTGACATTGCCTATATTTCTAAAACAAAAGCTCACAGCATAGCATATGGCGTCAAGCAAATATGATACCGCCACGATACGCATATATGGCTTTGCCTTCTCTATAACAAGAGGATCTCTGTTAAAAAGCCTTATTATGATATCAGGAAATATCATTGCCGCCAAACACATCACAAGACCAACAGTAAACGTGACCGTTACGGCTGTCCAAATTATGCGCTGAAAATCTTTGATATTTTTTTGACCCCAATAACGTGTCAGATATATTCCTGCGCCAGTATTACAGCCATATAGGAAAGTAAAATAAACGCTGAAAAAATTTGTAGATACTCCTACCGCCGCAATAGCTGTGCTACCTAAGGTGCTGACCATCCACTGATCTATGAAAGTGAGACATTGGCTGAATATTGAAGAAACAAGCAGCGGCATTATGATACTGAGAAATTTCCTGTTAAACTCCTTCTTCTCAGCTTTAAGGTCAACGCTTTCCGACAGCATATGAATCACCCCTCTCATCATTTACAAAGCCGTTACAGTTCCCTTTCAGATGCTATGTTGTATGCCGCAACTGCATATAGCTTGCCCGCACATTCCGCAAGATTATTGAGCGAAGTCTCTCCAGGGTCATTATAATCAAGCATACCGCATACTGAAATGCCCTTTATGTCAAGACCAACAAGCCCCGTTTCCATTATCTCAACGACCTCATGAGAAGCAAATCCTCCAGCATAAGGTCTTGCCGCAGATGTCACAAAAGCAGGATCATAAAAGTTCATATCAAAGATCACAAAAACAGGTTTTCCTGATACATTCTTTTTTATTGCAGAACCCACG
>ENA-OPBE01002305-OPBE01002305.1-human-gut-metagenome-genome-assembly--contig:-NODE-2305-length-14542-cov-2.080693_pt1 | contig 14542 bp, 7 predicted proteins | sample MGYA00241066_ERZ501448 | MGnify/ENA primary metagenome ERZ501448 (study PRJEB25962, sample SAMEA2042585) | human gut metagenome | biome: human gut; feature: human-associated habitat; material: faeces...
TTTCGGCTTCATGCCATTTCAGTTGATGAGGCTTGGGGACAGGAATACTCTGCTGTTGCGCAAAACTACAAATTGAATAGAGGATAGAAAGGCATATAAAATTAAACTTCTTCATAATATTGATTTGTATGGTGTTAATGTTTATGCAATGGCGCGATAATATTCGTAAGGCTTTTATATTGCAAAAGTACACAAATGTGTGCTTTTGCAATATGTCATTTCTTTCAATTTACGTATGTGTTTCATTCAATCGTTGTTTTGTGTGTTGTCTGGGGCTGACTTGAATGCTATAAATCAATGTTGTATAGTTTCAGTTTATTATATAGCGTCTTCCGGTCAATATTCAACAGCTGTGCTGCCTTACTTTTATTATTCCCGGTTTGGCGTAATGCTTCCAATATATGTTCTTTTTCCGTCTCCTCATTGCGTAATGACATGCTTGTGGTACAAGTTGTAGTAGTATCCAGTAAGTCAGTACCTAATTCGAGCAATGTAATAAAACTGCCTTGCGCCAGTAAGGTTGCCCTTTTCACGATATTCTTCATTTGACGCAGGTTTCCCGGCCAATGATAACTCAATAAAGCTTGTGACGCTTTTGCGTCGAAACCAATCAGATGCTTGTCCAATTCCTTGTTTGCCTGATCAAGGAAGAAGTTGGCGAATAGCAGGATATCTTCTTTCCGTTCTTTCAAGTCAGGCATTCGCAGGGTAAATTCATTGATGCGATGATAAAGGTCTTCGCGAAATGTTCCCTTTTCGATTCCTTGTTCCAGATTTTCGTTGGTGGCCGATACCAGGCGGATATCCACGGATATTTCTTGTGTAGAACCGACCGGACGTATTTTTCTCTCTTGCAGGGCGCGGAGTAGTTGTATCTGCACCTCGTAGCTGAGATTTCCGATTTCATCCAGAAAGATAGTGCCACCGTTGGCTGCAACGAAAGCTCCCGTTTTATCCGTCAATGCTCCCGTAAACGAGCCTTTTACATGACCAAAGAATTCGGAGGCTGCCAATTCCTTAGGTATCGAACCGCAGTCTACGGCAATGAACGGTTTGTCGCTACGCTTGCTAAGTTGATGAATACGGTGTGCCACATATTCTTTACCTGTTCCGCTAGAACCGTTGATGAGTACGGACATATTAGTAGGAGCTACCAGGCCTACATAATTGTAGAGTTGCTTGGCAGCATCACTTTCTCCTTCCAGATAGGCACGACGAGTTTCTGTTGTCTCTTTGGATGAGGCGGGAGAGACTTTTTTCGAAGACATCTTGGCTGCGGAATGAGCTGTTGGCGTTCTCTCTGTTTGTAGAGCTTCTGATATTTTCTTTAATAATTCTTCCGGGTTGACAGGTTTTGCGATATAATCCCGTGCACCAAGTTTCATGGCCAATACCGCTGATTGAATATCCGCATAACCGGTCATGATAATCAGGGGAATATCCAGTCCCCGGTCATTCATCCATTTCAGCAAATCAATGCCTTCGTAATCGGGTAATCGTAAATCGGATAATACCAAGTCAACAGTCTGGCTTTCGATATGCTTTCGGGCACGTGCTATATTACTCACTGATGATACTTCAAATCCTTTTTTGCCTAACCAGGTTTTGAGCATCATTCCAAAAGTTATATCATCTTCAACGATCAATATGGATCTCATCATGTCAGGTTTTGATTCTTTTAAGTCACAAAGGTAAGAGGATTTAGGCGAAAGTGGTATATTTGCAAACTTAAATTAAATAAAAGCGTTATGAAAAAGATTACATTGATATTATTAACTATATCGTTTTGCGGACTTACTGCCTGCAAAACCGGAACAAAAAAAGGAGGAGACATGGATAAAGAGACATTGGTAAAGATTGAAACAACAGCCGGAGATATCAAAGTGAAGTTGTATAATGAGACACCCAAGCATCGTGATAATTTTATCAAACTGGTGAAAGACGGAGTATATGAAGGAACATTATTTCATCGTGTCATCAAAGATTTTATGATTCAAGCTGGTGACCCGGATTCAAAGAATGCGCCGAAAGGGAAGATGTTGGGTGCCGGTGATGTCGGCTACACCGTACCGGCAGAATTTGTATATCCGAAGTATTTCCATAAGAAAGGAGCGTTGTCTGCAGCCCGTCAGGGAGACAATGTGAATCCGAAAAAAGAATCTTCCGGTTGTCAGTTCTATATCGTAACGGGTAAGGTTTACAATGATTCTACACTGTTGGGTATGGAAAGCCAGATGAATGAAAATAAGATCAATGTTATTTTCAATACATTGGCTCAGAAGCATATGAAGGAAATCTATAAGATGCGGAAAGAGAACGATGAAAACGGTCTCTATGAATTGCAGGAAAAACTTTTTGCGCAGGCTCAGGAAGAAGCTGCCAAGCAACCGGAATTTCATTTCACACCGGAGCAGGTCGAGGCTTACACGACAGTAGGAGGTACTCCGCATTTGGACGGCGAATATACGGTCTTCGGCGAAGTGGTAGAAGGGATGGATATTGTGGATAAAATCCAGCAGGTGAAAACCGACCGTAGCGACCGCCCCGAAGAAGACGTGAAAATAGTAAAAGTAGAAGTACTAGATTAAGTAGAATGAAGATTAACAGGCATATTCTGGATAATGGGTTGCGTTTGGTACACTCGCAGGACGAAAGTACACAGATGGTAGCTCTTAATATATTATATAATGTGGGAGCACGCGACGAACATCCCGAACATACCGGCTTCGCCCATTTGTTCGAACACTTGATGTTCGGAGGTTCGGTGAATATCCCCGATTATGATATGCCGCTGCAACTGGCAGGCGGTGAGAATAATGCCTGGACCAATAATGACATCACCAATTACTACCTCACTGTACCCCGGCAAAATGTAGAAACCGGTTTTTGGCTGGAATCTGACCGTATGCTGAGCCTCGATTTCAGTGGGCGGAGTCTGGAAGTACAGCGTGGAGTAGTAATGGAAGAATTCAAGCAACGTTGCTTGAATCAGCCTTATGGAGATGTTGGTCATCTTTTGCGCCCTTTGGCATACCGGACACATACTTATCAGTGGCCTACCATTGGGAAAGATTTGTCGCATATAGCCAATGCGACACTGGAAGAAGTGAAAGCATTCTTCTTCCGTTTCTATGCCCCGAACAATGCAATCTTGGCTGTAACGGGGAATATTGCTTTTGAAGAAGCAGTCGCATTGACGGAGAAATGGTTTGGGCCTATCCCTCGCAGGGAGGTTCCTCAACGGAATCTTCCGCAGGAACCGGAGCAGACGGAAGAAAGGCGGTTGACGGTAGAGCGAAACGTACCCCTTGATTCTTTATTCATGGCGTATCATATGTGCAGCCATGATCATCCGGATTATTATGCTTTTGATATATTGTCGGATTTGTTGAGTAACGGTCGTTCCAGTCGTTTGAATCAGCATCTGGTGCAACAAAAGCAACTGTTTTCAAGTATTGACGCTTATATCTCCGGTAGTGTGGATGCCGGATTATTCCATATCTCCGGCAAACCTTCGGCAGGTGTATCGCTGGAACAGGCGGAAGCGGCTGTGCGTGAAGAACTGGAGCGTTTGCAACAAGAACCTGTAGACGAACAGGAACTGGAAAAAGTAAAGAATAAATTCGAATCGACACAGATATTCGGCAATATCAATTATTTGAATGTCGCTACCAATCTGGCATGGTTCGAACTGTTAGGCAGAGCGGAAGACATGGAAAAGGAAGTGGACCGTTATCGCGCTGTTACTGCCGGACAGTTGCAAAGAGTTGCCCAGTCTGCTTTCCGGAAAGAGAATGGAGTGATACTTTATTATAAAAAACAAGTGTCCTGATTCTCTCCTTTGGAGTGGGACATTTAATAGAGGCAACATCGGGATGCAAAGTTGCCGGGATATGCGATTAACTACGGAAAAATAAATGAGAAATATCTATAGTATATATAAGGAACATTACAAGGCACTGCTCTCTCTCGGATTGCCCATTGTAATCGGGCAAATAGGAGTTATCGTGCTTGGTTTTGCCGATACGTTGATGATTGGACACCATAGTACGATAGAACTGGGTGCTGCCTCCTTCGTTAATAATGTATTCAATCTGGTGATTATTTTCAGCACAGGTTTCTCGTATGGGCTGACTCCTATTGTAGGAGGCTTGTATGGAACTCATCAGTATGCTCCGGCAGGACAGGCATTGCGCAACAGTTTGCTGGCAAATTTATTGGTAGCACTCTTACTCACAATTGCTATGACTGTCCTTTACTTCAATGTGGAGAATCTGGGGCAGCCGGAGGAACTTATTCCTCTGATTAAACCTTATTATCTGGTTCTGCTGGCTTCACTTGTCTTTGTGATGCTTTTCAATGGCTTCAAGCAGTTTACGGATGGAATTACGGACACTAAAACTGCCATGTGGATATTGCTCGGTGGAAACGTACTGAATATCATTGGTAATTATATCCTGATATACGGAAAGCTGGGCTTGCCGGAAATGGGTTTGCTGGGTGCTGGTATCAGTACGCTGTTCTCGCGTATCGTGATGGTGATCGTGTTTGTTATTATCTTTATGCGGAGTCCGCGTTTTCTTCGTTTTAAACTCGGCTTTTATCGTTTGGGATGGTCTAAAGCTATCTTCGGACGTTTAAATTCTCTGGGCTGGCCGATTGCTTTTCAGATGGGGATGGAGACAGCTTCGTTCAGTTTGAGTGCGGTGATGATTGGCTGGTTGGGCACGATTGCACTGGCTTCTCATCAGGTCATGCTGGCCATTTCTCAGTTTACTTTCATGATGTATTATGGGATGGGAGCTGCTGTAGCTGTCCGTGTGAGTAACTTTAACGGGCAGGGCGATATACTCAATGTACGTCGTTCGGCTTATGCCGGTTTTCATCTGATGATGGCGTTGGGTGTTGTGCTTTCTTCTATTGTATTCCTTTGCCGCAATTATTTGGGAGGCTGGTTTACCGACAGCACCGAGGTGGCGGCTATGGTGACTTCACTGATTTTCCCATTCTTGGTATATCAGTTTGGCGATGGATTGCAGATTACCTTTGCCAATGCTTTGCGTGGAATCTCAGATGTGAAATTAATGATGCTGATTGCCTTCATTGCTTATTTCCTCATTTCGCTTCCGGTCGGTTACTTTTGCGGATTTGTGCTGGAATGGGGGATAATAGGTGTCTGGATGGCATTTCCTTTTGGGTTGACCAGTGCCGGTCTGATGTTATGGTGGCGTTTCCATCAGAAGACGAAACTTCCGTCCCCGATTCAAAATAAATAATTCAAAATCTTTATTTGCCTATGGCTTCCTTCCGCTTCACCAAACTGAAAATAACCATTGGCTATATTTTGCTGTTGGCGATTCTTCTCTTTTCTCTGGTGTTTGTGCATCAGGAAATGGAAACACTGTCGGCTGCAGACGATCAGCAGAATCTGAGAACAGACAGTCTGCTGACCCTTCTTCACGAAAAGGACCAGAATACCCTTCAGATGCTGCGGGTATTGAGCGAGGCGAATGACAGCTTGCTTTCCGCTTCAGAAATTGAAGAAATCATCTCCGAACAGCAGGATTCGGTGATTACCCAGCAACGGGTACAGCATCGGGTCATTACCAAACGCGATTCTTTGATAACTACCCCCAAAAAGAAAGGCTTTTTCAAACGCTTGGGGGAAGTGTTCGCACCTTCTAAAAAAGATACTGCCGTGTTGGTCAACACTTCTCTGGAAGTGGCTACCGATACAATTCTGGAACCTGTTAAGTCGGCGGATTCTCTTCAGCATAAGATTCGCATGGCTACCGAAGAGAAACGCTTGCAACGGCGAAGAACGATCCGGCGTACCAGTACGAGGTATCAGCGGATGAACACACAGTTGACCGCAAGAATGGATAGCCTGATTAAGGGATATGAGGAGAAAATGACTGAACGTGCCCGTCAGGATGCGGCACTTCAGCAGGAGGTGAGGATGCGTTCGGCAAGCATCATTGCAGGCATCGCTATTGGTGCTGTATTCCTGTCTGCTTTTTTTCTGATTCTGATCATGCGGGATATCACTCGCAGCAATCGTTATCGAAGCCAGCTTGAAGAAGCGAATAAGCGGGCGGAAGATTTGCTTGTCGCCCGTGAAAAGCTGATGCTTGCTATTACCCATGACTTCAAGGCACCGTTGGGCTCTATCATGGGATATACGGAATTGCTGTCCCGGCTGACCGAAGATGAACGGCAACGATTCTACCTGGACAATATGAAGAGCTCTTCGGAACATTTACTGAAGTTAGTAAGCGACTTGCTTGATTTTCACCGTCTCGATCTTAATAAGGCAGAAGTGAACCGGATTGTTTTTAATCCGTCCCAGCTATTTGAGGAAATCCGTGTTTGCTTTGAACCGCTGACAGCGGCAAAAGGCTTGGTATTGCAATGTCATATTGCTCCGGAGTTATCGGAGAAGTATATCAGTGACCCTTTGCGCATTCAGCAGATTGTGAATAATCTCTTGTCCAATGCTGTGAAATTCACTCAGCAGGGTGAGATAACGTTATCTGTCAGTTATGATGCTTCGAAGCTGACCATTGCGGTCTCGGATACCGGAAAAGGCATGGCGTCAGAAGATCGGGAACGTATTTTTCAGGAATTTACCCGCCTTCCCGGTGCGCAGGGAGAAGAAGGATTCGGGCTGGGATTGTCTATCGTACATAAGTTGGTTCTTCTGCTTGAAGGTACCATCGATGTGCAAAGTACCTTGGGAAAAGGAAGTTGCTTCACTGTCGTGTTGCCACTCTTTCCGGTAGGTAAGTCGATTGTGGAGAATAAGCCTTTTGGAAGCAGAATCAGAAAAATACCGGCAGGTGCAGAGGTTCCCGGAGAGGATGCTTCTTCTGAAGAGAATACATTGAACGAAGAAACAGACGCTATCCCACCTATGAAGGTTATCCGTGTGCTTCTGATTGATGATGATAAGATTCAGTTGAACCTGACTGCCGCCATGCTGAAGCAACATGGCATTGATGCAGTCTGTTGTGAACAATTGGAGGAACTGACAGAACAATTGCGTTCTTCAACTTTTGATGTACTGCTGACTGATATACAGATGCCTGCCATCAACGGTTTTGATCTGGTAAAATTATTGCGTGCCTCTAATATCCCTCAGGCCCGTAATATTCCGGTAATTGCTGTCACGGCACGCAGTGAAATGGATGAAAAGGCGTTGCATGAACATGGCTTTGCCGGATGCCTGCACAAACCTTTTACAGTAAAAGAACTGTTGCTGACCTTGAATGAAGGTCAGATGGCGGCTGATGAGGCACATATAACACACGATATGCAACTGACAGCAGATGCACTACCTGAAGAGAATCCCTCGACAGAGATTGATTCAAAGCGTGAAAGTGCTCATCCTTCATTCAATTTCTCTGCACTTACCGCCTTCTCGGAAGATGACCCGGAAGCAGCACGTTCCATTATCCGGACTTTTGTCGAAGAGACCGGAAAGAATGCCGAACGGATGCAGCAGGCATTGGTTGACAGGGAGGTGGACGGAATTGCCGCCATGGCTCATAAACTGCTTCCTCTTTTTATTTTAATAGGTGCTTCTGAGTCAGTTGCTCCATTAAAATGGCTGGAGTCTTGTCGTGGAGAAGCGTTCTCCGGTGATATAGAAAAGACTGCGTTGGAAGCGCTGGAGGCAGTTCGCAAAGTAATTCGCGCTGCTGAAGATTATGGTCTGGAGGCACGTTAGATCTCAGCTACTATGTGCTTCAGGTTAAGCTCCCGGTGTACGACCTGTGCCACTCCGTTGTCACACTTGTGCCAAGGGCTTGACACAGTTGTGCCACTACGATGGCACAGTTGTGCCAAAGGCGCGGCACAAACATAGGCTAGTAGTAAAAAGAGAAGATGTCGCTGGTTTTCTCACATTTTAGCTCTTCGACAAACCTTTTTTCAAAGTAATTTGTTTACTTTGTATCACTTTTACACTGACACATCCTGCATGAAACGAAAATGGATAAGACGGGTGAGCTGGATATTGCTTACTCCTATAATACTTTTTGTAATACTAATGGTATTACTTTATATACCTCCTGTTCAGAATCTTTTGCGACGGGAGGTTACTGCGTATGCTTCTAAGGCAACCGGAATGCAGATTCAGGTAGAACGGATAGACCTTCGTTTTCCGTTAAATCTGTTGGTACGGGGAGTGGAAGTCATACAGCAGCCGGATACTTTATTGTCTTTGGAAAGCCTGAATGTTCGCGTACAGGCATGGCCGTTATTAAAGGGAAAAGTAGAAGTGGACGATGTCACTTTGAGTCAGGTGGCGGTTAATTCTGCCGACCTGATAGAAGGAATGCAGATAAAAGGTGTTCTGGGACGTTTCTTCCTGCAAAGTCATGGAGTCGATTTATCTAATGAAACAGCAGTTGTCAACCGGGCGGAGTTATCCGATACCCATATACAACTCTTGATGAATGATACCACGACTGCTCCCAAAGATACGACGGCGTCCGCGCCTGTGAATTGGAAGGTGGACCTTCATCAACTGAAGTTGAAGAATATATCATTCGATATGCAACTGCCTGCCGATTCCCTGAAGATGGCAGCCTATATAGGTGAAGCGACTGTTGACGATGCCAAAGCGGATTTAAAGAACCAGTTCTATGGGTTGAGGCAGTTTCTTTTGTCGGGTGCCTCTGCCAGTTATGATACCGGAGAAGCCGGGCCGACAGAAGGTTTTGACGCTTCCCATATGGCAGTCCGGAACATCCGTATCGGTCTGGACTCGTTGCTCTATGAAGGCAGAAACATGAATGCCGTCATTCGCGAAATAACCATGGAAGAACGTTCGGGACTGAGCATTACGTCGCTGACAGGACGACTCTTTTCTAATGATTCTATTATCCGTATTCCTGATTTGAAGCTGCAAACTCCTCATTCAGAGATCAATTTATCCGCCCAGACTTATTGGGAACTTGTGAACATTCCGACGACAGGCCGTTTATCCGCCAATTTTAGTGCCTATATAGGCAAGGAAGACGTCATGCTTTTTGCCGGCGGATTGCCTCAGACGTTCAAAGAAGCATATCCGTTCCGTCCGTTAGTGGTGCGTGCCGGTACGGATGGAAATCTGAAAGAAATGCAGATTTCACGTTTCACTGTAGATCTGCCGGGTGCTTTCTCGCTGAAAGGAGGAGGTATTTTGGAGAACCTGACAGACAGTTTGAGGCGTTCGGGTACTATTGGTCTGGATATGGTCACTCAAAATCTGAACTTTCTGACGGGACTGACCGGAGTGACACCTGATGGCTCTCTGGTGGTTCCCGATAGTATGAGCCTTAAAATGAAGATGGAGATGAACGGGCCTCAGTATAAGGCAAAGCTTGACCTTAAAGAAGGTAAAGGCAGCATGAATGTGAATGCTGCATTAAATAGCTTGACAGAGGTCTATACAGCTGACTTAAAAATAAATGACCTGCAGCTTCATAATTTCCTTCCGAAAGACTCAATCTATGAACTGTCTCTTTCGGCAGATGCCGCTGGTAGAGGATTGGATGTTATGTCTTTCCATTCTTTTGCCAAGCTGAATCTCTCCTTGGATCAGCTTCATTATGCCCGCTACCATCTTTCAAATGTCCATTTGACGGGAAATCTCAAAGGCGCTTTGGCGACGGCTCAGCTTACCAGTGACAATGAGCTTCTGAAAATGACTGCTAATGCAGAATATAATTTAGCTCACAGTTATCCGGATGGAAAAGTAACCGTTGACGTCACCCAGCTTGATTTGCACGAACTGGGGCTTATACCGAAGCCGATGAAGCGTCCGCTGGCATTCAATTTAAGCGGAGAGGCACGGCAGAACCGTGTTTTCACCCATTTCACATCCGGTGATATGAAACTGAATCTGAGTGCCCGTGCCGGTGTATATCCGCTGATTCGTCAGTCTACCCGTTTTGTCGACGTGCTGATGAAACAGATAGATGAAAAGTTATTGGATCATGCTGCTTTGCGTGAGGCATTGCCGTCCGCCATTTTCTCTTTCTCGGCAGGGAAGGAGAATCCGTTGGCATATTATATGGCAATGAAAAATATATCTTTCCATGATGCCTCCATGAAATTTGGCACAGCCCCCGATTGGGGAATCAATGGAAAAGCAGCCATTCACGCCTTGAAAGTGGACACCTTGCAGTTGGATACTGTCTTCTTCACGGTCAAGCAAGATACCACCCGCATGAACCTGCGTGCCGGAGTCATTAACGGACCGAAGAATCCCCAATTCTCTTTCACTACGATTCTGACAGGAGAGATTCGTGACCGTGATGCCGAACTGATAGCAGAATATAAGAATGGAAAAGGAGAAACCGGTGTATTGCTTGGTGTCAATGCCCGTCCGCTGGTTGGAGGAAGCGGGAAAGGAGACGGACTGGCTTTTACGCTGATTCCGGCAGAACCGATTATTGCATTCCGTAAATTTCATTTCAATGAGAATCACAACTGGATATATCTGCATAAGAATATGCGTGTCTACGCCAATGTGGATATGTGGGATGATGAAGGCATGGGATTCCGTGTCCATTCGGTAGAGGGGGATACGGTCTCTTTACAGAATATTGATGTTGAAATCCGGAGAATCCGTCTGGATGAAATAACGAGCGTACTGCCTTATTTCCCCGAAATAACCGGATTATTCTCAGCCGAAGCACACTACATACAGACGGAAAAAGACCTTCAGCTTTCTGCGGAAGCCTCTATTGATGAACTGACTTATGAACGCCAGCGTATTGGTGATGTCACTCTGGGAGCTACGTGGTTACCGGGTGAGCAGGGAAAGCAGTATCTGAACGCTTATCTGAATCATGATAAAGTAGAAGTACTGGTAGCAGACGGTAAGCTGCTCCCTACTTCGACGGGTAAGGATAGCCTGGAAGTAAATACGACACTGGAACACTTCCCGCTGCATATAGCCAATGTCTTTATCCCCGACGAACTTGTTACGCTTGCCGGTGATATGGACGGAGAACTGAGCATTACGGGCAGTACCGAACAACCTTTAATCAACGGCGAACTGATACTGGACAGCGTATCTGTCCTGTCACGCCAGTATGGTGCTAACTTCCTGTTTGATAACCGCCCTGTACAATTGAAGAACAATCGTCTGATCTTTGATAAGTTCGCCATTTACACCACAGGAAAGAATCCGTTTACGATTGACGGTTATGTCGACTTCCGGGATATGTCCCGCCCGATGGCAAGTCTGAACCTGTTGGCGGAGAACTATACCTTATTGAATGCGAAGCGCACCCGTGAGAGCCTTGTCTACGGAAAGGTATTCGCTGATTTGCGGGCAACTATAAAAGGACCATTGGACGGGTTGAATATGCGTGGCAATCTGAATCTGTTAGGCAACACGGACGTTTCCTATGTGCTGACCGATTCACCGTTGACTGTGCAGGACCGTCTGGGAAGTCTGGTGACATTTACTTCATTCAGCGATACCACCACAGTTGTCCGCCAGGAAGTGCCTACGGTGTCTTTGGGAGGGCTGGATATGGTAATGATGGTTCATATTGACCCTTCTGTCCGCGTGAAAGTGGATTTGGATGCAAGCAATGATAACCGTGTCGAGCTGGAAGGAGGCGGTGATCTTTCGATGAAGTATACTCCGCAGGGCGACCTGACCCTGACCGGACGTTACACCCTGAGCGGTGGATTGATGAAGTATTCCTTGCCTATCATTGCTGTCAAAGAATTTGCCATTGATAACGGCAGTTACGTAGAATGGACCGGAAACCCGATGGACCCCATGCTGAACTTCAAGGCGACCGACCGTATCCGTGCTTCCGTGTCCGAAGGAGAGAATGGAGGAACGCGAATGGTTAACTTTGATGTTTCCATTGTCGTGAAGAACCGGCTGGATAATCTTTCTTTTGCGTTTGATGTAGCAGCTCCGGAAGATGCGACCATACAGAATGAACTGACTGCTATGGGAGCAGAAGAGCGGGGAAAACAGGCGCTTTATATCATGTTGATGAAAACTTATCTCGGCACCGGACCGATTGGTGGGGGTGGCGGCGGACTCGGCAAGCTGAATATGGGATCTGCTCTGACTTCTGTATTGAGTAGTCAGATAAACTCCTTGATGGGTAACTTGAAGAATGCGAGTCTCTCTGTCGGTGTCGAAGACCACGACGATTCAGAGACGGGAAGTAAACGTACGGATTACAGTTTCCGTTATTCACAACGCTTGTTTAACAATCGTTTCCAGATTGTAATCGGTGGCAAGGTTTCTCAAGGTGAGAATGCGACGAATGACGCCGAATCCTTCATCGACAATATTTCTCTGGAATATCGTCTGGATAGAACCGGAACCCGGTATATCCGCCTGTTCTATGACAAGAACTACGAGAGTGTGCTCGAAGGTGAGATTACGGAAACCGGAGTCGGTATTGTGCTTCGCAAGAAGCTGGACAAACTTAGTGAACTGTTCATCTTTAAGAAAAAGAAGTAAGTATGAAAGAGATACATATAAATATATTGGCTGTTTGTCTGATAAGTGTAGTGTTACTGTCGGCTTGTTCGGTGACGAAACATCTTCCCGAAGGGGAGGTGCTTTACACCGGAAGCAAGACTGTCATATTGAATAAATCGACAACACCGGTAGGAGAGACGGCGCTGACGGAAATTGATGCTGCACTCGATAAGACACCTAGTACAAAGATGTTTGGCGGTATCCTTCCTATCCCTTTTAAAATGTGGATGTACAATGACTTCGTGAAATATAAGAAGGGATTCGGTAAATGGATGTTCAACCGTTTTGCGGCCAATCCTCCCGTATTTATTTCTACGGTCAACCCGGAGGTACGTGTGAAGGTAACGACTAATTTGCTTCGTGATTATGGCTATTTCAATGGGAAGGTAGCTTATGAAACGGTTGTTGATAAGAAAGACAGTCTGAAGGCGGGCATTATCTATACGGTGGATATGAAGAACCCTTATTTCATTGATACGGTTTACTATCAACGGTTCACTCCCCAGACTCTGCGGATTATGGAGCGCGGACGCCGGATGTCTTATATAAGTCCGGGTGAGCAGTTCAACGTGGTTGATTTGGACGAAGAACGCTCCCGTATCAGTACATTGTTGCGTAACCTCGGATATTTTTATTTCCGTCCCGACTATATGACTTACCAGGCGGATACGACTTTGGTACCCGGAGGGCATATCAGCCTTCGCCTGATTCCTGTGCCGGGATTGCCGGCTGCGGCACAGCGTCCTTATTACGTGGGTGATGCGTCTGTCTATCTGTTCGGAAAGAACGGAGAAGCGCCGAATGACAGTATGATGTATAAGAACTTGAATATCCACTATTACAATAAATTGCAGGTTCGTCCCAATATGCTTTATCGTTGGCTGAATTATCAACAGTTTGTACGGAACGCACAGATGCGTGCTTCCAACCGTACCCGGCTTTACAGCCAGTATCGGCAGGAACAGATACAGGAGAAACTCAGCCAGTTGGGAATATTTAGTTATATGGATATCCAATATGCCCCCAAAGATACAACAGCTGTTTGTGATACGTTGGACATCACGATGCAGGCTACTTTTGCCAAACCGTTGGACGCTGAACTGGAATTGAACGTAGTAACTAAAAGTAACGACCAGACCGGTCCGGGTGCTTCGTTCGGAGTTACACGGAATAATGTATTTGGTGGTGGAGAAAGTTGGAACGTGAAACTGAAAGGCTCTTATGAATGGCAGACCGGTGGCGGAGAGAAAAGTTCGTTGATGAACAGTTGGGAAATGGGAATATCTACTTCTCTGACTTTCCCTAGAGTGGTTTTCCCGCGTTGGGGGAAAAGGGAATTTGACTTTCCCGCTACGACTACTTTCCGTTTGTATATCGATCAGTTGAACCGGGCAAGATATTATAAACTGTTATCTTTCGGCGGAAACGCAACCTACGATTTCCAGCCGACGCGTACCAGTCGTCATAGTATCACACCTTTCAAACTGACATTCAACGTCTTGCAACACCAGTCGAAAGAGTTTATGGAGATTGCAGCCGACAATCCGGCACTATATGTCAGCTTAGACAACCAGTTCATCCCGGCTATGGAGTACACTTATACGTATGATAATGCCTCTGTGCGGAGAGTGAAGAATCCTATCTGGTGGCAATCTACCGTGACTTCTGCCGGAAATGTGACTGCCACTATTTATCGTGCTTTCGGCAAACCTTATAATGAGGAAGGGAAAAAACTTTTGGGGGCTCCGTTCTCGCAGTTTATGAAATTTAATACCGAGTTCCGCCATTTGTGGAACATGGACAAAAATAATAAAATAGCTTCCCGTGTAGCGTTAGGCGCTCTTTTTGCATACGGTAATGCTACGATTGCCCCATATAGTGAACAATTCTACGTTGGTGGTGCCAACAGTATCCGTGCTTTTACGGTGCGTAGTATTGGTCCCGGTGGCTATCACCCGAAAGACAGCAAGTATTCTTATCTCGACCAGACAGGTACGTTCCGTTTCGAAGCGAACGTAGAATATCGTT
>ENA-OPBE01002306-OPBE01002306.1-human-gut-metagenome-genome-assembly--contig:-NODE-2306-length-14536-cov-2.778330_pt1 | contig 14536 bp, 9 predicted proteins | sample MGYA00241066_ERZ501448 | MGnify/ENA primary metagenome ERZ501448 (study PRJEB25962, sample SAMEA2042585) | human gut metagenome | biome: human gut; feature: human-associated habitat; material: faeces...
AAGAGCGTCATGGCCATTATTCGATACAGGGAGCGGCTCGGCGGATTTTACAGCGTGGATCAGTTGGCCGAGGTTCCGCAGGTCACGGAGTCCAATTTCGAGCGGATCGTGAAACAAATTTACTGCGATAGTTTCAAAATTCGAAAAATTGATATTAACTTTGCACCTCCGAGTACGCTCAAGGGGCATCCTTATTTGCCGCCCGCCGTATTTAGGAAGTTATTTAGTAAAAGACAATTGAAAGGAGGTTGGAGTACCGTCGAAGAGTTGGTTGAAGAGCACATATTAACCCCGCGTGAGGCCGAGCGATTGGCCCCGTATCTTCGGTTTACGGTACGAGAAGCCTCGAAAGACATACCGAACGGGGAGTCGGCGTCGTCCGGATGGAGTCCCGCCCCGATACAAGACACGATCCATTAGAAATTAGAGTAAAAAACAATAAAAAAAGCAACGAATTATGATTATCATGCCGGTAAAAGAGGGCGAGAACATCGAGAAGGCCCTCAAGAAATTCAAACGTAAATACGAGCGTACGGGTGTTCTGAAGGAGCTTCGTCGTCGCCAGTATTTCACCAAACCTTCGGTTGCGAAGCGTATCGCCATGCAGCATGCCATTTACGTAGAGAAGCTGCACCGCGACGAGGAATAGGAAGATTTTTCCATATCTTAATCCTGATAATAGACAAGAATTTTTTATCTTGTCTATTATTTTTTTGTTGTTTTACAGCGGGTTGCTCTCTGTTTTTCCTGCAAAACTAAATTTTTTAGTTTGAAAACTATAAAAAATAGTTGTATGTGAAATTTTTTTAGTTATCTTTGTTTCAGAAGATTTTTGTGCAGGAGCCGGCAATGCGGAGCTGTGCTGCCGTTTGTGCAGGTCCTGTTTCGTTCGACTTTAACCGACATCGACTATGGAAAAGCTGACACCCAGAGAAGAGGAGCTGATGCGTTGTTTCTGGACGCGGGGCCCGTTATTCGTGCGCGAACTGGTTGCGCTCTGGCCCGAACCGAAACCTCATTTCAATACGTTATCGACGATGGTGCGTGGCCTCGAGGCGAAAGGGTACGTCGGACACAAGGCCTATGGCGGCACCTACCAGTATTATCCGCTCGTCAGCGAGGAGGAGTTCAGCCGCAAGACGCTGAAGGGCGTGGTGAGCAAGTATTTCGACAATTCCTACCTCGGGGTGGTTTCGTCGCTCGTACGGGAAGAGAAAATCTCCGTGGACGATCTGCGCGACCTGATCCGGCAAATTGAAAGTCAAACCGAAAAACGATAGTCCTATGCCGACCTTTCTGCTTTACAGTCTGAAGGCTGCGGGATGCCTGGCGGTCTTCTACCTGTTTTACAAGTTGTTGTTGAGCCGCGATACGCTGCATCGGATGAACAGGGTGTTGTTGTGCGGAGTGTTGCTGCTGTCGTTTTTGCTGCCTTTGTGTGTAATTACCGTCGAGAAGGAGTTGCCCGGGGTATCCGCCGCCGGGATCGACGTGATTCCGGAAAATTATTTCCGGCGGGACATGGTATTCGAAAACCGAATCCCCGACGATACCCGGGACCTGATGATAATAGAGGAGCCGGAGCCTGCTCCCGAACCGTTCGACTGGGGCGTTTTGCTCGGAATCATCTATTTTGCAGGGATGTTTGCGACGTTGGGATGGACCGTATGCAACATCGTGCGGGTTGTGCGAATGACGCGCCGCGGCCAGCGCATACCGCTTGGAAACGGGAGCGTTTTGGTGTTGTCGGACCGGATTCGAGCTCCGTTCAGTTGGATGAGATACGTGGTGATGTCCGAGGAGGATTATGCCTGCGGCGGAGGGACGATCCTCGTGCATGAACAGGCGCATCAGCGGTTGGGCCATTCGTGGGACCTGCTGCTGGTCGATTTGCTGGGGTGTTTGCAGTGGTTCAACCCCGCGATGTGGCTGTTGCGTGTGGAACTGCGTGCTGTGCACGAGTACGAGGCCGACGAGCAGGTGCTCCGCTGCGGGGTCGATGCGAAAGATTATCAGATGCTGTTGATAAAAAAGGCCGTTGGCGGGAGGTGGTACTCAATTGCCAACAGCCTTAATCATAGTAACCTTAAAAACCGAATTACCATGATGTTGCGTAAAAGATCATCGAGGTGGGCCAGGGCCAAGGCGCTCTATGTCCTGCCGCTTGCGTGCCTGGCGCTCGGCGCTTTCGCACAGACCTCCTATGTTCTTCCGGAGGACAAAACTACGAAAAATTCCGGAAACGGTGAAATGCCTCTTCCTGCTGGTGCGGACGGCCTCACAGTCGGTACACCGGAAGGGGGAATGCCACCGGTCGAAGGCTCCATGGCCGAATTGCTCGCTAATCTCGAGCGTACCGCTCTCGAAAAGCAAACGGCAGAATCGGGGGCGCACACCTTTACCGGACGCGTATTTGGCCGGGACGATAAGCCTTGGGCCGGTTATGAGTTTATTTGCAGCGGCGGCCGGCGGGTTGTGACCGATGCGGAGGGCCGCTTTACGATCGTTACGGAGAAGCCGATCGTTTGTTACCTTGTCGGAGGGGAGACGGATCAGAAAGTAAAATCAGTCGGTAGCCGCTTCGGAATTCCGATGGGGACGGACATTGCCTTGGAATTTCATTTGAAAGAGTCGCTTGCTCTGACCCACCTGCCCGTATCCGATGAACCGGTAGTGTATGCGGTTTATGGCGATCCGGCAGATTTTCGCTTCGATCCGGAACATCCGCCTCTGATAATGGACGGGGGCGAGGAATTGTCGGCTGAAACGCTGGATACCTATTTGGGGTTGCCGGAACAGAAGATGATTGGTGCTTGGATGGTCAAAGGGCCGGAGGCACTGAAGGGATACGGTACGCGGGCGGCGAACGGAGTGTTGTCGATTAGGGTTCAGACCTATCCTTATACGGAGTCTTGGAGTCCGGCCGATCCGTCCTTGTGGGATCCGGAGGATTTGGAGCTTTATCTGGTGTGGGAAGGGGATGAGTTGCCCGAACAGTTTGTCGCCCGCCGCGATGCGTACATGAAAGAGGAGTTTGCCAAGTTGCTGACTGCTGATGCCGGGAAACTCGAACGACTCGGGTATAAATCGGTCGATGGTGCGGAAGAGTGGGTGACTGTCGAGGTGAGCGATGGGGCTGCCCTCATTCCTTTTTGGATTGATCTGTCGGACGAGGGCTTGTATCTGCTTGACGGTGAGGAGATTGATTACAGACAGTTGGGCGCGATATCCCCGTCGAGTATCGCCACGGCTACCCAAATGACCTCCGGCGAGGCACGCAGACGCTACGGCGATCGGGGTCGTTACGGTGCGATCGTCTATACGAGTCGTCCGGAGTCGGAACGTGTGACAATCGAAGAGAAACAGAAGCCTTCCGATTTGTATCACTATATTACGGGCGATTTTGAACCGACGGGTGTGCCCGATACTTACCGGGTGCGGCGGATCGAGTTTAGCCATTCGATGCCGTTCGAATTCCGGCCATTGGTACTGTGGAATGGCAAGGTGTCGAATATCTATCTTTTTACTACTCCCGGTATCGTTCACGAGATAGAAACCGTTCGGATCGTAACCGAGCCGGACGAAGCGACGGTCGCCAGATACGGCGTATCGGCCCGGAACGGGGTGATCGAGGTCGTTTCCAAAACGGCTTCGCGTGAGGATGATTTCGAGGTGACCGTTTATGATAAATACAACAATCCGATGCGTTATCTGAAGGGTAGTTTCCGATCGGTGGATGGTAAAAATACCTATAAGGTGAGCGGATTGAAATTGCGGAACGTGCAGGGAGTACGTCCCGGAATGTTGCCGTTGGTAGCTGTGGACGGGCGTGTGGGGTCCATCACCGATCTGGAGAAGATTCCTGCCCGCAAGATCGAAACCATACAGATTTTTTCCTGGGAGGATGTATTCCGTGACCCGGCATTAGTCGAGCGTTACGGGGATGCCGCCCGTGTCGGAGCGATTCTTGTGACGACTCGTGATGCTGCGAAACAGGCCGAAAAAGAGGCCCGGAAGTCCGGTGCAGGTGAATCTGTCGTCGCATCCGTACCGGAGGGACCGTCGTTCGGTACGGTTCAGACCGGTAATACTCCGGTGGACGGGCAGGGCAAGGTGCGGATTTCCGAAGTTGCTGCACCGAACGATTCGTTCGTGGTTTCCGGTCACGATTTGAGTTCGATGCTCTTCCTGCTCGATGGCAGAAGGGTCGCAGCTGCCGAGGTAAAGGCTTTGAATGAAGCGGAAATCGAATCGATGTCGGTCTTGAAGGACGAATGGGCTGTCGGACGTTACGGCGAGGCGGCGGCGGATGGCGTGGTTTATGTGACGACGACTGAAGGTGCCCGGCAGTTCGACCGTCTGGAGTGTAGTTTCGAGCGTGGAAACTCTTTCCAGGAAGGTCCCGGTCTTTATCGGATCAAGGATACGGGAAACGGATTTACGATCCGTCCGCTCAATGGAGCCCGACCGCTTGTGTTGATCAACGGCCGGCAGGTCGATGATGACTATTTGAAGTCGATCGATGCGGGGAAGGTTCTGTGGGTTCGGATTCTGCAACCCGGGTTCGAATTGCTGGACCGTTATGGCGAGCGGGCGCGGGACGGTGTGATCGAGTTTACGACGAATGAATCCGGAGAACGTACGACTTTGGCGGTTTATTCGTCGAATGCGTCGGGCAAAACGCCTAATAAGATGACAGTTGTCAGGGAGCCTTCCGGCGCCTCCTCGGGGCGCACTTCTGTGTCAAAGTCGATTTCCGTGTCTAAATCGATTGCCACGTCGGCGCAGCCTTTGGAGGAAACCGTTACGTTGACCTATACGACCGGAGCGGATTCGGATTCGGTTTCAGTTGTTGATAACGGTCGTTCTCTGAAGCAGGTCGGTTTAATAGTATTGGATGGCGAGGAAATTTCTGCCGATCGCCTTTCGCAACTGGATCCCTCCCGAATCGACGCGATGACGGTATTGAAAGGAGAGCAGGGGGTCGAACGTTATGGCGAGAAGGGAGCGGAAGGGGTGATCGAGATCACGACGAAAAAAAATCGGAGCGGCGTGGCCGGCGAATGAATATAGAGAAGTTCCAATTCATAAGTGTTATTGTTCCGTCAGGGAAGCATCCTGCAGCCGCACTTAGTTGCGGGATGTTTTTTATAAAAATAGGAGCGTCCTGACGGGGACGCTCCTATTTTTATCTCCGGTCGTGGCGAACGGATTCTTTTCATACCATACGAAAAGAACATTCGTTCGGAGGGTGAATCCTTTAGTGAATCCGTCCTTCTTTGGCCTCGATGCACTCGGTTGCGTGAGGCACTTTCATCAGCCGCTCCTTGGGGATCAGCTTGCCGGTGGTTTTGCAGATGCCGTATGTCTTGTTCTCGATGCGTACGAGTGCCATTTCGAGGTTGCGGATGAATTTCATTTGATGGGCTGCCAAGCGGCCGCTCTCCTCTTTGGAGAGCGTAGTGGCTCCCTCCTCCAGCACCTTGAACGTCGGCGAGGTATCCTCCGTATCGTTCGATGCGGTGTGGGTTATCGTGGCGCGCAGGAGTTCGTAATCCGCACGTGCTGTTTCCAGTTTTTTGAGAATGAGCTGTTTGAACTCTTCCAATTCGGCGTCACTGTATCGGGTTTTTTCTGCTTCTGCCATAGTTTCAATATTTTATTTGTAATAATGTTATACTAAATTAAACAATATTCCCGTTACTTCCAAATTTTTTGCCGGAAACGTGCAGGTTCTCCTTTTTTGGTCAAATTTTGGTCACCGCGATACGGACCGGTTGCTCATCTACCTCCGACTCCACGACGAATTCGCCGCTGGGAGAAGGCACTCCTTCGATTTCGACAGCCAGCGTCTGCGAGGCGATGTAGTCGGCGAAGGATTTGAGCGCGGGAAGGACGAACTCCTGCTGTTCGATCTCCACACGGATTTTGTCCGTCACCTCGAAGCCCGAATCCTTGCGGATGTTCTGGATACGGTTGATCAACTCGCGGGCGATACCTTCGGCACGCAGGTCGTCGGTGATCGTGATATCGAGGGCTACGGTCAGCTTGCCCTCCGTAGCTACGAGCCAGCCCGGCATATCTTCCGAGGTGATTTCGAAATCGGCAGGGGTGACGGTGATTTTTTCGCCGTCCACGTCCAGCAGGGTTTCCGCCGATGCTTCGATCGCGGCTATCTGATCCTGTGAGAACCCGGCTACGAGAGCTGCGATCTGCTTCATCTGTTTGCCGTATTTGGGACCGAGGGTCTTGAAGTTGGGCTTGATGCGCTTGGTGATGAGTCCCGTCGTATTTTCGATCAGTTCTATTTCCTTGACATTCACTTCGCTCATAATGAGCCCCTTGACGGCTTCGATGCGGCGTGCGGTGTCGGCGTCGAGGACCGGAATGAGTATCTTCGTGAGCGGCTGGCGGACTTTGATGTTCACCTTGCGGCGCAGGGCCAGTACCATCGACGAAACCTGTTGGGCCATAGACATCATCTGCTCCAATTCACCGTCGATGAGCGAGGAGTCGCAGACGGGGAAGGTCGAAAGATGTACCGACTCGTCCGTGTGGCGACCGCTTACGGCGTTCAGATCGCGGAAGATACGGTCGGAGATGAACGGCGCGAACGGCGCTGCGAGCATCGTGACGGTCTCGAGACAGGTGTACAGCGTCTGATAGGCCGCCAGTTTGTCCTCCGACATGCCGCCTCCCCAGAACCGCTTGCGGTTGAGGCGCACGTACCAGTTCGACAGGTTTTCGCATACGAATTCCTGGATCATACGGGCCGCCGGCGTCGGATCGTAATTCTCGAGCGATTCGGTGACGTTCCGGACCAGCGTATTGAGCAGGGAGATGATCCAGCGGTCGATCTCCGGGCGTTCGCTCATCGGAACTTCCGGCTCCTGTCCCGTAAAACCGTCCACATTGGCGTAGAGGGCGAAGAACGAGTAGGTATTGTAGAGCGTGCCGAAGAACTTGCGGCGCACTTCGTCCACGCCGTCCCGGTCGAACTTGAGGTTGTCCCAGGGCTGCGAGTTGGAGATCATGTACCAACGCGTCGCGTCGGCGCCGTAGGTCGAAAGTATTTCGAAGGGATCCACGGCATTACCTAGGCGCTTGGACATTTTGTTGCCGTTCTTGTCGAGCACCAGGCCGTTCGAAATGATGTTCTTGAAGGCCACCGAGTCGAAGAGCATCGTGGCGATGGCATGCAGCGTGAAGAACCATCCGCGCGTCTGATCGACGCCTTCGGCGATGAAATCGGCCGGATAGACGCTCTTGAAGTAGTCGCCGCCGTGCTCGAAGGGGTAGTGTAGCTGGGCATAAGGCATGGCGCCCGAGTCGAACCACACGTCGATCAGATCCGGTTCGCGCCGCATCGGTTCGCCTTTGGACGAAACCAGCACGATATTGTCCACGTAAGGACGGTGCAGGTCGATCCGGTCGGTCGAGTAGTTCTCTTTGGAGAGGTCGCCCGGCTTGAAGTTCTTGTAGGGATTCTCCTTCATCAGACTTGCCGCGACGGATTTTTCGATTTCGGCGACGAGCTCTTCGACCGAGCCGATGCACTTCATTTCCGAGTAATCCTCCGTAGCCCAGATCGGCAGCGGCGTGCCCCAGAAGCGCGAGCGCGAGAGGTTCCAGTCCACCAGACCTTCGAGCCACTTGCCGAAGCGTCCCGTTCCGGTCGATTCCGGCTTCCAGCGGATCGTCTTGTTGAGTTCGATCATCCGGTCGCGCAGCGCCGTAGTTCGGATGAACCAGGAGTCGAGCGGGTAGTAGAGCACCGGTTTGTCCGTACGCCAGCAGTGGGGGTAGGAGTGGGTGTGCTTTTCGATCTTGAAAACCTTGTTCTCGGCCTTGAGCATCACTGAGAGATCGACGTCGAGCGTCGGCGCGTCGGCGGCGAGCGAATCGTCGTAGGCGTTTTTCACGTAACGGCCCGCCCATTGGGAATAGGCCGCTGTATCGACGTTGTCGCGTATGAAGGTCGGGTCGAGCTCTTCGAGCAGGAAGAACCGTCCCTTGCGATCGACCATCGGCTGATTCTTGCCCGCCTTATCGACCATAAACAGCGGGGCGATGCCTGCGGCGCGGGCCACGCGGTCGTCGTCCGCACCGAACGTCGGGGCGATATGCACGATACCCGTACCGTCGGAGGTGGTCACGTAGTCGCCCAGGATGACGCGGAACGCATCGCCCGCAGGCTTCACCCAGGGGATGAGCTGTTCGTAGCGGATGCCTTCGAAGTCCGGACCCTTGTAGGTGACCGGAGAGATTTCGAACTTGCCCTCCATCTTGGGGGTAAAATACGACCCCAGCAGTTCTTTGGCCAGGATGACAGTCTGGGGGGCATCCGTATAGGGATTGCGGCATTTGACGCGCACGTATTCGATTTCGGGGCCTACGGCCAGCGCGGTATTCGACGGCAGTGTCCAGGGCGTGGTGGTCCAAGCCAGGAAGTAGAGATCGCCTTCGGCTCCGTCGAAGAGTTTTTCGCTCCGCTCGTCGCGGATGATTTTGAACTGCGCCGTGCAGGTGGTATCCTTCACGTCGCGGTAGCAGCCCGGCTGGTTCAGCTCGTGGGTCGAAAGTCCCGTGCCGGCGGCCGGCGAGTAGGGCTGGATGGTGTAACCTTTGTAGAGTAGCCCCTTGTCGAAGAGCTGTTTCAGAAGCCACCAGAGGGTTTCGATGTATTTGTTGTCGTAAGTGATGTAGGGGTCGTCCATATTGACCCAATAACCCATTTTGCGCGTGAGTTCTTCCCACAGGCCCGTGTACTCCATCACCGCCTCGCGGCAGGCGCGGTTGTACTCCTCTATGGAGATTGTGCGCCCGATGTCCTCCTTGGTGATGCCGAGTTTCTTTTCGACGCCTAACTCTACAGGCAGTCCGTGCGTGTCCCATCCGGCCTTGCGGTGAACGAGGTAACCTTGCTGCGTCTTGTAACGGCAGAAGATATCCTTGATCGTGCGGGCCATGACGTGATGGATGCCCGGCGTGCCGTTGGCTGAGGGAGGTCCTTCGTAAAAGACGAAGGTGGGATGACCCTCGCGGGTGGAGATGCTTTTGTGGAACGTGTCCTGTGCGTCCCACTCTTTCAGTACGTCGGCGGCCAACCCCGGCAGATCGAGGCCTTTATATTCTTTGAACTTCATATCCTGTTGTTTTCAATCGTCGTTTTCATGGGCTGGCAGAATCCGATCCGGCCCGATTCCGCCGGACAGCCCCGAATGCGGAGCTGTTACCTGTCTTTGTCGTATTCGGCAGCGCCGGAATTCGCTGTGTGCCGCCTGTTTCGTGCGGGAAGCCGGCGGCGGATTTTACCAACATGCAAAGTTACGAAAAAATATGAATAAATAAATCCCCGGAAACAGTTTTTTATCGAGGGGCAACGAGTTGTGGAGGAAGCCGTTGCACGATTTCCTCGAAAGATTTTTGGAAGTAGTGGATTTATTCGTCGGTTGCGGTGCGGATAACGCGGGCCGGGTTGCCGGCAGCGACCGAATCGTCGGGAATGTCATGCGTGACCACGCTGCCGGCGCCGATGACGCAGCGGCAGCCTATCTTGACGCCCGGACAGACGATCACGCCGCCGCCCAGCCAGCAGTCGTCGCCGATTTCGATGCCCGCTCCCTTTTCTTTGCCCGTAGCCCGTTCCGCAGCGTTCATCGGATGCACGGCCGTCAGAAGTTGTACGCCGGGACCTATCAGGCAGCGTTGTCCCAGGCGAATCGGCCCGAGGTCGAGAAAAACGCAGTTGAAATTGACGTAGGACCCTTTGCCGATGGAGATATTGTATCCGTAATCGCAGTGGAAAGGGGCGCGGATCATGGCTTCGACCCTCGGACAGAGTTCCCGGAGCGTTGCCAGATAGGTCGCGTCCTTGTCTTTGAGCGCGACGTTGAGCCGATGGGTGAGGTGGCGGGCCCTGGCACGATCGCGTACGAGTTCCTCGTCATTTGGGGAAAACCACTCCCCGGCCTGCATTTTCTCCTTTTCGGTCATGGGAATCGGCTTTTAGTCGAAGCTCTGCATCTCGATCAACTTGGCGTAGATGCCGTTTTTGGCCATCAACTCCGAGTGTGTGCCCTGTTCCGCGATCCGACCCCGTTCGATGACGATGATTTTGTCGGCGTTGTGGATGGTCGAGAGGCGGTGGGCGATCACGATCGATGTGCGGCCTTGCAACAGGGAGTTAAGGGCGTCCTGCACAAGTTTTTCGCTCTCGGTGTCGAGGGCCGAAGTCGCTTCGTCGAGGATCAGGATTTCGGGATTCTTGAGTACGGCTCGGGCGATGCTCAGGCGCTGGCGCTGACCGCCCGAGAGTTTGGCGCCCCGGTCGCCGATGTTGGTGTCGTAGCCCGACGGACACTCCATGATGAAGTCGTGGGCGTTGGCGATTTTGGCCGCAGCGACGATCTCTTCGTGCGTCGCTCCCCGGCGTCCCATGGCGATGTTGTTTTCGATGGTGTCGTTGAACAGCACGGTATCTTGCGCAACGATGCTCATGTGGGCACGCAGGCTCTCCTGCGTGTAGTCGCGGATCGAAACCCCGTCGATCAGGATGTCGCCGCCCGTAGTGTCGTAGAAGCGGGGGATCAGCTCGCTGAGGGTCGATTTGCCGCCGCCCGAAGGACCGACCAGAGCCACTGTTTCTCCTCGCCGGATGTCGAACGAGATGCCGTCGATCACCTCCCGGCTGCCGTCGTAGGAGAAGTGTACATTGCGGAATTCGATCTTCTCGTGCAGGCCGTCCAACGTCTTGGCGTCGGGCTTGTCCTGGATTTCCGGTTCGGAATCGAGCACGTCGAAGATGCGCTCGCCTGCGGCGATACCCTGATTGATGTTGGCGAACTGGTCGATGAACGAGCGCACGGGGCGGGTGATCTGCGAGAATACGGCGATGAAGCCGACGAATCCGCCGGCCGAAAGCGATCCGTTCATGACGAGCGAACCGCCGAAGACGATCAGTACCGCGACGGCCGTCAGGCCGAGGAATTCGCTCATCGGCGAGGCTAGTTGCTGGCGGCGGGCCATCGAGAGCATCAGGCGCGAAAATTCGGCGTTGAACTCGGAGAACTTGCGGCGGATATAGTCGGTGGCGTTGTAGCTTTTGATGACCTTGATGCCCGAAAGCGATTCGTCGAGCACGCTTACCATGTCGCCCATGCGTTCCTGCCCTTTGAGGGCCGGGTGGCGCAGTTTTTTGACGATCCGTCCGATGATGAGCGCCACTACGGGCAGGAACAGGATGGCGAACAGGGACAACTGCCACGATACGAGGAGCATGTAGATCACGTAACCGATAATAAGCAGCGGATCGCGGAAGGCGACTTGCAGCGTATTGGTGATGCAGTACTGGACCACCATGACGTCCTGTGTGATGCGCGACATGAGATCGCCCTTGCGCTGATCGCTGAAATATCCGGCGTTCATCCCCATGATTTTGTTGAACAGATCGTTGCGCATGCGTTGCAGCGACCTGACACGCATGTTTTCGACCGTCCAGGCGCTCATGTAGCGGAAGAAATTGCTCAACAGGTTCATTACGATCGTACCGCAGGCGAGCAGGAGGAGCATTTTCGACATCGTGAAATTCGTCCCGAACAGTTGCGTATAGACGTAGCTCAACATCTGCGAGGCGTCGATGTCCGAGAACGAGAGCCCGTGCATGGGAAAGTCGTAAACGGGTTGGAAAACGTAGGAGTTCTTGTCGTCGAACAGCGTGTTCATGATCGGGAGGATCATGGCGTAGGTGAGCGTGTTGAACAGGGCGTACAGCAGCGCGTAAAAGAAGTAGGGGACGGCGTATTTGGAGATCGGGCTGACGAATCCCAGCAGCCGCATGTATGTTTTGAACATAAATTCCGGATCGGTTATTGTTTCGGAGTAAAGTAGGGGCAAATATAGCAATTTAATCAGGATATGCAATCCGGTTGTCCGATTTTGGGGAAAGAATGTTATTTTTGTAACAGGATAGAGTCATAAAAAGGAACAATAGACCATGGAAAATTTCAAACAGATCGATCCGGCTGAAATTACCGATAATTTTATCCGGGCCATCGGCCGGGAGTGGATGCTCGTCACGGCCGGGAACAGAGAAAGTTGCAATACGATGACCGCCAGTTGGGGTTTGATCGGGTTCATCTGGGGACGCCCCGTGGCGCAGTTCGTGATACGTCCGCAGCGTTATACGCGGGAGTTCGTCGATCGGGAGGAGAGGGCGACCCTCTCGTTTTTCTCGCCCGAATATCGTGCGGCTCTCGAATACTGCGGCAGTCGTACCGGCCGTACGGAGGATAAGATCCGCAATGCCGGACTGACGGTCGCCTGTACGGACGACGGAGTGCCCGCGCCGGCCGAAGCACGCCTGATCCTGCAATGCCGCAAGCTCTATGTCGGAAGAATCCGGCCCGAAGGGTTCGTCGATCGCAGTTGCGATACGAAATGGTATCCCCAGCACGATTATCACGAGGTCTATATTGCCGAAATCGAGCGAGCTTACGTGCGGAAGTAAGTTAAGTAGAGATAGGAGCAGGAGGTGAGTAGGGCAATGCCGTCCCGAGTTCGGGCGGCCGTGTGACCGGATAGTTTTTTAAAAAGTCTCGGGACATTTCGTCGTGTTTCGGGGCTTTTTATTCTCTTTATATGGCTTACTCTCCACTGCCCGGAACATACCCGGTATCTTCCAGCAGGTGCGCCCTGTCGTTGGCTGCGGCTACGGCCAGTTGGTCGCAGCGGTTGTTTTCGACCGTATCGGCATGACCCTTGACCCAGACGAAACGGACCTTGTGACGGCGGTAGGAGCGCAGGAAGCGGGACCATAGATCGGGGTTCTTCTTGCCGGCGAACCCTTTCTTCTCCCAGCCGAATACCCAGCGTTTCTCCACGGCATCGACCACGTATTTCGAATCGGAGTAGATCGTCACGTCGCTGCCTTCGAATTTCAGCATTTCGAGGGCTACGCAGACGGCCAGCAGCTCCATGCGGTTGTTGGTCGTCAGGCGGTAACCCTGCGACACCTCCTTGCGGAACCGTCCCGATATCAGGACCGCTCCGTAACCACCCGGACCGGGATTGCCCAGGGCCGAGCCGTCGGTATAGATGGTGATTTCCGGCATAGTCGGGTATAAACTCCTCTCTCTGCTGTTGTAAGCCGGAGAGAGGAGTTGAATGTTTCGTGATGAGTTATTTCAAGGCCGCCAGTTGTTCCCGAAGCGCGGCGATCTTGGCTTCGGCGTCAGCCTGTTTGGTCCGTTCGTTGGCCACGACTTTCTCGGGAGCCGACGAAACGAATCTTTCGTTCGAGAGCTTTTTTTGCACGCTGGCGAGGAATCCTTCGAGGTATTCCAGTTCGCCTGCGAGTTTTTTGCGTTCGGCCTCGATGTCGATCATGCCCTCCATCGGTACGAAGTATTGCGTGGTCTTTACGAGGAATCCGACGGCCGAAGGATCTTTCTCCCGGGTGGTTTCGATCTGCGAGAGGTTGCCCATTTTCTGCAGGACGGGAGCGTATTCCGCCGGGTAGTTCTCGTCGGCGATCACCCGGAGCGTCAGGGGGTCTTTCTGCGGAATGTTTTTCTGCTTGCGGACGTTGCGGACGGCCGTTACGACCTCTTTCGTCAGTTCGAACCGGCCCAGCAGCGCCTCGTCTATCTCCCGTGCTTCGGGCATGCGCTGGACCATGATCGACTCGCCTGCCTTGCGGGGTGCCAGGTCCTGCCAGATCTCTTCGGTGACGAACGGCATGAAGGGGTGTAGCAGACGCAGCAGGTCGTCGAAGAAACCGCACGTGGCTTCCAGTGTCGGCCGGTCGATCGGGCATTGGTAGGCCGGTTTGATCATTTCGAGGTACCAGCCGCTGAAGTCGTCCCAGAAGAGTTTATACAGATTCATGAAGGCTTCCGAGATACGATAGGAGGCGAAGTCCGATTCGACCTGACGCAGCGTCTTGGCGAGCGCTTGACGGAACCATTCGATTGCCAGGCGGTTGTTTTCGCTTTGTGCCAGGGTGTCGTCGATCGTCCAGCCGTTGACCAGTCGGTAGGCATTCCAGATTTTGTTGCCGAAATTGCGTCCCTGTTCGCAGAGAGCCTCGTCGAACATTACGTCGTTGCCCGCTGAGGAGCTCAACAGCATCGCTACGCGCATGCCGTCGGCGCCGAACTGGGCGATCAGGTCGAGCGGATCGGGCGAGTTGCCGAGCTGTTTGGACATCTTGCGGCCGATTTTATCGCGCACGATCCCCGTGAAATAGACGTGACCGAAAGGCTTCTCACCCCGGTATTCGTAACCGGCCATGATCATGCGGGCCACCCAGAAGAAGATGATGTCGGGACCGGTTACCAGATCGTTGGTCGGATAGTAGTATTCGATGTCTTTGTTATTCGGGCGGCGGATGCCGTCGAATACCGAGATGGGCCACAGCCACGACGAGAACCACGTGTCCAGCACGTCCTCGTCCTGTCGCAGGTCCGTCAGTTGCAGCGATGCGTCGCCGCTCTTCGCGCGGGCTTTTTCCAGCGCCTCTTCGGTCGTCAGGGCC
>ENA-OPBE01002313-OPBE01002313.1-human-gut-metagenome-genome-assembly--contig:-NODE-2313-length-14491-cov-3.651150_pt1 | contig 14491 bp, 8 predicted proteins | sample MGYA00241066_ERZ501448 | MGnify/ENA primary metagenome ERZ501448 (study PRJEB25962, sample SAMEA2042585) | human gut metagenome | biome: human gut; feature: human-associated habitat; material: faeces...
GACACCGAGCGAAAAACAAGGACTGAGCGAAGAATGCTTGAAACTCTATGAACAGCGTCCGGCCCTCAACCTTTACGAATGGAGTGTAAACGATGTCGATGCCGACCTCGATCAAGTAGGTCTTGCCGGTTCTCCCACCAAAGTAAAAGCCGTACAAAACGTTGTATTCCAAGCAAAGGAAAGCAAACGACTCACGGCTGCCGACAACGAAATCGAAGACCTTGTCAAAGAATTGATCGCCAACCACACGATTGGTTAATGCCCGTGTACTATGAACTAAAAAACTAACGATTATGAACAATCTGATTGTATATTGCGAAATAGAAGACGGCATCATCGCCGATGTGAGCCTCGAACTGCTCACAAAAGGTCGCTCGCTGGCCAATCAACTGAATTGTAAACTCGAAGCACTGGTGATCGGTAGCAACCTCGACGGTGTGGAAAAACAAGTATTCCCCTATGGAGTCGATACCGTCTATACCGTAGACGATCCTCGCCTCTACCCCTACACCTCGTTGCCACATACCTCGGTATTGGTAAATTTATTCAAAGAACAGAAACCTCAGGTTTGCCTGATGGGAGCCACCAGTATCGGTCGCGACCTCGGTCCGCGGGTTTCCTCTTCGCTGCACAGCGGACTCACGGCCGACTGCACCGCGTTGGAAATAGGTCCCCACGAGGACAAAAAGAACAATAAGACATACGAAAATCTGTTGTATCAGATTCGTCCCGCTTTCGGAGGCAACATCGTAGCGACGATCGTTAACCCCGAATGCCGTCCTCAAATGGCGACGGTTCGCGAAGGCGTGATGAAAAAAGAAATTTACGATCCCGCTTACAAAGGAGAAGTTGTTAAACTGGATCCGAAAAAATACGTTTCCGACACCGACTTTGTGGTAGAAGTCATCGATCGCCAGATGGAAAAATCCAAAGCCAACGTCAAAGGCGCATCCATCATCGTAGCCGGCGGTTACGGTATGGGATCGAAAGAAAACTTCGACATGCTGTTCGACTTGGCGGCTACATTGGGAGCCGAGGTAGGAGCTTCCCGCGCTGCGGTCGACGCCGGATACATCGAGCACGAACGTCAAATCGGACAAACCGGTGTCACGGTTCGCCCCAAGCTCTATATCGCCTGCGGTATCTCTGGACAGATACAACACATCGCCGGTATGCAAGACAGCTCCATCATCATCTCTATCAACAGCGATCCTAACGCACCTATCAATACGATAGCCGACTATGTGATCACGGGTACGGTCGAAGAAGTAATTCCGAAGCTGATCAAATATTATAAGAAAAACTCCAAATAAAACATATTTTCGATTCTGTCGATAAGACAAAGTCTTGTGACAAATCAAAGATAGAGAGTTAAATTATAATACAATAAATAATACAGAACAATGGCTAATTTTTATTTAGATAACAGTGATCTCAAACATCACTTGAACCACCCGCTCATGAAGAAGCTGGTGGCTTTACGGGAACGGAATTACTCCGATGCCGAAAAATACGACTATGCGCCCTTCAATTTCGAAGACGCCATGGATAGTTATGAAAAAGTGCTCGAAATAGCAGGCGAGATAAGCGGCGAAATCGTTGCAGCCAATGCCGAAGACGTAGACCACGAAGGTCCGCACGTTGTCGACGGACATGTCGTATATGCCAAAGGCACGCAAAAAAACCTCGACGCTCTGGTAAAAGCCGGATTGATGGGTATCTCTATCCCCCGTCGCTACAACGGGCTCAACTTCTCGTTGGTTCCCTACATCATGGCTGCCGACATGGTAAGCCGCGCCGATGCCGGATTCGTAAACATCTGGGGATTGCAAGACTGCGCCGAAACCATTTACGAATTTGCCAATGAAGAACAAAAGCAAAAATACCTGCCGCGCGTTTGTGCCGGCGAAACTATGGCGATGGACCTCACCGAACCCGATGCCGGTTCCGACTTGCAAGCCGTCATGCTCAAAGCCACATACAGCGAGGCCGACGGCTGCTGGTATCTCAACGGAGTGAAACGGTTCATCACCAACGGTGACGGACACATTGCACTCGTGCTGGCCCGTTCCGAAGAAGGAACCAAAGACGGACGCGGACTCTCCATGTTCATCTACGACCGCAACGACGGCGGTGTAACCGTTCGCCGTATCGAAAACAAAATGGGTATCAAGGGCTCTCCTACTTGCGAACTCGTATATAAGAATGCCAAAGCAGAGCTTTGCGGTGACCGGAAATTAGGACTTATCAAATATGTAATGGCCCTGATGAACGGTGCCCGTCTGGGCATCGCAGCACAGTCGGTAGGTATCCTGCAGGCCACTTATAATGAAGCATTGGCCTATGCAAAAGATCGTAAACAGTTTGGAAAAGCAATCATCGAGTTCCCGGCCGTAGCCGAAATCCTGTCTTTGATGAAAGCCAAACTGGATGCTACGCGCGCTTTATTGTACGAGACTTCCCGCTTTGTCGACATCTACAAAGCATTGGATGATATTGCCAAAGAACGTAAACTGACTCCGGAAGAACGTGCCGAACAAAAGACCTTTGCCAAACTGGCAGACAGCTTTACCCCATTAGCTAAAGGTATGGGTAGCGAATTTGCCAATCAGAATGCTTACGACTGTATTCAGATACACGGTGGTTCCGGTTTTATGAAAGACTATGCCTGCGAACGTATCTACCGGGATGCACGTATCACTTCTATCTACGAAGGAACTACCCAGTTGCAGGTAGTAGCAGCAATCCGCTACGTAACGACCGGTGCTTACCTCAACCGCATCAAAGAATATGAAAATGCAATAGTAGCTCCGGAGATGGAAGGCTTGCACAATCGCCTGAAGAGTATGGCGAGCAAATATGCAGCTTGTGTAGCGCAAGTTACAGAAGCCAAAGATCAGGAATTACTCGATTTCTGTGCACGCCGCCTTGTAGAAATGGCTGCTTACACCATCATGGGACACTTGATGGTACAGGATGCTTCTAAAAACGCAGAACTGTTCGGTACATCTGCACAAGTATTTGTCCGTTATGCCGAAAGTGAAGTAGAAAAGCATATCAACTTTATCCGTAAATTCGATAAAGACGATCTGGCTTACTACAGAAAATAAGCGGTAAACCGATATTATCCAATATAAAAATGCCCGGCCTCATCAACAAGCCGGGCATTTTTCATATTAAATAGGTAATCATTCCGCCTTTCCTGTTTCTTTTCACCATTCCGTTTCTTCCAGCTCATGCTTTCTATAAACAAGAAGCTGGTTACGGAGCGAGTTCATTTCCCGACGCATCCCCTCCATTCTCTCCAGAAGATGATGGATAGCATCGATACCTTCCATATTGATAGATAAATCGTAATACATCCGGCTGTAGCGTTCCACCTCCGGAAGTTGCGACACAAGCAGATAATGTTCATCTCCTTCGGTCCGGATTTCAATCAACCCTTCTTCTTGCAACAAATCAATAAACGAGGGCTCGATTTGACACTTGTGACAATATTCACTGACTATAATTAATTCGGTCTGCATAGTGCTGATTCTTTTTTTAGTTCATACTCTGTAATTCCCGGAACAACTCTTTCTGCCTATCTGTCAGATTAGTAGGCGTTTTGACATTATAAGTCACAATTAAATCGCCAAATTGTCCTTCTTTCTTATAGACAGGAAAACCTTTTCCTTTCAACCGTACTTTCGTACCGTTCTGCGTTTCCGGTTTTACTTTCAGTTTCACTTTGCCATTCAACGTATCTACCTCCTGTTCACCTCCCAATACGGCCGTATAAAGATTCAACGAAACATCGATATAAAGGTCGTCACCCAGACGTTTGAACACAGGATCTTCCGGAATCACAAACGTGATGTATAAGTCTCCTGCAGGACCTCCGTTGATACCTTCGCCACCGTAACCTTTTAATTTGATCACCTGTCCATTGGCTACACCTGCCGGAATGGTAATGCGGACGTTCTTCCCATTCACTGTCAACACCTGTTTATGGGTCTCGGCAGCATCACGAAGAGACAAATGCAGTTCTGCGTTAAAGTCCTGTCCACGGAAACCGGCACTGCTACGCCCTCCTCTGGCACGCCCTCCAAACATGGATTCAAAGAAATCAGAAAATCCTTCACCACCTGATCCGGAAAAGCCTTGCCCGTCGGACGAATACCAATATCCGTTCTCATCACCTCCTCCGAAACCGGAGAATCCACCGCCGGCACCTGCTTGCTGCCGCGCCCGCTTCTGCGCTTCAAACTCATCGGCATGCTTCCAATGCTCACCGTATTCATCGTACTTCTTACGTTTTTCCGGATCGCTCAACACTTCATTAGCCTCGTTTATCTCCTGAAACTTATCCTTTGCGCTCGGGTCGTTCGGATTTAAATCCGGGTGATACTTACGGGCCAACTTACGAAAAGCCTTCTTTATATCATCTTGAGAAGCACTTTTGTCAACTCCTAAAATTTTGTAATAATCTATATAGGCCATGCTTTTATATTTTAAACGTTTCACTACTATAAACGTTCACAAATAACACGCCAACATAGTATTTAGGTTCAATTTTTAAGAAATCTTCATACTCCCATTCCTAAAGCAAAGCCACCGGCATCCGAAACCAAAAACAGGAACCTTTGCCCTCTTCCGACTCGGCACCGATCGTTCCTCCCAAACGCTCTACAATGACACGACAAATAGCCAGCCCCAATCCGGTGCCCTTCACAAAAGTATTCAGCTTCACAAACCGTTCAAACACCTGTTCTATTTTATCAGCAGCAATACCAATGCCGGTGTCTTTACAAAAAAAGTATATCTCATCTTTTATTTCATCCAACCGATAGCCTATAGATATGGTTCCCCGTTCGGTAAACTTCATGGAATTGCTAATAAAATTAATCATCACTTGTGACAGACGAAGACGATCCGTCATTATTGTACACTCCGGTACTCTTTCCGTAAACACAATCTTCACATCTGCCGAGTGCTCTTTTTGATTCATCTGCTGACAAATAGAGTCTAACAGTTGATTTACATCAGTCGTGGAATAAGAAAAGTCCATAGTACCCGCCTCGATCTTCGACAAATCGAGAATATCATCTATCAGTTGCAAGAGCAGTTCGTTATTCACTGCAATTATCTTCATGTATTCCTGCTTCTCCTCCGGATCATCTATTTGGGAAATCATATCGGAAAACCCCACAATCGCATTCAGAGGGGTACGGATTTCATGACTCATATTGGCAAGGAAAGCAGACTTCAGCCGATTCGATTCTTCTGCTTTCTCCTTGGCTTCCCGCAACGCCTGGTCAAGCTTTAATTTCTCCGTAATATCTTCAAACCGTAACAAACCGCCTATCACCTCCTTATTATCATCAGCATACACAGGAGTGCCCGTTACCTCAAAATCAACACCCTCCACCCGTACGGTGTGGCGCACAATTCTTTTCTGCTCGATCGCTTCTTTGAAAGCACAATGTTCACAAGGTTGGTCTCGCAAAGCACTGGTCCGATAACAGATCATTCCGGGGGTGTAATGCCGTCCGGAAACCAGATTTTTCAGATGCGTCGTCTCTTCCCATTGTACCCTATAATCTTTATCAATATAAATCAATCCGAAATCAATACTCTTCAATGCCAAGTTCTGTTTTTTAATGGCACTTTCCAACTGGTTTTTGGCAATCAGCAACTCTCTTTCATATCTTTTTAACTGACTGATTTCCCATCGGGTTACCAACAACCACTTACCGGACACCCCACGGGAAAATATGGATTTCATCACAATCGTATCATGATCGACTCCATCGGTAGTGACATAGTGTTCCTCTGCACGATAAGGCTTACCTATTTTGACCAAATCTTCATCAACAGCCCGGTAATACCGTCCCCGCTCCTTGCCGTAGATGTCATAATCACTACGTCCGACAGCATCTTCACACTTAATGCCCGACTGTAACTCGGATTCTTTGTTCCAATAAGCATATTTGAATCCATTTTCAATATCCTTTACCATCACAGGAAAGGGAAGATTATCGAGTATGTCAAACAGAAAACGGTGATAATCCCGTTCTTTTACCCCCTTACTTCGCAACTCATGAAGTTTATACAATAAACATACGATTACTACCCCCATTAGAACCAGCAATCCATAAAGCCATAAATGAGTCATCACAGCCTCATTCCCCAAAGATACATTGTGAGTCATAAATCAATGCCGTATTTATGCGGTAAATATATGCATTAAGTTCAGAATATTTTCCAAAACGTCAAGTTATATTTTCCAAGTATTTCAAAACTTAAGATTTCAATCCGAAATTAATTATCATAAAAAAAGGTTCGCACCTGTGAAAGTCCGAACCTTTATTATTTTATCCTTAAACAAAAAAATATCAGGAATTCAGCAAAAGAATAAAACGGTCGATATCATCCTCTGTCGTGTCAAATGAAGTAACCAAGCGAATCTCATTGTTCTCCTCATTCCAAAAATAGAAAAAATAAGATTCAAGCATTCTGTCTATCACAGAACGGGGCATAGTAAGAAACAGTTGATTACTTTCCACCTTTTGAGTAAAACAGACACCGGGATAATCTTTCAAAGCATCATAGAGCCTACGCGCCATACGATTGGCATGAGATGCATTTTTCAACCAAAGATCATCCGTGAGATAAGCGGTGAACTGGCAAGAGAGATAACGCATCTTCGAAGCTAATTGTGCCGACTGCTTACGGATAAACCGCGCTTCCTCTTTCAAGGCATCATCAAAGATGACCACGCACTCTCCCATCATCAGTCCATTTTTGGTACCGCCGAAACTAAGCACATCGATCCCGCAATCTACCGTCAACTCTTTCAGAGAAAGACGAAGGGCGGCACAAGCGTTGGCAATACGGGCACCATCCATATGGACACGCATCCCGTATTGATGGGCCAACAAAGTAATTGCTTTCAGCTCATCGGGAGTATACACAGTGCCTAATTCGGTACACTGGGACAGATAAACAGCTCCCGGCTGGGAATGATGTTGGTCGCCAAAGCCATGAAGATATGGACGAATCAACTCCGGAGTGAGCTTTCCGTCCGGAGTTGCCACCGGCCGGATCTGACAACCGGTCATCTTTACGGGAGAGCCGCATTCATCCACATATATATGTGCAGTCTCGGCACATAGGATAGATTGATAAGGACGCGTCATCAACTGCAAGGCAACGACATTGCTGCCCGTACCGTTAAAAACAAACAGGGGCTCACAGTCGGCCGTAAATGTTTCTCTGATTTTCCGGACAGCTCCTTCCGTCCAAGGGTCATCACCATATCCCAATGCATGATTCTGATTCGCCAAAGCCAGTGCTTCCATCACCAAAGGATGTACACCGGAATTATTATCGGATGCAAAACTTCTCATATTTTCCTTCAATTGATTTTCCTATGCAAAGGAACGGAATTCTTTTTAAAAGAAACAACCCGAAAAGAAATTTATAAAAAAAGAGAGCCGGTTTCCACATCCATATGGAATCGGCTCTCCTGTTTGTTATCCTGAATACTAAAACTTAATGAAACAAAGTTACCGGAGTTTGAAAATCTTCTCCTTTCCCGGCCATTACAAAACCTTTATTATTCCAAATACGCGGATATCCGCCAATATTATTGTTAATAAACAACAATCGGAAAGCGTGTTTGCCCTTCTCCAAAGCAAGAGATGTACGCGTGTGTGAATGACGTACCAATTTACCGTCATTACTCAATACCACTTTACCGTCTATCTGCAACTCGTCCATCTCGGTAGATACATAATAGACTCCGTCTTGAGGCACATCAAAATATCCGGTATAGCAGAATGCCCCCTTATCTTCTAAAACTGGTTTCAAATTGAAATCGTCTACTATCTTTTCATCCTTCCAAGCAGCGTTTTCCGTATCTTTCACAAAATAAAAATCACCCTCTGCATACATCAAAGACACTCCCGGTTCAGTCCTCTCTTTGTAAGACGGCCATAAGGGTTCTTTCACTACTTCTATCGTACGCACTCTGCTCATTTTGCCCGAAGAAAGAAGGGTTGCAATACGTATAGTCTGATTGCCGTCTACAACAATGGGAGCGCTGTAGCGTTTGGAATGAACCGCCGGTTCGCTTCCATCCAGTGTATATACCATCGGAAGATTGCGGCTATTCGAGAAACTAAGCGTATCCGGACCGACAATTGCCACACGATCGGCCATCGGCCCTTCGGGCAATGGAATGTGATAATGAATATGATGTTCGTCCAAGCGTACCAATTGATTATCCAGACGACGTTCAAAAGATGCATAATCTTTTCTATCGGCAGGTGTCCAGGTAAGTTCCGCTACCGCCAACAGTCTCGGATAAAGCATGTATTCCGTATGATCCGGATTGACGGCATATTCTGCCCACATATTACCCTGTGCTCCTATCACATGTGAGCGTTGTTCCGCCGGTATTTTTTCGGACGCAGGATTGTAATGATAGGTTTTGCTCAGCAAAGTCTTAAAATTAATTGTAATAGGCTCCACTTCGATATTCCCCTGCCCAAAATCCAAATACAACCATTTGGCAGGTGTCATTATCACATCGTGCCCCATGGAAGCGGCCTCGATACCACCTTCCTCCCCACGCCACGACATTACGGTCGCCGTAGGTGCCAGTCCGCCTTCAAGAATCTCATCCCAGCCTACCATGCGCTTGCCATGTGCCAACACTACTTTCTCGATCCGGTGTACAAAATAACTCTGTAACTCATGGGCATCTTTCAACTTTTCATCCCGCATGCGCTTCCGGCACTTCGGACAAGCATTCCACCTCACTTTGGGACATTCGTCTCCTCCTATATGAAAATATTTACCTGGAAATAAAGATGCGACCTCATTGATTACATCTTCCAAAAATTTAAAGGTCTGTTCATTACCTGCGCAATATACATCCTCTTCCACCCCCCACTTGTTTCTCAACTGGAAAGGACCACCGGTACATGACAATTCCGGATAAGCCGTCAGAGCGGCCAAAGCATGTCCGGGTAATTCGACTTCCGGAATGACCGTTATAAACCTTTCTGCCGCATAAGCAACCACCTCCTTAATCTGTTCCTGTGTATAAAAACCTTTGTGTATACTTCCGTCAGCATTACGACGCACTGAACCCACTTCGGTAAGGCGGGGATATTTCTTTATTTCAATCGTCCACAGATGATCATTCGTAAGATGCCAATGAAAACGGTTCAGCTTAAACATAGCCATGATATCCAACTGCTTCTTGACAAAAGCCACATCATGAAAATGCCGGCTGACATCCAGCATCATCCCGCGATAGGAATAAGCCGGTTCGTCTTCTATCTCGACACACGGCATAGCCCATACAATATTATTTATAACCTGTCCACTCTCTATCTCGGCAGGCAAAAGTTGCATCACCGTCTGCATCCCATAAAAAATTCCTTGCGGGGACTGTGACCGTACCCAAATTCCTTCAGGAAGCACGGCTAATTTATACCCTTCCTCTTTCAGGTTTAAAGTAGTATCCAAAGCCAGACGAATATAATTCCGTTCTGCTTCCTGTCCGTCAGCAAGTTGATAACCGGTAGATTGCTTTATCTTGTATTTAAAATAACCGGCAACCGCATCGAGCGTATCATTATCGATAATAAAAAGCGTGTTAGGATTTAAAACAAATTCTCCCGTCTGTTGAGTGATTCTCTCAGGTTCGGGAATTATGTGAAGACCTTCATTATAAGGTTTCACAACCATCTTCTCCCCACAAGCAAAAAACACCAAAGAAAAGAGTGGTATCAGACAAAAAGGCTTGATTCTCATATATCACAGATTTAATTAATAATTATTTTTTCAGTTTCAATTGTCACCATAGTTCATACGCACATTTACAACCTCTTGATTATCGACCGGTACTTCCAGATTCTGATATCCCTTTTTACTAAATATCAATACTTCCTTATTCCCTACATCCATCCGATAGCAGCCCCTGTCATCGCTCTTCCCAAGAAGTTCTCCCGTGCTCTTGGCATAAATATTTACCTTCCCTATCAAAGTGGCCTGTACATCCCTTACTTCTCCATGAACGGAAATCGTCTTGCTGCTCTTTAGTATTTTTTGTTCTTCTACCAAAGCGGTGGATACAAATTCACCGACGGAGACTACTTTCGATTGAAGAATATTGTCTGACGCAGCCCCCACCTGTAACTCAAACTCTCCCGGTTCAACTACCCTTTTATTTCCGGCATTTACAATATAAAGATCGTTCACTGCGACTTTCAGTTTCACCGTTTCTGTTTTTCCAGCCTCAACATCCACTTTCTTAAAATCCCGCAGTTGCTTTACAGGAGTTACCACGGTACTAACCTTATCATTCACATACAACTGCACGACCTCTTTCCCTTCTCTCTTTCCTGTATTTTTAATATCGACATCAATGTATATCGTATCATTGAGTCCATAATGTTCTTTGTCTGTCCTTAGATTCTTATATACAAAAGAAGTATAAGTCAGCCCATGACCAAAAGCCCAAAGAGCGTCCGGAGAGGAAAACACATAATCTCTTCCCGGAGATTCATAGCTTCCGGGATTTTTGTAAAAGCCCTTGTCGGAAGGAAGATAATTATAATATACCGGCAAATGTCCCGTAGTCTGAGGATAAGAAAAAGTCAGTCTTCCTGATGGAGAAATGCTTCCAAACAAAATATCCGCAATCGAATTTCCTGCTTGTTCTCCTGCATACCATTGTGTCAAAATAGCCGGAATATGTTTCTTCTCCCAAGATATGGCAAACGGTTTTCCGGTTACCAATACCAACACTACCGGCGTTCCGGTCTCATACACTTCTTTAATCAACTGCCCCTGTACTCCCGTCAGGTTCAGATCATTCAAATCAAAACCTTCACCACAGGTAGAACTTTTATAATCACGTGCAAGGGCCGCACTGGCGCTTCCACAAAACAGAATCGCCACTTCACTCTTCCGTACCGCTTCTACGGCCTCCTTTATTCCACCGGCATTCAATGAAACGAGATCGCATCCTTTCGCATAACGGACAGTAGCCTTACCGCCCAATAATCGCCTGATTCCCTCCAACGGGGTAACGCCGTCTTTGTTATTACGACTCCATGTATAATCTCCGAATTGTACCTGGTCTGCATTAGGGCCGATCACCGCAACAGACTTCAACTTATCGGCATTCAAAGGCAAAAGCCCATTCTCGTTTTTCAACAGGACAACCGATTCATCCGCTATCTCTTTCGACAACCGTATGCTTTCTGCCCCATGCATCTCACTATGAGAATACTGTTCGCCATAAGGGTCTTCGAAAAGTCCCATTTTAAACTTGGCGTACAATACCCGGCGAACAGACTCATTCAAAACCTCCTCATCCAACTTCCCCTTCTGTATCAGGCCGGCCAACAAAGGATAACAATTACTGGAAGCCTCTACATCGAGCCCGGCAGTGAAAGCCTGCATAGCCGCTTCTTCCGAATTATGCGCCACGCGATGAAGAGTCTTCAACATTTCAATGGCTCCCCAATCCGAATATACATACCCTTTAAATCCGAACTGTCCGCGCAATACCTCTGTCAATAAATAATGCGAAGCAGAATTCGGCACATGATTCCATGAATTATAAGTAGACATAACCGCCAACACAGGAGTATTACGAATCACCATCTCGAACGGTTTCAAATATACCTCATGCAAATCCCGAAGCCCACATTCTACAGAAGCCAGATTCAAACCGCTCAACGGATTACCATGAGGGCCATAATGTTTCAGCATCGGAGAAATACCGTTGTCCATATACCCTTTTACTTCGGCAATGCCAAACAACCCGCATAATACAGGATCTTCTCCGAAAGATTCTTCCACACGTCCCCACCGCAAATCTCTTACCACGTCGATGCAGGGTGCCAATACCTGATGCATTCCCTGTGCATGAAGGTCTTTCGTGATCATTGCCGCTTTCCGGTAAGCAAGTTCAGGGCGGAAAGTACTCCCCATGGCTATATTCTGAGGATAAATAGTAGATCCCTCGTGTACCGAACCATGCAATGACTCCGCAACGGTAAACACCGGTATCCCCAAACGCGTATTCTCAACCATAAATTTCTGTATCAACTGCATATTCTTCTTACAGTTAACTCCTGTCAATGGAAATCCTTCTACAAATCCCCAGCTCACACCGCCGGTAAATTTCCCGAGCTTTTCCATATCCAAGTCCTGACCATTGAATACATTCCATGAATGGATATGCCTGATTTGCGCTATTTTTTCTTCCAGAGTCATGCGTCCCAACAAATCATCCACCCTTTCCGATATCGGAAGAGAGCTTTGCCTATAAGGCAATTGCTGGGCAAATATCATTCCCGGTAAAAGTAAAAAACCGGAAAGCAATAATTTCAATCGATTTCTTTTTATCATAATGTATTTGTTCTCGTTATTTCAGATATGCCTGTTCTATTTTTTTATAATAGCGTTTATGAAGTTCTTCGACAACCGGTATCGTCCCTTCCGGATTCACTTTGGAAAGATAGGTAGAGTTTGCCAAAACCCACTTCTCTTCCATCTCTGCAAAATCCGGATAAGGAAGTTTCTTACCATACAGTAAACTGGCTTTATAGGTTACATAAGCCTCCCAACGGGGAAGATAAAAATCACTCAACAGCCCGCTCCACTCCTTATTGGCATAATCATGCAGATCCGAATCCCTGTCGGTCCATGTCGTTACCAGCCTTTTGGCATTCGTAACGAAGCGTCTTTTTTCCTCAGGAGTACAACCTGCATTTTCGGCTTCCGTCAACCAAGTGCCAAGCATAAATTCCTTGCGGGTGGACAGCAGGCGGTCTTCATCCTTTATGACATCCAGAAATTCAGTGCTATATTTCATAAAGCCATTCTTATTCTTTTGATGAAATGCCTCTACCATTTCTTTATGCAGATACTTGGCATAATCGGATAGAACCTGCCGGGTGACATCGACAAGATCATATTCATAGGTATCGCAATGGTTAAATCGGTTTCTCGACTGATACAAAAACTCCCATGCCTCTACCATCTTTACAGGTTCGTAAAATATCCTGGCATTGCCCCACGTAGACACATGATCGATCGTATCTGCAGGACGGGCGCAAATATAAGATTCTACCGGTCCGCCCAACTCATTATGGCATTCATAGACGGTTTCGGATAATATTTTCCACGCTTTATCACAGTTCGTATCTTCCATGCCATACCTATAATAAGTATAATTGGTCAACCACTGGGGAATCTGGATACTATCCGTTCTCCATGCCATATCATACACCATATCATAAACTACCGGAACCGTTCCGATACCCTCAGGAGCAGTCCCTATACCGCAAATATTTCTCCCCATCGGATGTTCTTTTGCAAAGACGGCTCCCGAAGCATAACTGCTCATTTTTCCATGCAGCCCGGTTTTTCCTCCGAAGTTAGGTAAAGCGCACCATATCCACCGGTGATCCTGATGCCCTTCCGGCTTATGAAACATGGAAGTAGTGACTCCTCCCCACTGGGGACGTTCGCAGGCCATCAGATCCAATATGATTGTCTCACCGGGATTCAACCCGTCCATCAAGTCTTTTACCGGGTTATGCTGCCATCCCTGTAAGACCCAGACCGCTTTCGGGTTTACTTTCCGCATGGCCTGCAATATTTTCTGCGCGGCAAGTTTTACATGAATGCCTTCCGAAGTGCCACCCTCATGAAAAGGATCACCGCCAAAAAATTCCGCATCTCCAAATAATTTTTTCTGTTCTTCGTAATAAATAGCTGCCACTCTATCAAAAAGCGGGTCTGTCGGATCTAAAAAGGCCGGACGCTGATAAGCTTGCCACGTCCCCTGTTCTTTGATACGGGCATCGGGATATTTCTTTTTCAAAACATTGGGAACCATTCCATAAAATCCTTGAAATACCGGTTTCATCCCTAACTCCCTCATCCGCTTCAACATTTTCTGTTGCAGGTCCGTCTGTCTTGCAATAAATTCCGGACTCACGGGCCCGCCGAATCCTTCCAGATTTCCCATGAGCCACCATGCTTCATAGCCTGCTCCCGGAAGGAACGCAGCTATATCCGTTTCACTGAAATTCAATCTTCTAAGCGTATTCTGCCATACGGCATATTCTCCGTACACAGCCATCAAGGGCATGTTGATCCCTTGAAGAGCCATCCGGTCAATCTCTGCCTCCCACCGTTCCCAATCCCAGAAAGCCATGGAATAGCTATAAGTACAATAATTCAAATAATAGCGGTAAGGAAAAGAAGCGTCAATCCTGATCTTTTCTTTCACCGGAGGCAACGGCTCCGGCAAGTCGGACAAATTATTACCGCACCACGAAACAGAACGGTGACAGTAGTTCCTAAGATAATGATTCAGCCCACGTGCCATCGAGACGCCATTATTCCCTCTGATGATAATCTTATCTTCTGTAGTCTGCTCCAACTCAAAAAAATCAGAATCGGAAGAGAG
>ENA-OPBE01002327-OPBE01002327.1-human-gut-metagenome-genome-assembly--contig:-NODE-2327-length-14431-cov-2.306205_pt1 | contig 14431 bp, 12 predicted proteins | sample MGYA00241066_ERZ501448 | MGnify/ENA primary metagenome ERZ501448 (study PRJEB25962, sample SAMEA2042585) | human gut metagenome | biome: human gut; feature: human-associated habitat; material: faeces...
GTATTAAGAGAATTTATTGGTGGAAGTTGCTTTAAATAAAAAGGAGAGATAAAATGATAAAAGTAGCAATTAATGGATTTGGAAGAATAGGAAGACTCGCATTTAGACAAATGTTTGAATTAGATGGATATGAAGTAGTAGCAATTAATGACTTAACTAGTCCTGATATGCTTGCCCATCTATTAAAATATGATACAGCCCAAAAAAGATATGAAGGACATACTGTAGAATCTAGAGAAGATTATATAATTGTCGATGGAAAAGAAATAAAAATATATAAAGAAGCTGATCCTAAAAATTTACCATGGAAAGAATTAGAAGTTGATGTAGTTTTAGAATGTACAGGTTTCTTTACTTCAAAAGAAAAAGCCTCTGCTCATATTGAAGCAGGCGCTAAAAAAGTTGTAATATCAGCACCAGCAGGCAATGATTTACCAACCGTTGTTTATGGAGTAAATGAAGACATTATAACATCAAATGATAATGTAATTAGTGGAGCATCTTGTACAACTAACTGTCTAGCTCCAATGGCAAACACCTTAAATAAATTCGCACCAATTGAAAGTGGAATTATGACTACTGTTCATGCATATACAGGAGATCAAATGATTTTAGATGGACCACATCGTAAAGGTGATCTTAGAAGAGCTAGAGCAGGAGCATCTAACATTGTTCCAAATTCAACAGGAGCTGCCAAAGCAATTGGTTTAGTTATTCCAGAATTAAATGGAAAACTAATAGGTTCAGCTCAAAGAGTACCTGTGATTACAGGATCAACAACTATTTTAGTTGCTGTAGTTAAAGGTAGGGATATAACTGTTGAAAAAATTAATGAAGTTATGAAAAATGCTTCTAATGAATCATTTGGTTATACAGAAGAACCTTTAGTTTCAACTGATATTATAGGAACTACTTATGGATCAATTTTTGATGCTACTCAAACTTTAGTTTCAAAAATCGATGATGATACTTATCATGTTCAAGTTGTTGCTTGGTATGATAATGAAAATGGTTATACTTCACAAATGATCAGAACAGTAAAATGCTTAAAAAAATTTATCTAAAACATTAAACCAGAATTATTTATTCTGGTTTTTTAAATAACTTGAAAATACTTGACTTTTAGTATAAAATAGATATAGTGAGAATAGGTGATAATATGTCATATAAAAAGGGATTTACTTTAGTTGAATTATTAGGTGTTTTTGTAATACTATCAATTATTGTATTAGTAACATTTCCTTATGCTACAGGATTGTTAAGAAATACTAAAGATAGTGAATATAAAAGATTTGAAAAAAATCTATTTTTGGCAACAGAAGCATATATTGAATCAAATAGTGAAATATATAGCCAATTTTCAGAAAATGGAACTATAGACTACATATCTATTTCTGATTTGATTGAAAATCAGTTTTTGAGTAAAAAAATGACAAATCCAAAAACAAAAACCGAGATTAATGAAAACGGGTGTATTAAGGTAACTAAAAATAATGATGAATTAAATTACGAGTATATTTCAGAAGGAGATTTTGGTTTGTCACAATATACTACTGAAAGTCTTCTTTCTTTATATGATGCTTATAAACAACCTATTACAACAAATGGAACTAGTTATCTAAAAAATTTAAACACTGTATCTGATGAAACAATGTCACAATTAAGAGGATTTGATAATGGTTGGAATAAGGAGTATCTAAGTTTTGATGGCGTAGATGATAACGTTGAAGTAGGTTATAAAAATCGAGAATTTTCAGATGGGATAACATTTGAAATAGTTGTAAAAATAAATGAAATAAAAACAACTTCACAAGAATTTTTTGGTAATTGGGAAGGAGCAGGCGGTGGACTAGGTTATAATAAGGACGGTGGAATATATTTTAATTTATATTTAGTCTCAAAAAAAAGTTATGCAACAGTTAAAACAACAATATCACCAAATGCTTGGTATACTATAACTGGAACATATGATGGTAGTAATATGAAGATATATGTGAATGGTGAATTAAAGAACTCAATTTCTATAAGTGATACAATTAAAGCTAGTCCAGTCAGTATAGCTATTGGTGGAAACCCAACTGTTAATAGTTCCGGTAATTATAAAGTAACAAATCCTGGAAATATAGATATGAAACGCGCAGCTTTATACAGTAGAGCCTTAACTGAAGAAGAAGTATTCAATAATCATCAATTAGATAAAAAAAGATATGGAATATAAGGAGAAAAAACATGAAAAAAACAATTAAAGATTATGACTTAAGTGGTAAAAAAGTAATAATAAGGGTAGATTTTAATGTTCCTATTAAAGATGGGGAAATAACAGATGATAATAGAATAAAAGCAAGTTTAGAAACAATAAACTATGCTATAAATAATAATGCTAAAGTTATTTTAATGTCACATTTAGGACGTATAAAAACAGAAGAAGATAAAATAAAAAATACTTTAGAACCAGTAGCTTTAAGACTAAGTGAATTATTAGATAAAGAAATTATCTTTGTTGATGAAACAAGAGGTAAGATTTTAGAAGATGCCATCTCAGAATTAAAACCTGGTGAAATTCTTTTGATGGAAAATACGAGATTTGAAGATTTAAATAATAAAGCAGAAAGCTCAAATTCAGAAGAATTGGGAAAATATTGGGCATCGTTAGGAGATATTTATATAAATGATGCATTTGGAACAAGTCATAGAAGTCATGCCTCAAATGTTGGAATTGCTTCTAATCTTCCAAACGGAATTGGTTTTTTGATTGAAAAAGAAATAGAACAAACAATAAAAAATCCTCAAAGACCATTTACGGTTATCTTAGGTGGTTCAAAAGTCAAAGATAAAATAGGTGTAATTGAAAATCTTGTTAATATTGCTGATTATATTTTAATTGGAGGAGCAATGGCCTATACATTTCTAAAAGCCAGTGGAATTGAAATTGGATCATCACTTTTAGATGAGGAAAGTATTGATTTTTGTAAAAATATTTTAAAAAAATATAGTGATAAAATAATATTACCAATTGACTCGGTAAATGCGTTAGAAATAAGTGATGAAGTTCCTCCAAGAGAATGCTTTATAAACGAAATAAAAGAAAATGAAATAGGACTAGACATTGGTTACAACACTGTCAAACTATTTAAACAATATCTACAAAAAAGCAAAACAATTATTTGGAATGGGCCGCTTGGATATTTTGAAATAGAAGCCTTTAGTAATGGAACAAAAAAAATCTGTGAAGTCTTAAAAGATATTGATGCTAAAAAAATTGTTGGTGGAGGAGATACAGGTGCAGCCATAATAGAATTTGGTTATAAAGATAGTGTTTCCTTTATTTCAACAGGCGGGGGAGCATCACTTGAAATGCTAGAAGGAAAAAAATTACCAGGAATTGAAATAATAGAGGATAAAAATGAATGAAAAATTAAAAAAAGTTGCTAATGTAATTGTTTTAGCTTTAGTAACTTGTTTAGTATTGTATTTTTCCTTAAAGGATAATTTTAATACAATTATAAATGAAATAATAAACGTAAATATATTTTGGCTAGTAATATCATTTTTATTAGCCATTAGTTTCTGGTTTTTTAAAGCAATCGCAACTACTAGAATAGCTAATATCTTTAAAAAAGATTATAGTATAAAACAAGGAATGCGATTAGTTTTAGAAACAAACTTTTTCCACGCAATAACTCCTTTTGCTGTTGGTGGTCAACCATATGAAATATATTCATTAAAAAAATCAAAATTAAAAATAACCGAAGCAACAAATGTTTCGATTGTTAATTTTATTGTTTACCAAATAGCTTTAGTATTACTTGGAATAATTGCCATTGTATATAATCATCATTTTGTTCTATTAAAAGAAAATGATTTACTTAAAAATTTAGTAGTGATAGGTTTTCTTGTTAACTTTATTGTTATTGTAGCTTTATTTTTATTAACTTGTACTAAAAAAATAAACAAAATTTTAATGAAATTTATAATTAAAGTTTTAAATAAAATACACATTGTTAAGAATAAAGACGAAAAAATAAAACAATTTAATGAGTATTTAAATGAATTTCATCAAGGAGCAAAAATTCTTCTTCAAGATAAAAAACTTTTTATAAAATTAATTTTTGTTCATTTTATAGGACTAATAAGTTCTTATTTAATTCCTTTAACATTAGCTTATGCTATGGGAATATCAAGTTATACTGGTATTGAAGCTATTGTTTTATCATCATATGTTATGTTAATTGGAGCATTTGTACCAATTCCAGGAGGAACAGGTGGATTAGAATATGGATTTATGACTTTTTATGGATCCTTTATAAAGGGAAGCAAACTAAATGCTATAATGCTTTTATGGCGTTTTATAACTTATTATTTTGCCATGATTTTAGGAGCAATTTTACTAGGTATTAGGAAGAAGGAAAAATAATGCGTATAGGTATTTTTACAGATACATACCCACCATTTATAAATGGAGTATCAACAAGTATTACAATGCTTCAAAAAGCATTAACAGATAAAGGACATAAAGTATATATTGTAACTGTTAATCCGGAAAACATGAGTTATAAGTATGATGAAGATGACTCAGTTATAAGAATTCCAGGTATTCCCGTTGGAATATATGACTATCGTTTAACAGGAATTTATCCAATTAGGGCAATTAATAAAATAAAAAAATGGAATTTAGATGTAATTCATTCACATACTGAATTTGGAATAGGAACATTTGCCCGTATTATTTCTAAACAATTACAAATTCCACTCGTTCATACTTATCATACGATGTATGAAGATTATGTCCATTACATAACCAAAGGGCATTTTGATAAATCAAGCAAAAAAATAGTAGAATATTTAACTAAATTTTATTGTGATAAAACAGCTAAAGAATTAATTGTTCCTAGTACTAAAACTTATAAACTATTTAAAGAAAAATATAAATTCGACAAAAATGTTCACATTGTACCAACTGGTGTAGAAGTAGAAAGATTTTATAAAGAAAATGTTAGTAAAGAAGAAATAGCTAAAATAAAAAAAGAACTAAATCTAAAAAAAGATGATATTGTTGTTTTATATGTTGGTCGTCTAGCTCAAGAAAAAAACGTTGAACTTTTAATAAATGCTCAAGTTGATTTAGTAAAAAAAAATAAAAAAATAAAACTTTTAATAGTTGGTAGTGGACCTGATTATGAGAAATACATTCAGATGGCTGAAAAACTAAAAATAAAAAACAATATTTTATTTACTAATGCTATTCCTTGGGAAGATATGCCAAACTATTATAATTTAGCTGACGTCTTTGTAACAGCATCTAAAACAGAAACGCAAGGACTTACAGTAATAGAAGCAATGGCAGCCTCATTACCAGTTGTATGTGTTGAAGATGAAAGTTTTAGTAATGTAGTAATTAACCATTTAAATGGACGAACTTTTACTGACGATAAAGAATATAAAATGGCTTTATTAGAAACAATAAAAGATAAAAAACAACTAGAAAAAATGGCAAAACAAGCAAGAATAACAGCAGAAGCACATTCACTTAAATATTATGCTGAATCAATTTTAGATGTATATAACTCAGCAATTGAAGGAAGTAAAAAGAATAAAAATATTGTTACCAAAATAACAGAGATAGTAAAGAGGGGATTAGATGGCAAAGAATAAAATTGTAATTGCAAATCACAAAATGAACATGCTTAGTTCTGATATTAATATTTACTTAAAAAAAATAAAAGAACAAATAAATATAGAAAACGTTATTATATGTCCATCTTGTATATATATTCCTTATTTTTTAAAACAAAATTTTAAAGTAGGAATCCAAAATATTTTTTATAAAAGTAAAGGCGCATATACAGGTGAAATATCACCTAGACAAGCAAAAAGTATGGAAGTTGATTATGCTATAGTTGGTCATAGTGAACGAAGAAAATATTTTTTAGAAACCAATAATGAAATAAATCAAAAAATAGAATTATGTTTAAAAAACAATTTAAAAGTTATTCTATGTATTGGTGAAAATAAAGAAGAAAAATATGAAGGAAAAACAAAAGAAGTATTAGAAAGTGAACTTGTAGAAAATTTAGCAAATATTTCTAATTTAGAAGATGTAATTATTGCCTATGAACCAATTTGGGCAATTGGAACTAATGAAACACCAACGACAAATGAAATCGATATATATACAAGATATATAAAACAAATAGTAAAAAAACATTTTAATTTTAAAAATATTAAAGTTGTTTATGGCGGAAGCGTTAATGAAAAAAACATTGATGAAATAGCTAAAATAAAATCAATAGACGGTGTTTTAGTTGGAGGAGCTTCAACCAAATATAAAGAATTTATTAAAATAGTTACAACTGTTTTAGAAGAAGACAAGAAGTTACAAAATTCGACAAATTAAGATAAAACTAGATAAATTTAACTCTAGTAAAAAAACACAAACTTATTGTATAATAATACCATGATAGCAGTACTACTAAAGAAAGGAAGAAAAACATGGATAAATTAAAAGTACTTATGGTAGATGATAACATAAGTCTTATAAATATGGTAAAAGAATATTTTAAAAGTAGTAATGATGTAGAGGTAGTATTAGAGGCATATGATGGAGAACAAGGAATAAAGATGATTGAATCTAATCAAGATAAATACGATTTAATTGTTCTTGATTTAATAATGCCAAAAAAAGATGGAATGTATGTCTTAGAAGAAATGAAAAAGAGAAACATTAATAAAAAAGTAATTGTTGCAACAAGTTATAACGCAAGTGATGTTATAAGAGAAGTATCTGAATATGGTGTTAGTTACTTCATTTTAAAACCATTTGAACTTGTTGATTTAGAAAAAAGAATTGTAGAAGCAGGAAGAAAAAATGATAAGCAAACTAAAAATATAGATTTCTATCATAATAATCTACAAATTTCTATAACAAAAATTTTACACGAATTAGGAATTCCATCACATATAAAAGGATATCAATATATAAGAGAAGGAATTGGTATCATTTATGAGCATCCAGAAACAATAGGCGGAATAACTAAAGAGCTATATCCTGAACTTGCTGAAAAATTTGATACAACTGTATCAAGAGTAGAAAGAGCAATTAGACATGCAATTGAAGTGAGTTGGAATAGAGGAAACTGGGAACTAATGGAAGAAATATTTGGGCATAGTGTTGATATAGATAAAGCTAAACCAACTAATTCTGAGTTTATTGTAACAATTGCTGATAAGTTAAGTTTAGAAGCAAGTAAAATAGGAATATAATAGGTTGGTAACAAATGTTATCAATTTTTTATATATTGAAAAAATAAAAATCAAGTGATATAATGTATAGGATGATAAGGGGACTTGCTAGATTATGATATGGAAGAAAAAAAACAATCTAACTAAAAAAAATAATCATGTCAAAAGTGATAATTTTCAGCGTGATAATCTAGATCAATTTAACATGATTGATTTAGGTGAAGAATACTTTATATCCCCTTATGAAGAAGATAAATTAATAGCAATACCTGAATTAAAAGATATAAATACAACCTCTGATAAAAAAGTAGAACCAATGATTAACTTATCATACCCAGATGATGTTAAATATGTTCATAAAAAGTATCAAAGAGGTAAAATCAAAAAACAAAGGAAATTAAAAAAAACAAAGAAAAGTTTAACTATTGTTTTAGTTATATGTTTTATTATCTTAGGACTAATTATTTATGAAATAGTAAAATGGCAAAAAGATAATATAGACACTAAAAAACAAATAGAAGATATAAATAAAGAAGTAAAAGTAGAAGAAGTAAAAACAACTGTTCAAAATCAAGAAACACCTGTCACTGAAGAAGAGCAAAAACTTCCAAATGATTATTTTGACTTTCAAAATATGGATATGATTAGTGTTGATTTTGATAGCTTGTTAAAAAGAAATAGTGATACAAAAGGTTGGATAAAAGTACCAGGAACAAGTATCAACTATCCATTTGTTCAAACCAACAACAATGATTATTATTTAACTCACTCATTTAATAAAAAGAATAATGATGCCGGTTGGATATATTTAGATTATCGAAATAATATAAATAATTTAAGTCAAAACACTATTATCTATGGTCATGGTAGATTAAATAATACAATGTTTGGAAGTCTTAAAAAAGTCGTTAATAAAAGTTGGTATACTAATCCAACTAATTATACTGTTAAAATTTCTACACCAGCTGAAAACTCCGTTTGGCAAGTATTTAGTACTTATACAATAGAACCAGAATCATATTATATAACTACTAATTTTAATGACAGTCAAGCTTATACAGACTTTATAAATAAACTAAAATCAAGAAGTGTTTATAATTATAATGTTGATGTAACAAGCAACGATAAAATTCTTACTTTATCTAGTTGTTATAATGATGAAAAAAGAGTTGTATTACATGCTAAGTTAGTAAATAAAGTTGGTCGTTAAAAAAATCGGTTCTTTGTCAAATAGTGTTGGTGAACAATAAATTTGATAAATGAATTGATTATAGAGGATGATGAAAATCATCCTTTTATGATGCCTTTAATTAAGAATATACGAGAAATAAAATGATCATATTTTCTATAACCAAAAGCAATTCTTTTAATGCATTTAATTAAATTATTAGTTCCTTCTATAATTCCATTATTAATATCATATTTAAACGAATTTTCAATATATTTGATATTTTCTTTGTACAATTTTAATGCTTGTTTCATTTTTGGTGATAAATTTTTGCTTTGATTGAATATTATTGATTTAAATTTATTAAAGTCTTTTTCTTTTAAAGAATTGATTAAACCTTGATAACATTCGTAAGTAGCTTTAAGAGTTTGATTTGTATTAATCAAATATTGAACGATTTCTTTTTGAGACATATTTTTATGAAAGTGTTTAGAGTATTGTTTTTCTTCAGATAAATCATTTTTGTTTTTAACAATTAATTTCCAATAATTCTTTAATTTATTATAATTAGGATTATTTTTTTTACATAAGCTAATCCTAGTAGAATTTAATGCATTATAAGCTTGAATTACAATATGAAATCTATCAATAGATATATCGGCATTTTTAAAAAGCTTTTTAGCTAAATGGATGTAACCAGAATAAAAATCAATGGAAATATGTTTAACTTTATCACGTTCTTGTTTAGAATATCTTCTAAAATATTTTTCTAAATCTCTAGATTTTCTAGAATCATTTATATCAAATAAATTACCATTATCGTTATTAGTAATAATAAAAGCCATTTTACCTTTAGTATCTTTAGTAGCTTTAAATTCATCCCAGTTCATAGATTTAGGCAAGGTAGGATGTCTTAAAACAGTATGAGAAGAAATATCATTTAATATACGATCAATTACCGAAACAGAAACATCCATTCTTTTTGCAATATCTTTTTCGGATTGTTTTTCCATAAGTTCTAATCTAATTTGATGATTGGTATTGTTAGAAATATTTTTATTTCTATCGACAAGATTAGTTTCAGCAATAAAAGTATTATTGCAATGTTTACAAAGGAAACGTTGTTTATGAAGAATTAATCTAGTTAAACAATTTCCTTGTTTAGGGATTTTAATTATACAATTTTTTCTAAATCCCCATTTTATGATATCTCTAGTTGATTGATTAACAATACTACAACAAGGACAATATTTAGGAATATAGGTCAAAATACCTTCAATTATTTTATAATTATTTCCTTTTATCATTTTTTCTTTACATTCAGTAATAATATGAATATTTTTATCTTTAATATTTAATAAATTTAATATATAATTATTAGTAGACATAAGTTTATTCCTTTCAATGTTTATTTTGTCAATTACATTGTATCAAACTTATGTCTTTTTATTAAATAAAAATAGCATTGGTTAAATTATCACCAACACTATTTATAATACAACCAATCAAAGAATTAACTTTGATTTTTTTTGTTTAGGATATCTCTAGCTGCTACTAATCCTGTTGCAGCAGCAGTTACAATGTTACCAGCTTTTCCAGCACCATCACCTATAAAATATATTTCTTCATTTTCTAATTTGAAATTATTATCTGTTGTAATTTCGTTACTGAAAAATTTTATTTCTGGACCATACAATAAGGTTTCATCATTATTAACACCAGGGATTATTTTATCTAGTTTTTCTAATCCTTCTAAAATGTTTGTAACAATACGATGAGGTAGAACTAAAGCTAAGTCACCGGCTACACAATCTTTTAAAGTTGGTTCAATAAATCCTTTATTAATTCTTTTCCAAGTAGATCTTCTTCCTAGTTTTAAATCTTTTAAACGTTGAATAATTGGTTTAGAATCACCTAAGACATTGGCTATTTTAGCAATTGATTCTCCATATTCTCTAGTATTGGTAACAGGTTCTGTTAAATTAACACGACTAATAAAGGCAAAGTTACTATTATTTGATTTTATATCTTTTAAAGAATGTCCATTAACACATATATATCCATAATAGTTCTCTTTAGCTACGAATCCACCAGGATTAGTACAGAAGGTTCTAATTTCATCATTATATGTATCTGTTTTTATGAAAATAGTGGGGTCATAAATAATTTTGCACATATCATCTAAAATTTCTTTTCTAACTTCAACTCTAACACCTATTTCTATACTTTGTGATAGGTAATCTATTTTATATTTATCAGCAAGTTCTTGAACCCATTTAGCTCCAGTACGACCTGGGGCAACAATTACTTTTTTACCAAGAAATTTCTTTTTTTTCGATATGACTTCATAAACATTATCTACTTTTTGAATATCATCAATATTAGTGTTATCAATTAGGGTAACACCTTTTTTTTCTAGATAATTTGAAAATTCTTCTATATATTGTGGTAGTTTATCAGAACCTAGATGTTTTTGTTTTATAAGTAACAATCTCGCACCATTAATAGCAACTTTTTTCTTAATTTTTTCAGCTTCATTCATATTACTTGGAAAAACGTCACTATCCATTTTAAATTTAGTAAAAATTTCTTCGGTATCATCGATTAATTTATATGCTTCACTTTCACTCATGTATTTAAATAAATCAGATTTTCCAAGTTTTGGAATAAAGTTTAATTTTCCATCAGAGAATGTTCCAGCGCCACCAAATCCTGATAGAATATTACATGGATTACAATTAGTACAAGCTATTTTATTTTTGTTCATAGGACAACATCTTGTTTTGACTTTATGTCCTTTATCAATTAATAAAATTTTTAAGTTATTATCATTTTCAATTAATTCATAGGCTGCAAATAGACCAGCAGGACCTGCACCTATTATAATTACATCATATGTCATAAATATCACCCTAACTAAATTGTATCATGTATACCTTAAGATGTAAATTATAGACTACAATAAACTGTTTCTGTTTCATATCATATAGAGGTGTTGGTATGAGGGTATTAAATGAAAATAGTGTTGTTGTTAGGAAGATGAATATAACAGGTTATAATTATTATAGAATTATTTATGTTGTTAAAAATTAAAATATAATGGTTTTATCTTTAACTTCAGCGCTTGTATATACTGGTCAAAGCAATGATGAAAGTACTAAACTTATAAAAGTTATATGGGATGATGATAAGGAATTTTATTAAAAATTTCAGATGCTATAAAAGAAGGGATGGAGTATAGTGCTATTATTAATTGGTCTTTAAAAGAATAATTTTATATTGGACTTGTTTTAAATAAAACAAGTTTTTATATTTTAATAGTTTAAGTTTGTAAAGCAAATGTTTAAATATATAGTAAAACTAGCAAATTCGATTTGGTTTATAGTATAATATATCTGGAGTGATTTATGAGACAGCTATATTTATGATATTTCAACTAGGAATTGCTTATTATTTAATAAATTTAAGGAAGAAAGAGGAACTTATTAATGAGTAGGATAACAAAATCCAAAGAAGAAGAATTAAATAAACAGGAGATTGATGAAGCTTTTGATTTTTATAATATTGCAAGTTATTACTTTTGATAAATGGTATAATTACAAATCTAATAATGCCTAAACAAACGTTTTATATACATTTTTAACTAAATATAAAAGAGAATTAATTTTTTCTCTTTTTTTTATGTAAAATAAAAACTTACAAACAATTAAGTCTGTAAGTTGATTTCTCAATGGAGGGCCTAGTCGGATTTGAACCAACGATCAGGGAGTTGCAGTCCCACGCCTTACCACTTGGCTATAGACCCAAATCAAGTAAATTAATTATATCAAAAAAAGTTTTTTTTTACAATATATTTTATTCTATTTTTTTTAAATGTTGATTATATATTATAAAATAAGTCGATTTTTATATTTTAATTATATGGTTTTTCAAAATTATCAAATTCAACTTGTGTAATTATCTAAAAAGATGTATAATGTTTAAAGTTAAACTAGGAGGTAATTCATGAAAGATTTTTTTCGCTTATTTAAAGTAAATAAATTGAAAGCATTTATAATTTTAATAACTTTTATAATAAATACTGTAGCAACCGGTTATTTATTATATGCGATATCTTTATTAAACGGAATTGAAAATAAAGTAAGATTATTACTTGCAATTGTACTAGGAATTGCTTGGATAATATTTGTTATATGTTATAGAAAATCAATTAAAAAAGGCAAAAGTAAGTATGGACTATTTATTCCTATAACTATAATATATGCTTTAATTCTATCGTTTGGAGCTTTCTATATTGTTAAAACAGTTGGTATTATTGGAAATATGACTAGTGATTCAACAACTTATTCTAGTAGTTTAATTACACTTACAAGTAACAAAATTGATAAAATATCAAAAGTTCCAAAAAGTAGTAAAGTTGGAATGCTTGGAGATGATACTAGTATAGATGGTTATCAAATTCCAAAAGAAATTATCAAAGATAAAAAAATGAAAAATAAAGTTTTAGAATATGAGAGCTATATTTCACTTCTAAAAGGATTATATGATGGTGAAGTTGAATATGCCTTCCTACCAACTAACTACACAGTTATGTTTCAAAATATGGAAGAAGCAGAACTTCAAAATTTAAAAGAAGATACAAAAATAATTTATACAAAAGAAAAAAAAGTTAAAAAAAGTTCAAAAAGTAAAAAAAGTAGTACATTAAATAAACCATTTACAATTTTACTTATGGGTGTGGATTCAGAAAATGAGGATCTTGCAAGTAGTAGCTTTAATGGTGATTCCCTTATTTTAATTACCTTTAATCCTACAACTTTAAATACAACAATGTTAAGTATACCAAGGGACTCTTATGTACCAATTATGTGTTTTGCCGGACATAAGAAAAATAAAATTACTCATGCTGCTTGGTATGGTGAAGATTGTATGATGAAAACAATTGAGAACTTTACAGGAATAAATATTGACTATTTTGTAAAAATAAACTTTAAAGGTGTTGTAAAAATGGTTGATACTTTAGGTGGTGTAGATGTTGATGTCCCTTATTCTTTCTGTGAACAAAATAGTAATAGAGAATGGGGAAATAATACCGTCTATGTTGATAAAGGAATGCAAACTTTAGATGGAGAAAAAGCATTAGCATTCTCTCGTAACCGCCATCCGTGGCCTTCATATTGTGGAGCAAAATATAGTAATTATAATAGTAATGACTTTATAAGAGGTCAAAATCAACAAACAGTTATTAGAGCTTTAATGAATAAGCTTAAAACAGTTAGAAATTTAGATACAGTTTATGAGCTATTAGATACTATTAGTAATAGTATGCAAACAAATATGACTACTAATGAAATCTTATCATTATATAATATTGGAAAAGATATTATTATAAAAAGTAATGGTGGAGAAGTAGAAGATTTACTTGGAATTCAAAGATTATATTTAAGCGGTAGTGATGCTCATATCTATGATCCGGGTTCTGGTTTAAATCTATATAATTATGTTTTATCACAAGATAGCTTAGATGCTGTAGTAGAAGCAATGGAAATCAATTTAGGTAAGAAAAAACCTAAAATAGTAAAAGAATTTAGCTTTAGTATTGATAATCCATATGAAGAAGAAGTAATTGGAAAAAATTTAACAGGAAACTTACAAAAATATGATAAAACAGAAAAAAAATCAAGCACTAAATGTGGAACTAATCAGGAATTAGGAGCAGATGGCGTGACATGTGTTTGTAAGAGTGGGTATAAAAAAATAAATGGTGTATGTTCAAAAGAAGAAAGCACAACAACCCAAACTAAAAAAACATGTGGAACAAATGAAGAACTAGGAGCAGATGGCGTAACATGTCTTTGTAAGAGTGGATATACAAAAATAAATGGTGTATGTTCAAAAGAAGAAAATACTAAACCAACTAAAACATGTGGAACTAATGAAGAATTAGGAGCAGATGGCGTAACATGTCTTTGTAAGAGTGGATATACAAAAGTAAATGGCGTATGTACAGAAACAACTACAGAA
>ENA-OPBE01002332-OPBE01002332.1-human-gut-metagenome-genome-assembly--contig:-NODE-2332-length-14401-cov-2.479716_pt1 | contig 14401 bp, 15 predicted proteins | sample MGYA00241066_ERZ501448 | MGnify/ENA primary metagenome ERZ501448 (study PRJEB25962, sample SAMEA2042585) | human gut metagenome | biome: human gut; feature: human-associated habitat; material: faeces...
TTGAAGAAACTCCATATCCTCTTGAATCAATATATTCATCAAATTTAGAATACATTCACTAGGTTTGTTCCCTACAATCTTTTGTTTAAAAATATGTTCTGGATCACAAACCAAAAAGTCACTATCATTCAATTCAAAACTAAACATCTTCTTATTCTTAGATTTTGATTTTGAAGGAACCCAAAAAGAACCCGATAGTTGCTGATTCTCTTTATGTACCCTACAATAATGAATATGATTTAAACGCTTTTCATTTATTACCTCTATCTTCATAATTTCCCCCTTTAAAAAAAGAATACACCATATAGGTGCATTCTTGTAGTTATTCAATTGGAATAAATTTATTTTCTTCGACTTGTTTAGGTGCTTCCTTAGGAACAACGATCTTCAATTCACCATTGTCAAAGGAAGCTTTGACATCTTCCTGATGAATACCTTCACCAACATAGAAACTTCTTGAATAAGATCCACTAACACGTTCTTTACGAACAACACGACCTTTTTCATCCTTGTCTTCTGTATTAGAACCATGAGTAGCACTGACCTTTAAATATCCATCCTTCAATTCCATCTGGATATCTTCCTTTTTAACTCCAGGAAGTTCCATGCTCATTTCATAGTTTCCATCTTTTTCCACAATATCTGTCTTCATGACATCACTGGTTGTGTTTCCTGTAAAGAAATCATCAAATAAATCAAACATTGGATAGTACTTCATAAATATCGCCTCCTGATTTCTAGATTATGAAATCTATCTTCAAGTTACGGGATATCTTTTGACTTATCTCTAACTTCAATTCTTATTATAGTCACTTTTTTAGCACTGTCAACACTTAAGTGCTAATTTTTTTACAAAAATTAGAGTGCGATTTCTCACACCTTAACTTTGCAGAATTTGTACAACTAAAAAATAAAAGAAGCATTAATAGTTAAATTTACCAATGCTTCTGTCAACATATTTTTCATCCATATCAAATCGTTTTAATATCAATTTCTATTTTGCTGTTAATGCATATTTTCTTCTGTATTTACCAACACTGTTTCTTGTACATTCTATATTTTCAAGCTCTGATATCATTCCTGGAAGCGTATATGCTTTACGGTTCTTTTTTTCTTAGTACTTCTGCTTTCTGGAACAGCTCATTCCTTACGATCAACCATTTATTCAAAAATTCAATTGTAGTTATACATGTTTTACAAAGTTAAAAAGTGTTCTTAGACTGCATTATAAATTCTCGAGTGTTTGACTTATCATGATAAATTGCTACATTGTTTTCCTGTTATTTCCTATACTTACTCCGTTAACCCCAACAGCCAGTCTCTTGCATTGATTCGCCTAATTCCATCGTATTGTTCTTCCGGCTCCTCATCCATCGTCAGGATTATCTTTGGATAATGATCTCTAATTACCTGCAATGGACGAAGTTCTCTTTGAAGTGTACTTTCGTCATGTGTCGTCAATGCCACCTGATAATATATTGTTCCTCTGCTATTTTTTGCTACAAAATCCACTTCAAAAGTACCGATTTTTCCAACATACACATCGTATCCTCGCCGCAACAATTCTAAATAAACAACATTTTCCAAAATATGTCCAGCATCTGCCTGCCTTGACCCTAAAAGCATATAGCGCATTCCAATATCAACAATATAATACTTTTCAAGTGTTTTCAGATATTGTTTTCCTTTGATATCATACCTTTTCGTCTGATAGATGATATAACTTTCGCGGAAAGCCTCCAAATATTTTTCTATCGTTCTTGTATCAATCTTTCTTCCTGCTGATGTCATCGTATCTGCAATTTTTTTTGATGACAATGGGTTTCCTATATTATCAAAAATAAACTGTAGAACACTTTTTAGCATCATAGTATCTGTTATTTTTTTCCTATTTACAATATCTTTTACAACAATCGTGTTATAGATTCCTTCCAGATATTCCCTAATTTCATTTGGTTGATTTTTTAATTCCAATGTATAGGGAAAAGAACTATTTTGCAGATATTCCGCATATTTTATTCCTCTGTCATTCATACTTCCTGTACTTTCCATATATTCACGAAATGATAATGGAAGCATCTCAATCTGTACATATCTTCCAGAAATCATCGTTGCAATCTCACTGGATAGCATATAAGCATTCGAACCTGTAACATAAATATCTACATTGTTCTTTATATATAAACTGTCTAATACTTTTGGAAAATCTGGCACGTTCTGTATTTCATCCAGAAAAATATATGTCATTTTATTTGTCACCAAATGTTCTTTCAAATAATTATATAGTTTTTTATAATCCGTAAGTTCCTCATAATCAAGATTTTCAAAATTAATCGCAATAATCTGTTCTTTTTCTACATTATGTTGCTTCAGATAATTTTGATAAATTTCCAATAACATTGATTTACCACATCGCCTTACTCCTGTAACAATTTTAATTAATTTTTTATCTTTCCAGGCAATTAATTTTTCAAGATATTCTTTTCTTTCAACAATCACACGATCACCCCACATTCGGTTTATATATTATAATCCAAAAAAGTAATAGGACACAATAGTTTTTTACATCGCAATGCAATAACTATTTATTTTTCATGTTTTTTTGCATTCATTATCTCTTCACGAAAAAAGGAGAGTTCCGAACTCTTTGCCTGATATTCTGGGAAAACTTTTGTTTCCGTCATCATTCCATATCTATTTGACATTTAATTTGATGTATTGCTGACTATATCTATAATTTCCCAACAGGTATATCCTATAATCACACGCCATCTTCTATTGTTTCTGCCATCTGCTCACCGAATTTAAAATTGAGATTCACAATTAGTTAACCATTTACATTTGTAGTTTCGGATAAAATTTTATATTTTGTGCCACTTCTTTCCAACTGTGATTTATACTTCTCATACTCCTGTACAATCGCTCTTTTTGCATACTCTGTCGTTTCTTTATCATGATTGAAGAAACACAATGTTGGAGTGATACAAGCTGCTTTAATTCTTTTCATTCTCGCTACCTCTCCTTCATTTTACAGATACATTACATTAAAAGGGATCATCCCACTCAATAAATTTGAATGAAATGATCCCTGATTCTCATGTAAATTGTACTTGGCTTTTACACAATTATTATACTTAATTTTTTAAATGTGTAAAAATAAAGTGTGATTTCTCACACTCTATTTACCCATTTCATTCATAGAAATCATTGAGAAACTCAAAGATTCCAATACTTTAATTAAGGCATGTGCCGTATCTAAACTTGTCATACAAGAAATGTTATTTTCTGCAGAGACACGACGAATCAAGAATCCATCTTTACTTGTAGAATTATCTTTATTTGACATTGTGTTGATGACAAAGTTTACATGTCCATGACGAATAATATCCAATACCGTTTCATTTCCATTATCCTCATTGACTTTGGCAGCTACATGTACAAATAAGCCATTATCTTCTAAGAATTTAGCTGTACCCTTCGTCGCATAAATTCCATATCCAATGTTATAGAAACGTTTTGCGATTTCTAAAGCATCCTGTTTATTATCATCATCAATTGTTAGTAATACACTTCCATGTAAAGGAATATTGATTCCAGAAGCTACTAAAGCTTTGTACAATGCTTTTTCTAAGTTGACATCACTACCCAAAGCCTCACCTGTAGATTTCATTTCAGGTCCTAACACTGTATCTACACTACGTAATTTCGCAAATGAGAATACTGGTGCTTTGACAAAGACTCTTTCTTTATCTTCAGGATGATATCCTGGTGTTAAGCCTTGATCTTCAATACTTTCACCTAATACACACTTAGTCGCAATTTGAGACATAGGAACACCAGTAATCTTAGATAAGAATGGTACGGTACGAGAGGAACGTGGGTTTACCTCTAATACATATACATTGTTTTCTTTATCTACAATGAACTGAATGTTGTATAAACCAACAAATTCAAAGCCTTCACCAATTCTTGTTCCATAATCAATGATTGTTTCTTTCACCTTCTCATTGATGATCTGTGTAGGATATACACTAATTGAGTCACCAGAGTGAATACCAGCACGTTCGATATGTTCCATTACACCTGGAATATATACATTCTTTCCATCCGCAATCGCATCGATTTCAAGTTCTTTACCAACAATATATTTATCAACTAAAATTGGAGCATCATGACTGATTTCCTTTACGGCTGTTGCCATATAGACTCTTAATTCATCATCATTATGTACGATTTCCATTGCACGACCACCCAACACATAACTTGGACGTACTAGTACTGGATAACCAATCTTATTGGCAATAACTAGTGATTCTTCAACAGTGACTGCAGTTTCACCTTTTGGTTGAGGAATATCCAATTTGTGTAACATTGCCTCAAATTCATGACGGTCTTCCGCTAAATCAATAGAGTGTAGTGAAGTACCTAGAATCTTAACTCCATGTTCTACCAATGAATCGGCTAAGTTGATTGCTGTTTGTCCACCAAATTGAACAATAACACCCAATGGTTTTTCTAAATCAATTACGTGCATTACATCTTCTGTAGTTAGTGGTTCAAAATATAATTTGTCACTAATTGAGAAATCGGTTGATACAGTTTCAGGGTTGTTGTTGATGACGATAGCTTCATAGCCTTCTTCACGCAAAGTCTGTACACAATGTACTGTCGCATAGTCAAACTCAACACCTTGTCCGATACGAATTGGTCCTGAACCTAATACAACGATTTTTTTACGGTCTGTTACCTCAGATTCATTCTTATGTTCATAACTTGAATAGAAGTATGGAGTTGCACTCTTAAACTCACCCGCACAAGTATCTACCATCTTATATACTGGCATGATTCCATTTTCTTTACGCAAGTTATATAAATCAAATTCCTTCATATCCCAATTACGTGCAATGTAGCTATCCGCAAAACCGTATTTCTTTAATTTACGTAAAACTTCAACATCTTTGGGATTTTCCATCATTAGCTTTTCTAAGCTGATAATTCTTGACAAGTGACACAAGAAGAAATCATCCATTTTCGTCACATTATGAATGGTTTCTATATCATATCCATCGCGAAGCCATTGTGTAACCGCAAAAATTCTTTCATCATCACACTTCTTGATTTTTTCAAGTAATTCTTCTTTCGTTAATCCAGCCAATTCTTTTTTGTATATATGATCCACTTTCATCTCTAAAGAACGAACTGCTTTTAAGAAAGATTCTTCAAAGTTACGTCCAATGGACATAATTTCACCAGTCGCCTTCATTTGTGTTCCTAAATGACGATCCGCATTAGGGAATTTATCAAATGGGAAACGTGCAAATTTCGTTACAATATAGTCTAATGCAGGTTCAAAACATGCATAACTTGTTTTAGTAATTGGGTTAATAATTTCATCTAATCCTAAACCAACCGCTAATTTAGCACTAATCTTCGCAATTGGATAACCTGTTGCCTTACTAGCTAATGCAGAAGAACGAGATACACGAGGGTTAACTTCGATGACATAATATTTGAAACTATTTGGATTCAATGCCAACTGAACGTTACATCCTCCACAAATTTTTAATGCACGAATAATTTTCAAAGATGCATTACGAAGCATTTGGTTTTCTCGGTCTGTCAAAGTTTGAACTGGCGCAACAACCGTACTATCTCCAGTATGCACACCTACTGGATCAATATTTTCCATATTACATACGACGATTGCATTGTCTTTGGCATCACGCATTACTTCATATTCAATTTCTTTATATCCGGCAATACTTTGTTCAATCAAACATTGATGAACTGGACTAGCCTTTAATCCAGAATCACAAATTTCACGAAGTTCAGCCTCATCATCGGCGAAACCTCCACCCGTTCCACCAAGTGTATAAGCTGGACGAACAACTAATGGATACCCTTCGCGTTTTGCGAATTCAACAGCTTCTTCTACGGTATGAACAATCATACTTTCTGGTACTGGCTCATTAATTTCCTGCATTAAAGAACGGAACAATTCACGATCTTCCGCACGATTGATCGCATGTAAGTCTGTACCTAAAATTTCTACACCGAACTCATCTAAGATTCCATCTTCATGTAATTCTACAACTAAGTTTAATCCTGTTTGACCACCTAATGATCCTAAAATGGCATCGGGTCTTTCTTTATAAATAACTCGTTTTGCGAAATCAACAGTCAAAGGCTCAATATAAACACGGTCTGCGATGGCTGTATCTGTCATGATTGTGGCAGGATTTGAGTTAATTAAGATGACTTCATATCCTTCTTCACGAAGGGATTGACATGCCTGACTTCCGGCATAATCAAATTCAGCTGCCTGACCAATGATAATTGGACCAGAACCGATCACTAAGATTTTTTTGATATCTGTACGTTTAGGCATTTTTATTCTCCTCCATTAATTCAATAAATTGATCAAACAAGTAACGAGAATCTTCAGGTCCTGCACTTGCTTCTGGATGATATTGCACCGCAAAGCAAGGATAGTCTTTATGGCGAACACCTTCACAACTCTTATCATTTAATGCTTGGTGTGTCATTTCCAAACGCGTATCCTTTAAGCTATCAATATCTACCGCAAAACCATGGTTTTGAGAAGTGATTTCTACTTTACCAGTTGAAAGATTAACCACTGGATGGTTAGCTCCACGGTGTCCAAATTTCAATTTATATGTTTTTGCACCACAAGCCAAAGAAATCAACTGGTGACCTAAACAAATTCCAAATACAACCGTTTGAGGAATCAATTCTTTAATCGTTTCAATAGCGACTTTTACATCCGTAGGATCTCCAGGACCATTCGACAACATAACGCCATCTGGACGATAAGATAAGATTGTGCTTGCTGGTGTATCATATGGAACAATGACTAAATCGCATCCACGTTTTGATAGTTCACGAACAATACCTAATTTTGCCCCAAAATCCATCAATACAACTTTCTTGCCACGATTTGGGATTGGGAATACTTTATTTGTCGAAACACGAGCCACTTGATCATGTAAGAAATCAGCGGCTTTTAAACCAGCAACTACCACATCTACATCGGCATCCACATTAGCCATAACAGCCTTCATGGTACCTACATTACGAATCTTCATTGTGATTTCACGTGTATCAATATCATAAATTCCTGGAATATTTTCGCGTTTTAAGAAATCATCTAATGTTTCTGAACATCTGAAATTGCTTGGATATTCACAATAGTCTTTAACTACAAATCCAAATACACATGGAATCATACTTTCATTATCATCACGATTGATTCCATAGTTACCAATCAATGGATATGTCATCATTACAATTTGTCCACAATATGAATTATCTGTCAAAATTTCTTGATAACCCGTCATTGACGTATTAAATACTAATTCACCAATTTGGAAGTTGTCACTACCAAACGCTGTTCCGCGATATACACTTCCATCTTCTAAAATCAATAGTCTTTCCATAATTTGTCCTTTCTGTTATTTACTCAAAAAAAAGATTAGCAAACAATGCATTGCCAATCTTTAAATGGAACTATTAAAAAGTATAGCACTACGAAGAATACTATTCATCTGAATCACTGATGTTTTGTTCACAAATAAAGCTAGATTTTTGATCATACGTATCCTCCTTTTGAAAAAAAACACTATATTTTTCCTGCTTAGTATACTACCACAAATCATAAAAATTTCAATAAAAAAGTGTAAAAAAAAGATGTGATTTCTCACACCTTATTTTGACATAGTTGCTTCAATTTCCTTATATGTTTCAACGGGGTTAGCACTCTTCGTAATTGAACGACCAACTACGATATAATCACAGCCTTGTTCTTTCGCAAATGCAGGAGTCGCAACACGCTTTTGATCATCCTTAGAATCACTTGCCAAACGAATACCTGGAGTTACTGTTAAGAAGTCATCTCCACAAGCTTCATGAATTGCCTTAGCTTCATGTACGGAACATACAACACCGTCTAAGCCTGCTTCTTTCGCATTCTTCGCATATTTAATAACACAATCAATAACTTCACCAGGAATTCCCAATTCGTTATTCATAGCTTCTTTAGAAGTGCTTGTAAGCTGAGTTACACCAATACACATTGGGCGCTTTCCATCTTTAGCCCCTTCATTCAAACCATCAATGGCAGCCTTCATCATCGCAATACCACCAGCACAGTGTACATTGACAATATCTACACCTAAGTTCGCTAAGTTTTTCATTCCACCCTTAACTGTGTTAGGAATATCATGCAATTTCAAGTCTAAGAAAATGTGGTGACCCATTTCCTTCACTGTTTTTACCATTTCTAAACCACACGCATATGTTAATTCCATACCAATCTTTACATATACGGGTTCATCAAATTGTTTTAAGAAATCTACAACTTCTTCTTTACTCGAAAAATCTAATGCTACAATTGTTTTACTCATTATTTAAAACTCCTTCCAACTGCTTCTTCAATATTTTTATATCCATATTTCTCTAATACTTTTGGAAGATCCTCAATGATTTTTGGACATACATAAGGATCCACAAAGTTTTGGGCGCCCACTTCAACAGCACTTGCTCCCGCATTTAAGAATTCCAATACGTCTTCTGCACAAGTAATTCCACCAACACCAATGATTGGAATATTTACAGCTTGTGCTACTTGATATACCATTCTTAAGGCAACCGGCTTAATGGCAGGACCAGAAAGACCACCTGTTACATTGGCAAGCAATGGTTTTCCCGTCTTCAAATTGATACGCATACCCATTAAAGTATTGATCAATACAATACCATCTGCACCAGCTTCTTCAACGGCTTTGGCAATTTCTACAATATCCGTTACATTAGGTGATAACTTCACATATACAGGTTTTGTAGCGGCTTCCTTACAAATCTTAGTTACATGTGCTGCAAGTTCAGGTTTCGTTCCCAAACCAATACCACCATGTTTTACATTAGGACAAGAAATATTTAATTCATAAGCCTTAATTACTGGCTGACCATTTAATTTCTTGATAACCTCAACATAATCTTCTTCACATGCACCCGCCACATTGGCCATGATTTCTGTATCATACTGTGCAAGGAATGGAAGTTCATTTTCAATAATAGAATCTACGCCTTTATTTTGTAGACCAATCGCATTCAACATTCCCATTGGAGTTTCGGCAATTCTTGGTGTAGGATTTCCAAAACGCTCTTGTGGTGTAGCCGATTTGATGGCAATACCACCTAATACGCTCAAATCATATAGTTCGGCATATTCTTTACCAAATCCAAAACATCCACTAGCTGGAATAATTGGATTCTTCAAATTCAATCCGGGTAGTTTTACTGAAATATCCATTATAAAGCCACCTTTCCCATTTCAAATACAGGACCATCTTTACATACACGCAATGAATGTCCTTCTACATCTTTCACAACACATCCCATACAAGCACCAAGACCACATGCCATACGAGCTTCTAATGAAATATAGCCTTCACTATATTGTTCGTTGATTGCCTTCAACATAGGTAAAGGTCCACAGCTAAGTACAAAGTTACATGTCACATTGTTTTCTTTGATCGCATCCAATGCTGTACCCTTTGTTCCTAATGAACCATCCATTGTTGCGACATATACATCACACCCAAGCGTTTTGAATTCATCCACATAGAATACGCTATCTGCATCATTTGCACCTAATACTACAGTTACACGTGCATTTTTACTTAAATATTGTTTTGCGGTTTCATATAGTGGTGGTACACCAACACCTCCACCAATCAACAACACTTCTTCTTTATCTTCAATTGGAAAACCATTTCCAAGTGGACCAAAGATATCTAATTTTCCTTCAAGTTCAGTCATTTTTAAAGTACCTTCACCAAGCACTTTGTAGATAATGACTAAAACATCTTCCTTAATTTCACTAATCGAGATAGGTCTACGCAAATAGAAACCTGGAACTGTGATTTCAATGAATTGACCAGGCTTAGCTGTTTTAGCTAAGTCTGTTTTCAATTCCATTTTCCAAATATCTTTTGCAATTTTGACATTCGATAGAATCTTCGCAAATTCCTGCATACTATTTCCCCATTTCATTCATAGAAACCATTGAGAAACTCAATGGCTCTAAAACTTTCACTAATGCATTCGCTGTATCTAAACTTGTCATACAAGAAATGTTATTTTCTGCAGACACACGACGAATCAAGAATCCATCAGCACTTATGTTCTTCTTATTAGACACTGTATTAATGACAAAGTTTACACGTCCATTACGAATAATATCTAGAACGTTTTTACCATCTTCTGTTTCAATCTTACTAGCACGATGAACATACAATCCTTCAGCTTCAAATAAGTCTCCGTACCCTTTGTTGCATAGATTCCATATCCAATATTTGCGAAGCGTTTCGCCAATTCTAGTGCTTCTTGTTTATTCTCATCCTCAATTGTCATTAATACATTTCCATGTTTTATCCTTTCCATACTGTTTTTCCATCTACAATAGTTTCCTTTATTTGCGCATTTACGCTCCAACCATTAAATGGCGTATTTTTACCCATAGATTCAAATGTATCTATGTCGATCAAAGATTCATGTTCTAAATCTACTAAGACTAAATCGGCATTATATCCTTCTTTAATTTGTCCTACATTTTCTAAGCCAAAACGCTTAGCAGGTGCAGCCGACATCCAATTCACTAATTGAGCTAATGTCCAACGTTTTTGTCTATGCACAAATTCAGTGTATAGTAACGCAAACGCACTTTCTAATGAAACAATACCAAATGGCGCTTTATCCATCGAACGTTTCTTTTCTTCATAAGTATGTGGAGCATGGTCATTGGCAATGCAATCCAATATTCCATTTTCTAAGCCTTCAATTAAAGACATACGATCTTCATGACTTCTTAATGGTGGATTCATTTTCCAGTTTGGTCCGACAACATCTTTATCTTCTAATAATAAATGATGTACTGTAACTTCTGCACTTACATTCAAGCCTGAAGCTTTTGCGTCTTTTAATGCTTCTACACTTTCCTTAGCCGAAATATGGCAGGCATGATACGCATTTCCTACTTCTTTTGTGATTTCTAAATCACGAATCAACTGTGTGCTTTCACAAGCGCTTGGAATTCCAAGCCATCCCTTTGATGTCACAACTTCACTGTCATGTACACAAGCCCCAGGTCTACGATAGCTCATATCTTCTGTGTGGGCTACAATCATGCAGTCGTTTTCTTTCGCCTTTTCCATAGCTTCCTTCATGATTTCGGATGTGGCTACCCCTACACCATCATCACTAAACCAACGAATACCTAATTCTTTAATAGCTTTCATATCCACTACTTCTTTACTTGCTTCTTCTGAAGTGATGCAAGCATATGGATATGTATGTACAACAGATTCTTTTTCAATCAATTGTTGATAGTCTTTCATTGTGTCTACATCATCTGGAAAAGGGATGACGTTTGGCATCGCAAACACAGAAGTAAATCCTCCATGTGCTGCTGCTAAACTACCTGTATGAATAGTTTCTTTTTCTGTGTGTCCTGGTTCTCTAAAATGTACGTGTACATCCACTAACCCTGGAATGACTGTAAGACCTGCAGCATCAATAACTTCACAGTCTTTCAAAATAGAATCATCAATCTGAATGATCTTTCCTTCATCAATTAAAATATCTTTCTTTTCTACTTGATTGTCAATTAAAACTTGACCATTTTTTATTAAACGCATACTTATTTTTCCTCTTTGAATGGAGCAAAACCAAATCCACGTTTAATAACGGCCTTTCTAACCAGCATACCATTGTGCATTTGTTCAAAAATTCTTGATTTTTCAGCTTCCACTAAATCCGTGTCAATTTCAACTCCACGATTAACTGGAGCTGGATGCATTACGATAGCTTTGTCTTTCATTCTTGCATAACGCTCTTTTGTAAGACCATATTTTTCTAGATATTCACTATCTGTCATACCTGCCATTCCAGAACCTCTTTCTTTCTGGATACGAAGCATCATGACGACGTCTGCCCATTCGATGGCTTCATCAAAATCAATTGTTGGATAGCCTGGTCTTTCCCATTCTTTAGGTCCGGCAAAGCGTACAGTCGATCCTAACCTTTCCAAGGCTTCTTTATCACTAGCAGCCACTCTTGAATGTAAGATATCTCCACAGATTACTACATTTAAGCCTTCTAGTGTACCAAATTCATTTTGCATAGTTAGTAAGTCTAACAAGCATTGTGTTGGATGGTTTCCTGCACCATCTCCAGCGTTTAAAATTGGAATATTGATATTTTCCAATTCCTTAAAATATTCATCTTGAGGATGACGGATCACCACCATGTCATACCCAATAGATTCAAATGTCCTTACTGTATCATAAAGAGTTTCTCCCTTTGTGACACTAGATGCTCCTGCCACGAAATCGGCTACTTGGCATCCTAATTGGTGCTGTGCACTTTCGAATGAGAAATGTGTTCGAGTTGAAGCCTCAAAAAAAAGATTAGCAACCAATGCTTTCTGCATTGGTAATTGCCAATCTTTAAAGGAACTATTAAAAAGTCTAGCATCATCAAGAATGCTATAAATGTCTTCAACTGACAGATCTCTCATGGATAATAACGAATTTTTGTTCATATAATCCTCCTTTTGACTTTAAAAAAATGGATTTAAAAAGTCCCTTTTCAAATCCAATTTCTCTTTCATATATACTACCATAAATCATGGATTTTTCAACAATAAAATTCTTCAATACATCAAAGAACGAACTCTATTTACGACATATGTTTTTAAACTATTTTTTGATTGCGATACACTCTATTTCAACCTTAGCATTCTTAGGTAATTTAGCCACTTCAAAACAACTTCTTGCAGGGAATGGTTCAGTAAAATATTTCGCATATTCTTCATTTACTTTCGCAAAGTCGTTCATATCATCCAATAATACAGTTGTCTTGACAATATCATCATAAATTAAGCCTGAAGTTTCGAGTAATACCCCAATATTTTCAAAGGCCTTTACAGTTTGTTCTACGACATCTTCACTGACTAAATTCCCATTGGTATCTACGCCTAATTGTCCAGATAAGAATACTAATCCTTCTGTTAAAACTCCTGCTGAATAAGGCCCTAATGCCTTAGGTGCTTTTGTACTACTAATTTGTTGTTTCATTTTGTATCTCCTAATCTAATAATTCTTTATCAATGATTTGAAAATTCGCTCTATGAATATACAAAGCCTTACCATCAATCATAAGCTTCGTCATTTTTGGTAAATTATCTGGAATCTTCCAATACACCTTATCTCCAGAGTAGGCGGCAATTGGTTGTCCCAATTGTGATTTAATGACTACAATTCTTCCTTTACCAAACATATTTTTATACTTGTTGATAAAACGAGCAACAGATGTATTGTCCGATATTTGTCCATGTGTATTTGAATCAATATCCGCTTGTGTAAAGTCCACATCTGGTGTTAAGCCCTTTTGTTCAAAAATACAAGTATCTCCACATGATTCTATTTCTTTTCCATCTACTGTAATCGTAATTACACTTGATAATTCATATCCACGAATAACACTACCATTTTCATCATAAGAAGTAGACTCTACCGCATTGCCTGTAATACTAATTTTATCTCCACTTGTCTCCATGACTTCACTACCATAATTATCATACGTATAGATTGTATATCCGTTACCTACTAAATTACCCTTGATATCATTAAGAGCAGATTGAAACATGCTACAACCACTCAACAATAAACATAAACATACTACACTTACTCTTTTTATATTCTGATTCATATTTTCCCCCGTTTTATAATGCATTTTCTAAGCTTTCATCAATATTTTTTTAATTGACTCTTCACTTACTGAGAAGATGAATGCGATAGCTTTAATTTCAAATTTCTTGTCCTTCATTTTTTGATACATTTCAATCTTCTCCTTTTCCTCTAATTCCTTTAAATCCAACCATTCCATATCCTGTATCAAGCAACAAATCTCTTTACAAGCTAGGAAAGCTTGTTTGCTGCATTCCAAGGCCTTTCTCCTGTATAAAATACTAGAATGTGCACCATGGGTAGTACATATAAGAAAAGAAGAGATTTTTTTCTCTTCATATCAATTACTTAATACTTGTTTTAAATTTTCAACAGATATCGAACAAACCTTAGAAATTTCATTGACACTCATTCCATTTTTTATCATTGTCTTGTACAAAAGAACCTGTCCTAGTTCTACACCCTGTTCAATTCCTTGTTCAATGCCTTGTTCGATTCCTTTTTTTATTCCTTCAGCTTCCCATTCCTTTGACTTTACCTCAAGCCATCTCTTTTCAGCTTCACACATTTCAATTTCCTCCTTTTCCTCTAATTCTTCTAAATCCAACCATTCTACATCCGTTAATGTCTTG
>ENA-OPBE01002360-OPBE01002360.1-human-gut-metagenome-genome-assembly--contig:-NODE-2360-length-14270-cov-1.475835_pt1 | contig 14270 bp, 11 predicted proteins | sample MGYA00241066_ERZ501448 | MGnify/ENA primary metagenome ERZ501448 (study PRJEB25962, sample SAMEA2042585) | human gut metagenome | biome: human gut; feature: human-associated habitat; material: faeces...
AAACCAAGTATTTTCTCATGCCACTCATCTTCATCATCTTTGCTAAATAATTTTACTACCGCAGGACTTTGTATATCGGACTTTACGTGTGGCTCAATTTTCTTTTGATAGCGATATCTATCCCAAGAAAATTTGAATTTATGCCCCGATGTAGTTGATATCCATTCGTTATAAAAATCCACAATATCACTATTAGAACGATAATTTACTACCAGCGGAATAATCTTACATCCCTCATTTTCAAATTTGTGCGGAAATTCAAGTATATTACGGATAGTTGCACCCCTAAAACGATATAAACCTTGGTCATCATCTCCTACAACGCATATATTATGATGTTTAGCTCCAAGCAAAAACACTATCTGTTCCTGTATGTAGTTTGTATCCTGATATTCATCTATCATAAGATATTGCAGTTTATCTTGTAATTCTTCTAATATCTGTTTATTCTGCATAAGCAATTTGTAACATTCAGTCTGAATTGTTGAGAAATCAATCAAATTTCCTTCCTCAAGCATTTCTTGATAAACAGACAGCACTCTTCCAAGTGTTCTTATCCCAGGATTATCATCTGACTGCAATGCTTCAATATCAACCATTTCTTCAGACAAGTGGTTGATATATGTGCAAATCTCATCAGACCGTTTCCAAGAACCTCCCTTTGAAAGAAGCTCATCAATTCCCTCTATATTCTTGAATTTATGAAAATTTCTAAACACAAGATACTTTTGGTCGAAAGTATCAAGTAAACGATAATTTCGTTTAAGTCTTGTAAACTCTAAATTCTCTTTTATAATCCTCAAACATAAAGAGTGAAATGTACCAATATACATTTCATTTACATTGACAGAAATATTCCTTTCTGCTAACTCATTTGTAATACGGGTTATAAGTTCTTTAGCTGCCTTTTCCGTAAAAGTAGCCATCATTATTTGTTCAGGTTGTATGCCACATTCTTGAATAAGATAAACCGCCCTCTTAACAAGTGTAAACGTTTTACCTGTACCGGGTCCTGCTGTGATAAGTACAAGACCGTCTGTGGCACTTATTGCTTCTTTTTGAGCTTCGTTTGCATTTCCATAATTAAACATATAAACAGCTCCTATTCCGTCCCAGTAAAATCCACTTTTCTTTATTCATCTAAAATAACTTCGCATATATCTCCGATGTCACAATGAAACACCTGACATATCCTCATCAGTACTTCAAGAGATACTGGCTCATTCTTATTTATCTTCGTTGCAGCGTATGATATAATTTCTGCTACACGCGTTAAATCTTGTCTTTTCAGTTGATTATCAATCATCAGTTTTTTGCAATTTGTTGTAGCTTATTTTCATCTGTAACTCTCCTTTGCCTTACGATTATCAATGGTTACAATTAGTCACTTCATATTATACAACAAACGCTCTGTTTTTTCAAGATTATACAGATTATTTACAGTTATACAATTGTCAATTACAGATAGACTTGATTTTATAGGTATAATATGATAATATTATAGATTATAATTATAGTTTGATGTAAATAGTTTTGTTATGCAATAAATATTGGGAAAGAGGCGATTTCTTTGTTGTTATGGCCATCGGAAGATATGGATTTTTGGAAAATCGAAAGTGATGAAGACATAGTAACTGTGAAATGGAGTCATAACTATTTTGAAGATTATAAGATTTTATCTTATCAATTTTTTGAATGTGGAAATCGAACATTTGATGAGGTTATAGAAGATGTAAATGATAATATAAAATCTGATATGTGGTTCTTGCCAGGTATCTTTTTAATTCGTCAAAGTATTGAACTAGGATTAAAAGCTCTTTTATGTAGAATATATAACAAGAATAAGGATATTCAGAATACATTTGAAGAATGTTGTCACGATGTATCAAAGCTATTTCAAAAATATATTGTTATAGGTGAGAAAATTATTTGACAAATAAGGAAAGAGAATGGTTGATTAATTATTTGCTTTCACTAGAAGATGTTGATAGTAAATCTGATATGTTTCGATTCCCTTTTGAAGATGAATTCCTTTCAAAATATCAAGGCAAATTTTTAGATAATGTAGATGTTGCAAATAATTTGTTGCAGGCATTTGCTTTGGTTAAAAAGTGCCTTAAAAAAGGTATTCCTGATGATGAAAATAAGTTTAATGAAACTTTAGAACCTGAATTTTTTATTTTTGCACCACACGGATTTGGAAATTGCTGGTTGAGACAACAGCTGTCAGATGAAGGTTTTCATGTAAAAGTTAATGGATATATAAGCGTTATTGATTTTATATACAACAATCAACAGATTTCAAAAGAAACAAAATTTTATCCACTTATGTTTATGTTTAGAAACACAATAGAGTTGTGTTTGAAAAGGTTATTTTATAGCACAGTGGATAACGGCGTACCATTAAAAGTGTTTTACTCTAAAAGAAAGAGTCATTTAATAAAAAGGGACTTATGGAAAAATGTGAAACCAGTTATTTTAAGATATGCAAATAGTTCTGGTAATGACACTGAGATTGTGGATATTGTAGAACGATTAATTAATGAGATTAATGCGTTGGATAAGAATGGAGATAATTTTCGCTATCCAACATCATATAGCTTAGAATATCGCTTTGATGACAAAATACTGGATTTAAATAATGTTTATAAATATTTTAAGGCATTAATCAATTTTTTAGATGGGTGCGATTCTATGCTTGATGCAATTGCTGAATATCAAAGTGAAATGCAGGCTGAGTATTATTAATAGACTATAATAAATTAGATAAAAAATTGACCTTGCATTTTGTGGTCTGTGGTAGAGGTGGTAGACCCGATAACATTGGGTGCAAAGCTTGTTGATGTACGTGACAGAAAATCTTGTTGCTGTGATGATGATTTCGATTTGGCGTCTGTGCCTGCGTCGGTTTGCAGAGTGTTTGACGATCAGTTCGTAACAGGCAATGAGGCAAAACGTGTGTTCGTATCTTTAGGTATTTTCTCCATAATTAAAATCGAACGCCACGTTCAACTTCTTATTCCGTCATATGACTTCTGTATCCCTCAAAAAGAATGTGTAGGGGCAACGGATGACAATCCTTGTGACTTATTTGAGAGAATAGACTTCCCGGTTGACGAATTCTTCCCGCCTGAGAGGGGCGAATTCTTGGAATGTGATCAAGATGACATATCCGAGCCGGAAGATGACAGTGACTGTGGATGCCGAAGATAAATCAGTACAAAAACCTCCTGTGATTATGCAGGAGGTTTTGCTGTATTATGAAAAAACAGACAGTTCCGAGGTTCAGTGTAGCTTTAGCAATGAAAAATAAAACTCCTTTTGATATGCTATTATATGATATTATTGCAACTGCCGGAAACGACAAATATGATATTAAAAGTTTTTGTTTCAGAATTAAAAAAATTAATTTTTTTTGAAAATCTATTGCATCGTACACCGATGTACGATGTATAATAATTATAGAACATAGTCTGCCAAGACGAAATAAAAAAATTAAGAAAAGAGGGATTTATCATGTTGAAAATTTTTATTACTTCATTAATTTGTACATTAATGTTATTTTGCACAAACGTGTCGGCTGCTGATTTTCAGGCGGGTGATACGGCTTATGTCAAGGCGGGAATAGAAAGTATGTCTGTTTATCAAAATCCATCATACGGTCGTTCTGTTGCAGTGGTCATCCAGTACAACAAAGTAACAATTTTGGAGCCTAATGTAGTCGGAGATGGCGGCACATTTCATAAGATTCAGCTCCAAGACGGTACAATCGGCTATGTTCCTGCTCTTGCCGGCAGAAAGGATACACTTGAAACAGCAGAGGGTGCAGAAAAAGAAATAGAGAAATCGACAGCGTCATCTGATCCGGATAAGTATCAACATACAATAAATATGTATTTTCTTTCCGACTATATCTATGGCGGCTCAAAAACAACCGAGGGCAATGAAAGAAATTTTTATGCAAAAGTCCCGACTGAATGGGTAAGGCATGACCGACCTGAATCGTTACCGATGGTTGGAATGGCTGTTGTGCATATAGGCGATGAGGGAAAATTCGGCTCGGTAAAAGCATCTTTCTATCCGGGCAATCCGCCGATTAATTATCACTCTAAGAGATTGGACGAACTTAAAGAAATCGGCTATGATCCTCCGTTTGCAGAAAAGTCAAGAACAGAGGCAAATGCCAACACAGCATTTTATGTAGGTGCATCAAGTGAATTTGATGTTGTTGCTTATAACGAAAATTGGGTTGCCGTATGGAGCGAGGGCGGAGTTGACGAATCCCGTGGTTCAATTATAGATTGTAGCGGAAGAAAAGACGGTGGAGCTTTCACAAGCTGGAAACCGGGAGTATATTTTCTGCCAAGAAAAAATTGTTATATCTTAGATATTAACAATCAAGTGGCAACTGCTCCAAAAATTGAAGCTGTCGGCAAGGCAACCGCTAATTTGATGGTAAAAACCACTCCTGACGAAACGGATTATGTAAAATCGGGTGTTTATAAAATAAATCAATCTGTTCAAATAGTTGATGCAACACCACAAAACGGACATTATAAAATTTATTACAAGCACGGTTTATATTATGTTGAATCCAAATATGTCAATATACAACTTGCAAACACCGAAAAACCGCTAATTTCCTACAAAGCTGAGGCAAATGCGGATTGTGATATTTCAGACGGTTCTTCGGTTAAAAAAGGTACAGTAATAGATGTTATCGAGAAAGATTATGACGGAACAAATTCAAAAATCTGGTTCAACTCAAAGGTATGTTATATTCCGACAAGTAATCTTGTCGATTTAACCAAAACACAGTCAGCTGATGACGTAGCAAAGCTTGGTGCACCTATAGGCGTTCTGTCCGTAGATACGGCTTGGGGTGAATGGGGTGCGTTGACCTATTCTGCCGAAGGACTTGCAAAACTGAAAGAGTATCGTTTCGGATATATCAACGCTGATATGGATAAGGCCTTAGAATACAGTGAATGGGTTAGTTCAAACAACGGTGAAATCAATAAAATAGAAGACAAAGACTGGGTAAATGTATACGGCATTGAAGAGTTTTCGTTCGACCGTGATGAGGATATGAGGAACATTCCCGGAATAGATCCTTCAGAAATAGAGCCTTGGATTATAACAGGAAAAATCTATACTATTTACTATAACGGAGAGATTCGCTATTTGGTTCAAGAGGATGAAAGTCGGGAAACATTTACTTATTATCCCGGAAACGGATTCAGCAAAAACTCTGTTGCCAAAACGCAGACTATTTGTCTGGATAGCCGCAAATATAACACCGTTGCATATAACATTGATGACAACAACTACTTTAAGCTCAGAGATATTGCACAAATCTTAAACGGAACAATTAAAACATTTGATGTTAAGTATGACGGAGCAACAAATTCGATTGATATGCTAAGCTTTTATGATTATACATCGGTTGGCGGCGAATTAACACCGGGCGACGATGTTACAAGGACAGCCTTTTCGTCATCGGCGTTTTTAACACTGGACGGAGTACCTATAAAGGCAACGTGCTATAATATTGACGGAAACAATTACTTTAAACTTCGTGATATAACAGATGCATTGGATTGTCGTGTTGAGTGGGACGACAACAATCAGTTGATTTGGGTAGTACCGAGTGTGCCTGCATATGATGACCCGAATGAAGCAGTAGGCTGATAAAATAATATACGGTTTATTTGAGGTGGGGACGAAGTCACATATCCGAGACGGAATATGACAGTGACTGTGAGTGTCAAAGAAGATAAATATGATTAATATAACCCTCTTACCGGTTTTGATTTAAAAAGAGGGGGCACATCAAAGTTTGACATTCTCGAAACAATTTGATATAGTTTAAAATATCACCTGCGGTATTTGTGAGGGAGCTAAGGGCGTTGCCTTGAACTCTAACACTTGCCGCAGGTGTTGCTTTATGCGGAATTTTTAGATGTTTGGCTGACTTGACGGATAGAATTTGCGGAAAGTATTGTTTATTTTTATGGCTTGTATATGTGAAAATTTAATGATATAATATTAAAAAAATATTAAGGGGTAGAAAAATGAAAATATTTGATAATATAATGTCTTGGAAAAAGCCCGAAATGCTTGACTTGGCAAAAGAGCTTAATATAAAAGGTCGTTCAAAAATGAACAAGGGCGAAGTGGCAGAAAGCATATCGAAAATATTATTATCAGACGAGTATTTTAAGACGGTTCTTGCGGCGCTTGACAAAGAACAAACAGAATGTCTTGTAAATTTGTGCGAGAGCAATGAAATTAAACAGTCAGACGTTTTCAAAATCAGACTTTTATTGGAATTAGGTTATATATCATTTGAAAATGAACAGTACAGCTTGTGTGACGAAGTAAAATACTTAGTTGCTAAATGTTATACAAACGAATCAAAAGGCGGTTTGGAAGTCAGAGATAAAATAATAAATTACTGCAATGTTTTTGCGGAACTATACGAAATTGTTCCGTTGGACAAGGTTTTTGAAATATACGACAAGCAAAATCATGATATTTCAAAAGAAGATTTTATGGAATTGATTAATACTGTCAACGGTAAAATGGATTTGTGGGAAATATACAACAATTCGATTGTAAACACTTATGTTTTGGAAGAAGGTTTTTATGATGATTTGTTGAAAACGCAAGGTAACAAACCGTTCTATATTCCGTCAAGAAAAAAGATTATGAAAATGGCTAACCCGGGATATATTGAAGAAACCAACGAATATCTTGCGCTTAGACATTACTTGATTAAGAGAATGGGTATGGATGAAGTAAAGGGCGAAAACTTATGCTTTGAAATTGAAATGGAATGTAAAATGAGCAATGAAAACGCTCCTGATATTCTTAGCTTGTTTGACAAGTATAATGTTGAATTAAATGATAATAATGCAAAAAAAGTAATTGGTTTGGTACAAGCTGTTAATTTAAACACAAGAAAAGCGGTAAACAGAGGTTATACCGATTTGCAAATCGAAGAAATAAATAACAGATATATGGTTCAGAACGATTTTTTCCCGTTCTTTATGTAAAAAACAAAAGCTCCCGAACTTATATGTTCGAGAGTTTTTTTATTCTTCTATCGGCAGAGCCACTTGTGTTATGAAAAGTTTTTTATCCTTATGTTGCGGGGGACCTTCAAGATATGTATGACGGCACATTCCCAAAGGTGTGAGATTATGCTCTTTGGCATACAACAAAAGTTTTTCGCGAACTTTCGGGAGTTCCTCATATGCACCGTGATGATAAATGCAAATTGCACGCAGGTCAGTACGACGATATGTTCGCCGCTGCTTTCAGGCGGTACGGCAACACAGTAAGAAATTTCGTTGGGTGCGGACAATGAGTATTCTAAAAAATACATTCGCCTTGTCATATCGGTACCGTATTCACGCATGGCAAGTATTGCGGTATCGCGCAAAATATTTGTTTTATCGAGAATACTTTCCGTAGTAAAAGTGCGTCGATAAATCGTTTGCTTGTCAATGTGGATTTCCTTGATTTGTGTGGGATTGGTGTTTGCTCTTTCATACAACTTTTCAATATTCAAATTTATTTCGTCACGCATAGCTTCAAGGCGGCGGATAAGCGGTAATAAATCGGTTTCGCCGTCTAAATAGGCGTGAATTTCATCAAGCGACAGACCGAGCTTTTGCAAAATACGTACTGTACGAATTTTAGTGAACGTATCTACGGTATAATAACGATTTCCGTTTTTGCCGTCTTTAACGTCCGGAGTAATCAATCCTTTTGCTTCGTAATTCAATATGATTTTTCTTGTAATTCCGATTGATTTTGCCATTTCACCGATCGTAAACATATTTTTTTCAACATTCATATCATCACCCCAAAACATATATTAATACAAAAAACGGAAAAATGCAAGACATAGAAAAATGTTGTTTAAAATTCGTGTATAGTGGTATATATTATATATGAATAAATTTACGGAGGTAATATAAATGGCAAACAAATATTCGGGAACAAAAACAGAGGAAAATTTAAGAACTGCCTTTTCGGGTGAGTCGCAAGCGCGTAACAAATACACATATTTTGCGTCGAAGGCAAAGAAAGACGGCTTTGAACAAATAGCGGATTTGTTTTTGAAAACAGCCGACAATGAAAAAGAACACGCAAAAATGTGGTTTAAAGAATTAAACGGAATCGGAACAACGGCAGAAAATCTTGTTTCGGCGGCAGAGGGCGAAAATTTTGAATGGACAGATATGTATGCCGATTTCGCAAAAACTGCCGAAGAAGAAGGCTTTACCGAATTGGCTGAAAAGTTCCGTATGGTAGCCGCAATAGAAAAAACTCACGAAGAACGTTACCGTGCATTGCTTCACAACGTTGAAACAAAAGAGGTTTTTGAAAAGAGTGAAGTCAAGGTTTGGGAGTGCCGTAACTGCGGTCATATTGTTGTAGGCGTAAAAGCTCCGCAGGTTTGTCCTGTGTGCAATCACTCGCAAGCATATTTTGAAATTCACGCAGAAAATTATTAAAAATTTCAGCATATCATTTTTGGAAATGATATGCTTTTTTATTTGAAAATATTAATCGAAAAGTCTTGATTAAATGAATAATTAATGATAAAATGTATGTAATGGCGGTTGAAATTTGTATGAATTGAATTTGCTATTTTACAGACGCTATTATTAAAGTTGGTTTTTTATTTGAGAAAGGCTATGGAGTTGAAAATGAAAAAAATTACGGCTCTTTTAACGGTATTGATGATGTGCATGACATTCGGTGCGGATTTTGTATACGCAGCGGACAGTAATTCGGCACGCAATGCTGTTTTGCAAATACGTAAGGAGATAGACAGTCACAAGTCGAACATTCAATCGAAAAACGGTGAACTGTTTAAACTTACACCCGAAGAAATCGCCGAAGCGGATTTTAAGAATTATGATACGTCATCAGTACTGTTGGGAACTGACTTGTATGAGTTTTCTGCCGGCAGTGTTTCAAACGACATAAAAGGCAAAGATGGAACAATAAACACACTTGCTCCGAATGAATACAAAGTTCACAGTACGATTAAATACGGAAAATATCCGTCAATATTCAATTCAGACACGGTGATAAAAACTTCCGGCGGAAAACGGGCAACGCTTGTTGCAGATTATTCGGACGATGTGCCGTCATATCAGATTGTGAAGAATGTTGAGAATTTATATGTCGAAAATATAGATTTTGAAAATTTTCCTATGATAAAGTTTGAAAATTGCGATAATATTATTTTCAACAACTGTTCTTTTACCAATTTTGAAAACAACGGAATTGTGTTCAGAGATTGCAGTAATATCGCGATTTTGAACAGTAAGTTCACAAATTGCGGCAATCAGATTTCGGACAGTTCAAACAGCGGTTACAGTATAAGAATAGTCGGTGATGCACAAAGTCCGGCTGAAAATGTGCTTATTGAAAATTGTACTTTCGAGAACAGCTGCGGTAAGACGATAAGTTTTGTCGGCGATGTTGACGATTATGTTATAAGAAATAACACGATTAACAACAGTGTTTGGGGGGCGATTGATTATTGGACTCCGACTGTTTCGGGCAAATATGCAGACGTTATTGAAAATAATGTGTGCAAAAATATCGGTTTCGGCAAACCGTCCGTAAATGATACGAACGCACTTACAAGCGGTGTGGGTTGTGCGGCGATATTCGCGGGTATGGGAACATCGCTCCCTAATACGATTGTGAAAAATAACGTTGTACAAAATTGCGTTGAAACGGGTATCGAAGGTCCGTATGAATTGGTTTATCATAATACGGTAAAAAATACAGGCGAAAATTCCGCTGCGCGTTATACCGGCTCTACAGAGGCGATATATATTAAGCTGACGACTGAATTTGAACAGAAATATATAGGAAATACTATCGAAACAAGAGGTTTGAGATGCTTTTCTTCTTACTCGAACAGAGATGATGAGTACAAGGGAATATACATTTTGAACAATTCTGTGAATTTGGAAAATACAGATGCAAGTATTGCTTGCAATTACACTCGTTCGGACATTGAAATCAACTGTAAAAAAATAAAGAAGATTGTTATTGAAAATAATACGGGAATGATGAAAGACAAAAAGAGTGTAAACATCTATACCGACAAGGGTTATGTTATGGATTATTTCAGTATTCATAATCCTTGTATGATAGGCTCAGTGCCTGAAAAGGCGAGATATTGCTTTAATATCAATAATAATTAAACAGAATGCAGTCAAAATCGTTGCGGATTTGTCTGCAGACTCAATTAAGCTAATCATTGGGGAACATATAAACAATGCGTATGCTTTGTTTATGTGTTCCTTTTTTGGTGCAAATATATAAAAATTATAGGTATATTTAATAGATAATTACTAAAAAGTAAAATATATGTTGAAATTGCACGAATAAAGTGATATGATAAAAGTATAATTTGTACAAAAAGGATGATTGCTATGGAATATATTGGACATACATCAGACGACGGACGGAAACAGCTGCTTTTGGATCACTTGAACGGAACGTCGAAGTTATGTCGTGAAAATGCAAATGAATTTTGGGCGGATATAGCCGAATTTGTGGGGCAAATACACGATATAGGCAAGTATACATCGGGGTTTCAAAAACGCATAAACGGTGCGGAAAATATCCGAGTGGAACACGCAATATGCGGTGCAAAAGAAGTTGCGAAAGCACCGCCGAAATCATATGTGCCTATGATTGAGTATTGCGTTGCGGGACATCATTCGGGTTTACCTGACGGCGGAACGAAAGTTGACGGTGAAGAAGATCCGACCTTGCACGGCAGAATGAAACGAAAAACCGGCGATTATTCTGCGTATGAAAATGAAGTTAAACTTGAATATCCCAAAGATAATTTGAGAGAACTTTTTGATGTCAGTAATCAGAGAGAAATTATTGAAAGGTATTCTTTTTTTACAAGATATTTGTTTTCATGCCTTACGGATGCGGATTTTATAGATACGGAGCGGTTTGTAACTACCAACACAGACAGAGGTATAGACGGAGATTTTCAAAAAGCATACGAAAAAGTATGTGAAAAACTTAATTCTTTTAAAATAGAAACCAAACTTCAAGAATCAAGAAGTATTATACAAGAACAGGTTTATAAAAGCGTTGAATCGAATGCGAATGTGTATACATTGAATATGCCGACAGGCAGCGGAAAAACTCTTTGCAGTATAAGAGCGGCTTTGAAAACTGCGATAGAGAATAAGAAAAAACGTATTATATATGTAATTCCGTATGTCAGTATAATTGAACAGACAGCAAAGGTATTCGAGGATATTTTCGGTGATGTACTTCCTGTGTTGCAGCACCATTCAAATTATGATTTTGATGATGATAAAAATGAAGATGAGAACGAAATAACTTCGGAAAAATTAAAACGTTCCTGTGAAAATTGGGACGCAAAACTTATAGTAACAACGAATATTCAATTTTTTGAATCACTGTATCATTATAAAGGCAGACGACTTAGGAAACTTCATAATCTGGCGGACAGTGTTATCATATTTGACGAAATACATATGCTGCCGATTGACTATATTCAGCCTTGTTTAAGGGCGATAGGGTATGTGACGAAGTATCTTAACAGTACAGCAATTTTGATGTCGGCGACAATGCCGAATTATGATAAATTTATGGAAAGGTATATGTCAGGTGTCAAAATAGAAAATGCGGTTAAGGATACGTCGTTGTTTAACGTATTTGATAAGTGCAGATATGAGTATATCGGAAAGTGTGAACTTGCTTCACTGGCAGAAAAGGCACAGGAATATGACAATGCACTTATAATTGTGAACAAAAGGAAAACGGCAAGGGAATTATATGATATTTGCAGCGGTAACAAGTATCATTTGTCAACATATATGACGCCTTTGCACCGTTCGGAGATTATTGCAAAAATAAAGGAAGATATAAAGAACGGAATTAATACGACCGTGATTTCAACATCACTGATTGAGGCGGGGGTTGACCTTGACTTTAAGGCGGTATTCAGAGAAATTGCGGGGATTGATAACATATTGCAGTCCGGCGGTAGATGTAACCGTGAGGGTAAGATGGATATGGGCGATGTGTTTGTTTTTGAAACAGACGGCGGAAAAGGTGAAATTCAGCTTAAATCAAATATAACACGAAATTTATTTGAGGAATTTGACAATATTTCAACCGACAAATGTATTGAAGAATATTACAGTCGCTTATTTGCGTTTAATGACGGCAATATAGACAAAAGTACCATAACTTCGCTTATGGGTGAAAATTTGAAATTTGATGAAATACCGTTCAGAACGTATGCCGATAATTTTAAGTTTATCAAAAATCAAGTTATAGGAATAGTAATTCCGCGTGATGAAAATAAAGATTTGATTGAACAGCTCAGATACGGAAAACTGTCCGTAAAACGAAAATTACAGCAGTACAGCGCGTCCGTACATATTTGGGAGCTTGAAGAAATGATTAAAGAGGGGATTATAGAACAGCTTGATTGTGGTGTTTGCATACTTGCAAATACAGATTATTATAAGTCGGACGTGGGTTTGACGTTGGAAAATGATGTAGATTATTTTGTATGAGGAGGTTAAAATGAGTTACGGATTTAAAATTATGGTTAAAGGCGATTATGCCGCCTTCAACCGCCCTGAAATGAAAGTTGAACGTGAGTTATGATGTTCCGACACCGGGAGCTCTTGAGGGACTGATAAAGTCGGTGTATTGGAAACCGGCAATTCGGTATGTAATTGATAAGATTATCGTTTTTAATCCGATAACATTTATCAATGTTCGCCGTAATGAGGTTAAGGAAAAAATAAAATTGCAGTCGGTACAAAAAAGTATGAAAAACGGTACAGGTGATGCAACGATTTATACTAAGGATATGATAAATCAACGCGGAAGTATGATTTTGAAAGATGTATGTTACGGCGTGGAATTTCACTTTGAACTTACGGGTATACAGAGTGACCATGATGACGAGTCGGAGGAAAAGCATAATAATATTCTTCTAAGACGTTTAAGAAACGGTCAACAATTCAGACAACCTGTGCTTGGGTGTCGTGAATTTCCCGTAAAGAGTATTGAGCTTGTGGAGGAATTTCCGCTTGAAAATGTTTCGGATACGTTAAAAGGTGATACGGATTTAGGATTTATGCTGTATCATATGAAGTTTGAGGACGGTGGACATCCGAAAGATAATGATTGGGATAAACGTAATTTTTCGGACAAGGCAGACGCACTTTTTTACAGACCGCATATGATTGACGGTGTTATAGATGTAGCAAAATATAGGGAGATGATGAAATGCTGATAAAGGCTTTAAATGAATATTATGATATTCTTGCGAGAAATGACAAGGTTTGCAAAGACGGTTTTTCAAGACAGAATATCACGCATATGATTATGCTGAGAAAAGACGGTACAGTAAGCGATATTATAAACGTGGAGCAGGAAAGTGAACCCGACAGTAAGGGTAAAACCAAACTTCAGCCTATATCGGTGGTTTTGCCGGAGAGAACACAGAAACCTGGTATAGACGGAAATATTGTCGAACACAGACCGTTATATATTTTCGGACTTAATTACGACAATAAGAGCGGTACATATTCAACTGAGGACAGTACGGATAAGGCGAAGAAATCGCATAAAGCGTTTGTGGACAAAAACCTTGAATTTACAGAGGGTATGACATCGGATATAGTTACGGCATACAGAAACTTTCTGCAAAAGTGGAATCCGCAGGACGAAATCGAAAATGAGTTGCTTGTAAATCTCGGCAAGGCATACTCGACGGCGAATTTTATTTTCGGTCTTGACGGACACCCTGAAATAAAATTGCACGATACTGACGGCGAAATTGCTCAAAAGATAACGGAACTGAAAAAATCAGTCGGACCGGTGCAGGGTAATGACATATGTGCCGTTACGGGAGAAAAAGGCGAAATATCGGTAACGCACGATAAAATCAAAGGTGTAAGAAATGCAAATGCAACAGGTGCGTTAATGGTTTGCGTAAATAATACGGCAGAGTGTTCATACGGCAAAGAACAGGCGTACAACAGTTCCATAACGCAAACTACTATGAAACACTACACAGAGGCATTAAACACTTTAATCGCAGACAAAAATCACAGAATATATCTTGATGATATGACAGTTGTATTTTGGGCGATGTCAGATGACGATTCAAAAGAAACGGATTTGTTTGCTTCAATGCTTGGCTTTGACGA
>ENA-OPBE01002365-OPBE01002365.1-human-gut-metagenome-genome-assembly--contig:-NODE-2365-length-14251-cov-3.733587_pt1 | contig 14251 bp, 11 predicted proteins | sample MGYA00241066_ERZ501448 | MGnify/ENA primary metagenome ERZ501448 (study PRJEB25962, sample SAMEA2042585) | human gut metagenome | biome: human gut; feature: human-associated habitat; material: faeces...
TCTTTTAAATCCCTCCATGCCCTTTTTCTCAATACTTTTTCCATTTACAGATCCTCCAGTAATTTTGCAGGTACTCTCGTTTCATTTTCATATTCTTCACTGATCTGGCCGTCTCTGATGATGATCACTTTATGTACCATGTCACGGATTACGTTATTATGTGTTACGATCAGCATGGTTGTTCCATATTGCTGATTGATCTTTTCTAATAAGATTAAGATATCTTTGGATGTCTTGGAGTCAAGCGCTCCTGTCGGCTCATCACAGAGCAATAATTTTGGATTCTTGATCAATGCTCTTGCGATCGCACATCGTTGCTGCTGTCCACCAGATAATTGTGCCGGGAATTTGTCTTGATGTTCTGTTAAACCAAGAGTCTCTAAGAGTTCATCCATATCCAGAGGAGCTTCCGTTAAAAACTGACAGATTTCTATATTTTCTTTGACCGTAAGGTTTGGTACCAGATTGTAAAACTGGAAGATAAATCCCAGATTTGCTCTACGGTATTCGGAAAGTTCATCTGCGCTTAATCCGGATATTTCATTGCCATCGACTTTAACTGAACCGGAATCCATGGTGTCCAATCCACCGATGCAATTTAACATCGTTGACTTTCCTGAACCACTGCTTCCTTGAATGACACACATCTGGCCTTGTTCGATATTCGTTGTGATTCCTTTTAGTACTTGGTTGTAGCTTTCACCTGACCCGAAGCTTTTTTTCATATCTTTTATCTCTAAATACATATATTATTCCTCTCATTTTTTGAAAGTTAGTGTTCGCTAACATATAGTTAGTATTACCTAACATTATTGTATCAAAAAATATATTAGATTTCTAGACTTACGGCTTAAATTCTGATTGAACTAAATCGCTGTGCGATGGCCTGCCAAGGCTGTGGCGCAGTTTTTCTACTTTTTCTAAAAAAGGCAGTTGCTTCTTTTCTTAAAAATAGTTATTGTTAAGTTACCACACAAAACATAACACAAAAGAAAGAATCACTGCCTATGAAAATAATACCATTACTAGGCTGCTTTCACAAGCAGTTTTATTTTGCAAATGCACCTCCATGATAGGTAGTTTCTATTATTTGTCATTCAATATGGTGGGTTTCTCTTAATAATAGGATTAGGAGCGTATTTGTTCATAAAGCACCTCGCTAACCCGTTGTTGTTATGGAACATTTCAAACGGGGTTCAAAGTTATTATATGATTTTATGCCCTACTCTTTTGCTGATTTTGTTTTTGGGCTTCATTACAGTTACAAGAACCCTCAAAATTTTAATGTATTGGAGCAATTATTTTTTGATAGATGTGTAAGTGATTAAAAGAATATCTATATTGAGCTAGATTTATTAGAAGATTAATAGCATCTTGACAGGATAAAAAAAGCGGTGTATATTATTAAAGTTCAAAAACGAACAGTTCAAAATGAAAGAAGGTGCGTTTGTGAAAAATTATTTTGCACATTGTGTTGATGTAGAAGAATTGTATGAAAATATGGTATCTCCTGTTTGTGAAAAATACGAATTGACTTATATGGAGTTTACAGTTCTTATGTTTTTAGCAAATAATCCCCAGTATGATACAGCTACTCAAATTGTTAGATATCGTCATCTTGCTAAATCCCATGTATCTGTTTCAATTCGCTCTTTACAGGAAAGAGGATTGATTTTAGGGGAACATAAGGGAGGAAATCACAGAACCATTCACTTAAGTGTGGCTGACAAAGCAAGAGATATAATTGCGGATGGGCGTGTGGCGCAAGGCAAATTTTGTGAAATAGTATTCGCAGGATTTTCAAAAGAAGAAATAGAAGCCCTACATAGGTTTACAGAGCAAGTAAACAGAAATATCAAAGAATATTTGAATGATTAGGAGAGGTTTATCGTGGAAAATAACAAGGATTTTTTAGGTACGCAGCCCGTTGGAAAACTGCTTTTTAAGTTGGCAATTCCTACGGTGATAGCACAGTTGATCAATATGTTGTATAACATTGTTGATAGGATCTTTATCGGTCATATACCGGATGCAGGCAGTCTTGCTCTGACGGGTGTCGGTGTGACCATGCCTATTATTATGATTGTGTCGGCATTTGCAGGACTTGTAAGTTCAGGAGGTGCGCCACGTGCTTCTATTTCGATGGGAAAAGGAGATATGGACAGTGCAGAGCAAACGCTTGGTGGATGTTTTCTTTTACAGGTAATTGTTTCAATCGTTCTGACAGTGGTACTTTTACTGTTTGGAGAAAATTTGCTGTTAGCTTTTGGAGCCAGTGAGAACACCATTTCGTATGCTGCTTCATATTTGAATATTTATGCTTTTGGAACGTTATTTGTGCAGTTGACCTTGGGCATGAATGCATTTGTAACTGCTGAAGGGTTTACAAAGATATCCATGGTATCCGTTGCTATCGGAGCAATTCTAAACATTGTGCTTGATCCGATTATGATTTTTGGATTAAATATGGGTGTGCGTGGTGCTGCTTTGGCAACTGTTATTTCGCAGGCAGTTTCATGTATCGTCGTTGTGGCATTTTTGTGCAGTAAGAAATCAATACTTAGACTGAAACGTAAGAATTTGAATATAAAGCCCAAAGTTGTGTTCCCATGCATAGCACTTGGAACCGCAGCATTTATTATGCAGGCGAGTGAGAGCGTTATATCCGTATGCTTTAATTCTTCCCTGCTGAAATATGGCGGAGATATTGCGGTAGGTGCAATGACGATTCTTACCAGTGTCATGCAGTTTGCAATGCTTCCTTTACAGGGAATTGCACAGGGAGCGCAGCCAATTACAAGCTATAATTATGGAGCAAACAATACGGAACGTGTAAAAAAGACTTTTCGTGTTTTATTAACTACATGTCTGATTTATTCTGTCACACTTTGGCTGGCGGTAATGCTTTTGCCACAATTCTTTGTAAGTATTTTTACTCCGGAGACAGCTATGATCGAGTTTGCATCAAAAGCTCTGCGTATCTATATGGCAGTCATGTTTTTATTTGGTATTCAGATTGCATGCCAGATGACCTTTACAGCTCTTGGCAATGCGATAAGTTCTATCATTGTGGCAGTTACAAGAAAATTTATTCTGCTGTTACCATTGATTTATATTATGCCACATATGGTTTCAGACAAAACCATGGGTGTTTACCTTGCAGAGCCGGTAGCAGATTTCATAGCAGTAACCTTTACTGCAATTTTGTTTTATTTCCAGTTTAGGAAAGCGATGAACAAGATTGAATCGTAGTTTATATAGTCGTTAAGGGGAAATTTTCTTCTTGGCGGCTATTTTTTTATAAAAACGTAATAAAGTAAAGGCATTGTGGCATTTTTCACAAACATTTAACTTTTCTGTACTATTTTTTGTCAAAACATCTGTCTTGTCACCTGTAAACTGCGGTGCTATAATTTACGCTGATCAATACTTATGAAAAATAAAACCCACAGAAAAGTAAAGTTTGAAAAAAAACAGAGAGGTGCAGATATGACGATCAAAGAAGAGATAGAGCAGTTAAAGAAAGAAAAAGATGCGGTGATCCTGGCTCATTATTATGTAAGACCTGAGATCCAGGAGATAGCGGATTACATAGGAGATTCCTTTTATCTGAGCAAGGTGGCAGTAGGCCTGAAAGAAAAGACGATTGTATTTTGCGGAGTTTCCTTTATGGGTGAGAGTGCCAAGATCCTGAACCCGGAAAAGACGGTTCTGATGCCAGATATGGCAGCAGATTGCCCGATGGCACATATGGCATCCCCTGAAACGATCGAGAAAGTGCGTGCGGAGTATGATGATCTTGCGGTAGTCTGTTATATTAATTCAACTGCAGAATTGAAACGTCATTCTGATGTATGCGTTACTTCTGCAAATGCAGTAAAGATCGTAAAGAACCTTCCGAATAAAAATATTTTCTTTATCCCGGATCGCAACCTGGCACATTATATTGCAGGACTTGTACCGGAAAAGCATTTTATTTATAATGAAGGATTCTGCATCGTACATGAGTATATGGAAGTAGAAGAAATTCAGGATGCGAAGAAAGCACACCCGGATGCAGAAGTGCTGGCACACCCGGAATGTCCGCAGGCAGTTCTGGAACTGGCAGATTATATCGGAAGTACAACCGGAATCATCAATTATGCGGGAGAGACGGATGCACAGGAGATGATCATCTGTACGGAGAGTGGTGTCCTGTATGAACTGGAGAAACGGTATCCTGAAAAGAAATTCTATTTTACAGAAACGCTTCCTGTATGCAGAAATATGAAAAAAGTGACGTTGGAAAAGATTCTTCATGTCTTAAAGACCGGGGAAAATGAAGTTTTTGTGGATGATGCACTTCGGGAAGAATCCAAAAAACCTTTGGAGAGAATGTTAGAACTGGCAAAATAAGAGCCGGAAGAATGGAGTTTGTTATGAAAATGAAAGCAGATGCAGTGATCGTAGGAACAGGTGTGGGAGGACTTTTCAGTGCGTTGAATCTTCCCAGAGATAAAAAGATCATCATGATCACAAAGTCAGATTTAGAGAGCAGTGATTCATTTCTTGCACAGGGTGGAATCTGTATGCTTCATGATGAGGATGATTACGACAGTTATTTTGAAGATACAATGAAAGCGGGACATTATGAGAACAGGAAAGAATCAGTAGATATTATGATCCGCAGTTCCAGAGAGATCATTCAGGATCTGATCGGATATGGTGTTGAATTTCAGAAAGAGTCAGATGTTCCGGAAGGTAATTCTGCTGAAGAAGGAAATCAGGAAAAAGGAAGAGAGCCGGAAACAGATAAGCCGTTGGAAGAAATCTATGCATTTACAAGAGAAGGGGCCCATTCCAGACCGAGAATCCTTTTCCATGAGGATGTTACAGGAAAAGAAATTACAAGTAAGCTGCTTGCACAGGTGAAGAAGCTTGCGAATGTGGAAATTTACGAATATACTACAATGACAGACATTATTGTGGAAGATGGAGTCTGCAGGGGAATTTACGCAAAGGATCAGAACGGTCAGGAACTGGAGATTTATGCAGATAATACGATCTGGGCAAGCGGTGGAATTGGAGGAAGATATCAGCATTCTACCAATTTCCCACATCTGACAGGGGATGCACTGGATATTTCTGAAAAGCATGGAATCCGTCTGGAGCATCTGGATTATGTGCAGATCCACCCGACAACACTGTATTCCACAAAGCCGGGAAGACGTTTCCTGATTTCGGAATCCGTCCGGGGAGAGGGTGCGATCCTTTTAGATAAGAATAAAGAACGATTTGTAAATGAACTTCTTCCGCGTGATGTGGTAACAGAAGAGATCCGGAGACAGATGAAGAAAGACGGAACAGATCATGTATGGCTTTCCATGGAACGGATCGATAAAGATACAATACTGAATCATTTCCCGAATATTTACCATCATTGTCTGGAAGAAGGATATGATGTGACGAAGGAATGTATCCCGGTTGTTCCTGCACAGCATTATTTTATGGGAGGAGTATGGGTTGATTCTGACAGTAAGACTTCGATGGATCATCTTTTTGCTGTGGGAGAGACAAGCTGTAACGGAGTGCATGGAGCAAACCGGCTGGCAAGCAATTCGCTGTTGGAGAGTCTGGTGTTTGCGAAGCGTGCGGCAAAGAAAATTGGAGGAGAACAGGTATGAATACAATTACAATGACACTTCAGGCAGATCATCTGATCCTGGAGGCTTTAAAAGAAGATATTTCCAGTGAAGACGTTAGTACGAATGCGGTGATGAAGGAGTATGTCAAAGGAGAAGTAGAACTGATCTGTAAGCAGGACGGTATTATTGCAGGACTGGATGTATATCGCAGGGTCTTTGAACTGCTGGATGATAAGACGGAGACAGAATTTTACTGTAAAGACGGCGATGAAGTTAAAAATGGTCAGTTAATGGGCAAGGTGACAGGTGATATCCGGATTCTGCTTTCGGGAGAACGTGTGGCTCTGAACTATTTGCAGAGGATGAGCGGAATCGCAACCTATACACACTCCGTAGCAGCTCTGCTGGAAGGAAGTAAGACGAAACTTCTTGATACAAGAAAGACAACACCGAACATGAGGATTTTTGAAAAATATGCAGTCCGTGTCGGTGGCGGTTACAATCATCGGTATAATCTTTCAGACGGAGTACTTCTGAAGGACAATCACATCGGTGCAGCAGGTAGTGTTACGGCAGCAGTCAAAATGGCAAAGGAATATGCACCGTTTGTCCGAAAGATTGAGATCGAGGTTGAAAATCTGGCAATGGTAAAAGAGGCAGCAGAGGCAGGAGCAGACATCATTATGCTGGATAATATGTCAACGGAAGATATGAGCGAGGCAATCCGGATCATTGACGGAAGAGCAGAGACAGAGTGTTCAGGAAATGTGACAAAGGAAAATATCGGCAGACTGACAGCACTTGGAGTTGATTATATTTCCAGTGGAGCATTGACGCATTCTGCACCGATACTTGACATTTCCATGAAAAATCTTCATGCTATAAATTAAGAAGAGAAACCACAGTAGTAGAAAGGAAGAGGTATGATGACAGGATCAGAACGAAGAACTGCCATTATAAATCAGATAAAGAACAGCACCGTCCCTGTATCCGGGAAAGCACTGGCAGCACAGTATGCAGTGAGCCGTCAGGTGATCGTGCAGGATATTGCACTGATCCGTGCTGCAGGACATGAGATCATTTCCACTAACAGGGGCTATCTTCTCAATGAGGATGCATCCGTACAGCGGACATTTAAGGTAAAGCATACGGATGCCCAGGTAGAAGAAGAATTATATTCTATTGTGGATCTTGGAGGAAGTGTAAAAAATGTCATGGTAAACCACAGGGTCTATGGACATATGGAGGCGGAGCTGAATATTACTTCCAGGCGTAAGGCAGCGGAATTTTTAGATGATATCAAGACGGGAAAATCCAGTCCGTTAAAGAATATTACCTCAGATTATCATTACCATGTAGTGGAGGCTGACAGTGAGGAAACCCTGGATATGATCGAGGCTGCACTCCGGGAGAAAGGATTTCTTCTGGAACAGGAAGAATGGGAAAAAAAGCAGTATTACGTATAACGAAAGAAAGAGAGGTCAGACATCAGGAACCGGTGTCTGACCTCTTGACATCTTCGGGAATATTCTGCAAAATAAGAATTGATAAAGTGAAAGAAAAGAGATTTTCCGTCGTATCATACGACAGGATGGAGTTATATATATGGAAGAAATAAAAAAGCTTCTGAAGGAAGTTTTAAATAGAGAATTTATACGTGCAGTCATCAGCAGTCCAAAGGAAAAAGAAGGAACTGCGGTGCTGCTGGAGTGTGGAACAGAACCGGTTCAGGGGATTTTGAAGATAAAAGTACGTCCGCTGGAAAAAAGAGGGGAATTGATGTTCCAATTAGAAGCGTTTACGAAGACGCAAGCATTTCATCGAAATTTAAATCCCGAAGCGGCGGGTGAGATCCTGGCTGTAGTGATGGAGCGTTTTGGACAGATGCAACTGGAAACGGTGAGTCAGGACTGTACAGTGCTGATCAGTAAAAAGGGAAAGGTGACGATCCGCAGAAAGCAGAAAAAGATCAGAGCAAAGGCGGCAGACCTGTCCCATAACCGCAAAAAGCGGTATATTCTGGAAGAAGGAGTGAAAGTTCCGTTTCTGCAGGATCTTGGAGTTATGACGCAGGACGGGAAAATCGTGCATACAAGATTTGATAAGTTCCGGCAGATCAACCGATTCCTGGAATTTATCGAAGATATCCTGCCGCAGCTTGACAGGGGAAGAGAGCTGACGATCCTGGATTTTGGCTGTGGGAAGTCGTATCTTACTTTTGCGATGTATTATTATCTGCATGAATTGAAAAAATATGACATACGCATTATAGGACTGGATCTGAAGAGTGAGGTGATCCGGCACTGCAATGAGCTGGCAGAGAAGTACGGATATGAAAAGCTTCAGTTTTTAGAGGGAGATATTGCAGATTATGAAGGAGTAAACCGTGTGGACATGGTGGTGACGTTGCATGCCTGCAATACGGCAACGGACTATGCACTGGCGAAGGCAGTTGGCTGGAATGCAAAAGTGATCCTTTCCGTTCCATGCTGCCAGCATGAGATCAATGAGCAGTTTGAAGCGGGGGAGACCCCGGAGGTACTTGCTACGGTGATGGAGTATGGTCTGTTAAGAGAGCGGTTCGCAGCACTGGTGACAGATGGACTGAGGGCAAAGTATCTGGAAAGCGAGGGATATGAAACCCAGGTACTGGAATTTATTGATATGGAACATACACCGAAGAATATTCTGCTGCGTGCAGTCAGGAGGGGGAAGACTGATGGGGCAATAGAAGCGGAGAGCAGAAAGAAGCTGGAAGAGTGTGAAGCATTTCTGAATATCCAGCCGACACTGGGCAGGCTTCTTTCAGAAAAGAGCAGGCATCGGTGACGGGATTTTAGAAAGGGATCATAGAAAAGGATCATAGAAAAGGATAAGCACTGGCGACGGGATTTCAGGGAGAATAAATAATGATAAAAAGAATAATAAAGGGAATCGTGCTGGCGATATTTTTTGCCGGAGCATTGTTGATAAGTAATTATGTGATGAACCGTGGGACGGACGATAAGATTATGACAATGGGCGAGCCGACGCTCCCGGTAGTTTCTTTTACCGTGAGTGGTCAGGAGATCAATCTTCTGTCCGGGTATGTAGACCAGATGGATGTCACTGCCATGCGTGATACGATCACTCCGCTGGAGAGCAATGGAACGCTTCAGGCTGAGATCGCAGAGAATGGAAATAAGATCAGTAAGATCAGCTATAAAGTTTATTCACTGGATGGAGCAGATACTTACGCAGAAGGAAAAGTCAAAGAAGAGGATGGGAAAGTTACGCTGGAACTGGGGACTGCCCTGGATCAGTCAGCACAGGAGGCGGTGCTGAAGCTGACTCTGACACTGGGAAGTGGTGAAGCACAGAAAAAGGTGAATTATTTCACCCGGATCGAGAAGCCGGATGAGATTACTGCGTGGAAATGTCTTACATTTGCAAAAGATTTTCATGCAAAGGCATTGGACCAGAGTGATGAAGATACACTGAGTATGTATCTTGAGCCGGGAGAAGAGAGTGATAATACGACTTACCAGACCGTCAATATCCACTCAGATATTACTCATATCCAGTGGGGAGACCTGAACCCGGAGATCGTGGGCGATGTGCAGTGGAGTCTGAAAGAAAGCAACAGTGTTTATACATCCATTCTTGCAAAATATCAGGTGCGTTGTCAGGATGATAAAGAGGAAACGGCACGGTATAATGTGAAAGAATTTTTCAGGATCCGGTCGGTGGGAGATACGATCTACCTGCTGGATTATAACCGGGATCTTCAGGAAGTGTTCAGCAGCAGTAGAAGTGTGATGGATCAAAAGGGTATCCTGCTTGGAATCGTGCCAGAAGATGTGCCTTATGAGACAAATAAAAAGGATTCGATCCTTGCCTTTGTGCAGAACCGTACTCTGTGGATGTATAATAAGAAAAATGAGGAGCTGACGAAAGTTTTCAGCTTTGCGGAGGAAGATACACAGGATGTGAGGAGCCTGAATGATCAGCATGCGGTACGGATCATCAGTATGGACGATCATGGGAATATTGCCTTTGCGGTTTATGGATATATGAACCGGGGAGAGCATGAAGGAGAAGTTGGTGTCGGTATTTATTATTTTAATGTGGACAGCAATCTGATTCAGGAGAAAGGCTTTATTCCGAGTACAAAATCTTTTGCCATTGCAGAAGATGAACTGGGAAAGATGGTTTATTATAATCATGCACAGGAGCTGCTGTATGTGCTTGCAGATCAGGTCCTCTACAGGATCGATCTTGATAAGAACCAGCAGGAAGTGCTTGCAAAAGGTCTGGAAGCCGGAAAGTATGCAGTTTCTGATGACGGACATCAGCTTGCTTATCAGACAGACGGAGAGAAAGATGCGGCAAAGGAGATCCGGGTGATGGATCTTTCCAGCGGGGATGAATATAGTGTGAAAGCGGCAAAGAATGAAGCCGTTCGCCCGCTGGGATTCCTGAATGGAGATTTTATTTATGGAATTTTGCGGACTTCCGATGCCGGAAAGACGGCATCCGGTGAGAAGACAACTCCGATGTATCAGCTTGAGATCCATGATTCGAAAAATAAAAAAATAGCAGAGTATTCCTTTGAAGATCAGGGGATCTATATTTCTGATATTTTGATCGAGGGAAATATGGTGACACTGAACCGTCTTGCGAAAGCGGGAGAGATCTATAATGTTACTTCACAGGAATATATTACAAATAATGTAGAAAAGAAAGATACGAAGATTTCTCTTACCTCATACAGTTCGGAGAAGCTGGGAAAGCAGTACCGGTTTACTTTTGCAGAGGGAATCGAAAAGACGGAGGTGAAGCTGCTCCAGCCGGATCAGCAGGTAGCTGAAAATGCACTGACGATTGTTCTGAAAGGAAAAGATGATCGTGTAAAATATTATGTGTATGGTATGGGTGAACTGGTCGGAATCTACGATAAAGCCGGCTATGCGATCCAGAAGGCGGAGAAGATTTCCGGTGTTGTGATCTCGTCGGAACAGGCTTATGTATGGGAAAAAGGAAACCGGGATCTGGTGTATTCTATTGAAAATGTTGTAGTGACAAAGGAGAGCGGAGAAAGTTCACTGGAAGCATGTGAACGGTATATGAAATCGTATGAGGCGGAGAAGACAGATCTTACGGGCTGTACGCTGGATCAGGTATTGTATGTGATCAATAAAGGCTGCCCAGTGATCGCTCTGACAAGTGCAGATCATGCGATCCTGATGACCGGATATTCTAAGACGGATATCACGTATTCTGACCCGGATACAGGGGCATCGCAGACTGTGACTATGGATGAGATGAATGCTATGGTGGCAGGAAGTGGAAATACCTTTATCGGGTATATTAAGTAATAGAAGAGAAGTGATGAAAGAGAAGAGAATCTGCAGGCGGCGGGTTCTCTTTTATATATAGTGGTTTTCCCTGCATACTACAGAAAAAAATACAGGCGGTGGAACTTCTGTTCCATCACCCGTATTTTAAAAATCCATGTAAGCAGCGAACCAGAAGAGGCGTCTGTACAAGACTCTGGCGACTGTAACGATAACCTTATGCTTCAGCTGCTTCGTCTGTGTTGGTATCTTCAGCTTCAAGGTCAGAAGCTTTTACATGAACTTCTGTGATCGTTACAACCGTAGCATCAACATCAGTCATAAGATCAACATCTTTGTCTTTGGCAATTGGAAGATCAGCAACACGAATTGTGTCCCCGATTTTCAGAGGTCCAACATCTACTTCAACTTTCTCTACCAGTGCAGCAGGAAGAGCCTTGAAAGAAATCTCCTGTAACATCTGCTGTGGTACACCGGCAGCAAGTTTATCAAGGTTGACAAGATGGATCTCAGCAACAGAATGAACTTTCTCATTGCTTACAAGTGCCTGGAAATCAATCTCATCAACATAACCCTTTAATGGATTATAATCAACTTCTTTGATCAGTGCATCATAAGTCTGACCATCAACTTCGAGCATTACCTGTCCACCTTTGTTCTCAACTTTCAGAAGTTTTTCAACATCTGCTTTTTCCATTTTAAGTGGAATGCTCTCTTTCATTTCACGGCCGAAAATACAACCGGTAACAAATCCTTCGCGTCTAAGTTTTTTGGCTTTGATTGACATGTCTCTTTTTTCAGCTTTTAAAGTATTCATTTATCTTTTCCTCCAAATTCTGAATCCGCTTAGCAGCCTTCAACTTTCTGTACAAGTAGGTATTGTTAAGTGCTTTTTCTTTGCTACAGTTACACTATAGCACCGGATGTCAAGGGAAGGAAAAAACAGAAGAATCAGACAGGCTGAAAAATTAAGAATTTTTCTCTGAAAAATACCTTGAAAAATAAAAAAATTAAGATTTTCAACAAAAGAATTGAAAAAATTCTTGTGAAAATGATCAAAAAGAGTGCAAATTCTCATGGAAATAGGAAAAAATCGCTGAAAATACAGCACGTTGTATAAAGAAAGCGGTGTATCATGAAAGAAAGCAGGATATTATGAAAACGAACAGGATTTGCTGAAAAAATAGAAAATAACACCGAATATGGTGTATAATAAAAATAGTATGCAAAAAGAAAATCAGGAGGAAGATGCGTGGGCAGATATTTAAATTCCAATGCAGATGGATTTGGTAAGATTGTTAATTCTGAAATTTATGTGGACAAAACGAGTATGCTGAGCTATACGAATCAGGTACTGAATACAATGCAGGGATATCTTTGCGTTAGCCGTCCGAGAAGATTTGGAAAATCGACAGCGGCAAATATGCTTACAGCATATTATAGCTGTGGGTGTGATTCTAAAGCACTTTTTTCGGGATTCAAAATTGCAAAAGACAAAGATTTTGAAAAATATTTGAATCATTATAATACGATTTCTCTTAATATGCAGGAATTTCTGAGCAGAAGCAGGGATGTATACGACTTGCTGGAGCGGATGAAAAAACTGGTGCTTCGCGATATGAAAAGAGAGTATCCGGATGTGGATTATTTTGATGAAAATGATCTGATCGAGGCAATGCAGGATGTATATGAAGAGACAAGACGACCGTTTGTTGTCATTATTGATGAATGGGACTGCATTTTTCGGGAGTATAAAGAAGACAAAGAAGCACAGGAGATTTATCTTGATTTTCTGAGAGATATGTTGAAAGATAAGCCGTGTATCCATCTTGCATATATGACGGGGATTCTTCCTATAAAAAAATATGGGACTCATTCAGCTTTGAATATGTTTGATGAATTTTCAATGATCGATCCCGGACCGATGGCAGAGTATGTTGGATTTACGGAAGAAGAAGTTGCTTCATTGTGCGAAAAATATAAGATGGACGGAGAAGAAGTAAAATGCTGGTATGACGGGTATTCTTTTGATAAAGTTCCGGCTGTTTACAGTCCAAGATCGGTTGTCAGTTGTATGAGATTTGGTAAAATCGGAAATTACTGGAATCAGACGGAGACGTTTGAAGCGTTGAAGATTTATATTGATATGAATTTTGATGGATTGAGGGAAGATGTACTGAGCATGATGGCAGGAGAATCAGTTCCTGTAAATACTGGTAGTTTTATCAATGATATGGCTACATTCAGGACGGAAGATGATGTGCTGACCCTGCTGATCCACCTTGGTTACCTGGCATATGATTATGAAAATAAGACCGTAAGGATCCCTAATAACGAAATACGGGGAGAATATGTGAACAGTGTAGCTGTATCAGAATGGGGAGAAGTGTCGACCGCATTGAAAAATTCTGCAGATACATTAAATGCAATCTGGCAGAAACGACCTTTGCAGGTAGCAGAGGGAATCAGGCAGGCACATTTTGAAACAGCACATATACAATACAATGACGAAAATGCATTAAGTTATACAATTTCACTGGCATTATATGCAGCAAGAAATTTTTATACCGTACACCGGGAACTGGCAGGCGGAAAAGGATTTGCTGATCTTGTATTTGTACCAAGAAAGAAATTTCAGGAAAAACCAGCGTTGATTGTAGAACTAAAGTGGGATAAAAGTGTCAGGGGAGCGATTGAGCAGATCCGGCAGAAAGAATATTTTGAGAGTTTAAAAGAATATCAGGGAAATATGCTTTTGGTCGGGATTAACTATAATATCAGAACCAAAGACCATGAATGCGTGATAGAGGAATTAAAGAAAGACAAATGAGAATGACAGAAGACTGTCGGGATATTCTGAGAAATATTCCGGCAGTTTTTTAGGGTATGGATTTGGGATTTGAAAACCAGAATCCATACCCTTATTTTCTTTGAAACAAAGAAAAGCGGTAAAATACAACCATAGAAAAAAACAAATGATTTCGGCCGAAAAAGAAAAAAGTAAATGTAACATTAAGAACAAAATTCAGACGAGGAGAAATGAACTATGAAAATGAAAGCAATCGCAAGATTTGGTAAAGAATTTGGAAGCTACAAATTGGTAGAAGTACCGTATCCAACATGCGGACCGGAGGATATCATCCTTGAGATCAAAGCGGCTGCAATCTGTGGAACAGATATGAAGCACTGGAATTATGAACAGCCCCTTGAAAAGGCGTTTTGGTGACTCTGTCACCGGAACGTCTTTTTCTATATCTTATGATGTCGGGGTCAAAAGCCCCCGACTTTGAT